>Ga0209296_1003426_pt1 | contig 10805 bp, 20 predicted proteins | sample S_130206_EF_Meta_FD_187319 | JGI IMG/M metagenome (GOLD analysis project Ga0209296, IMG submission 187319) | Freshwater microbial communities from Lake Simoncouche, Canada to study carbon cycling - S_130206_EF_MetaG (SPAdes) (version 2) | ecosystem: Environmental > Aquatic > Freshwater > Lake ...
CAGCAGGTGTGATAGACAGTGTGTTTGGTGTAATTGTTGTTACAGCAACAATATTTGGTGCGGCCATGAGAACTCCTTTAGATAGAGAATATTAAAGCAAAAGCAATGGATTGACCAGCGGTGATACCGCTACTACCACCAGCAGCGGCAATAGTTTGATTAGGCCATGTACCTGTGATGGTAACGTTTGTTCCTTGAACCAAACTTGGCGTTGCCGTGCCTGAACCACCATTAGCTACAGGAAGAATACCAGACACGCCAGTAGTCAAAGGAAGACCTGTGGCATTTGTAAGAGTAACTGATTGAGGCGTACCTAAAGTTGGCGTTACAAGTGTAGGTGAGTTAGACAACACAACATTGGTAGTACCAGTTGAGGTAGCGACTCCTGTACCTCCGTTAGCTACAGGCAAAATGCCACTAACGTCTGTAGTCAATACAACGGGATTACTGACAATTTTTACAAAATCAGAGCCGTTCCATGCAACCAACGCACGGGTGCCGGAAGGAATAGTTACACCTGCTGTTGGGCCAGAACCACGAACAACAATAGAGCCAGTACCTGCATTGATTACAACGTAAGCCTTGCTTTGAGCCGGTGCGGTAATGTTACGTGTAGTTGCGCCATTGCTTGCAGTCCATAAAATAACCGCATTACGAGCTTGATTAGCCGAACCATTTGTTGTGGTTAAAGTTACATCTGCATTTGCGCTAAGAGTAGTTGTACCCGCAACTGCCGAATCAATAAGACCTGTAATTGAATCATTAACAGTTGTACCCCATGTACCCGACAAGTCTCCCGTAGTTGGCAGTGCCAGACCAAGGAGAGGGGAAAAATTGGTTACTGCCATTTTTTATCCTTACAGTCCATTTAGGATGCTAATTGCTTGCACATACGCTTTAGACGCCGCTGTACTTGTTTGAAATGTAGGCAATGCTCCCGCACCATTAGACGTTAAAAGTTGGCCCGTTGTTCCCGGCCCAGCAGTTGCTTGAAACGCGCCTGTTGAAGTTGTACCTGAAAACACCACGCTATAAGCTGTTGCAGTAGCAAGCCCTGTGCCGCCGTTAGCTACTGGAAGTTGTCCAGTTACACCTGTGGAAAGTGGAAGTCCAGAAGCATTGGTTAAAGTAACAGAAACTGGAGTACCTAAAGCCGTAGAGTTTCCAGACGCATCAAGATTGACAGATTTGTTAGATGGGTAAGTTACAAACACATCTTTTGTACCGGCTGAGAATGATAAAGCCGATGGTTGTGTCCCTGCGCTATTAGAAAGAACCGTAGTGCGGGCAAGTGTTGTACCAGAAGAAGTGTATGTACCAACACCCACTTCCCACTCATTCCCTGTTTGCCCTGCAATTGTATAAAAGGTTGTGTTTGCATTGCCAATAACAGCAAAAGACTGAAACCCTGTAGCCGCGCCAAGCAAAGTCACCGTACCCGTACCCGCCGTGGTAGTGGTTTCTTTTACGCGATCTGCTAATACAAGTGCCATAGTATGTCCTTACACCGTCATTTCAACATTTTGCCAGTTTGGCGTCTCGCTGTCATCAATTGTTGTCCAATAAAAATAATTCATTGTACCGACTTGGCCTCTTGCTGACACGCCGCTTATAGCAACAAACCGCTCACCCATTGTAATGGTGCCAACAGCGCCAGTGGCTTGTACACCATTTTCAGTTGGGTTATTTGTTTCAGTAACATCCCCCACCGCACCGGCGGCTTCTACACCAGTCAGGGCAATTAGACGATTTGCCAATCCAACAGTGCCAACTGCACCGGAGGCTGAAACACCATCCGGGACAGGTGAGAAACCAACAGTACCAACGTCGCCCGATGCCTGTACCCCACTAAGCCCAAACTCTTTGCCGGGAATAACCGTTCCTACCGCACCAGAAGCCTCAACACCCGTCAAGGCCGCAGCGTAAGCAAAATCAACATTGCCTACCGCTCCAGTTGCCCCGATACCGGTCAAAGCAATAAACCGCTCACCTACTAAGACAGTTCCAACTGCGCCGTTAGCCAACACCCCAACTTCATCCGGGCTGTTAGTTTCTGTGACATTCCCTACCGCACCAAGCGCCTCAACTCCAGTTAGTGCAACTGTGTTGTCTCCCCCAACAGTACCAACTAAACCTGCCGCTTGAACACCGGTTAACGCAGCAGCGCTGTCTTCCGTGACTGATCCTACCGCGCCAGATGCCTGAACGCCGGTAAGAGAAAGAACAATCGTCTGCCCCGCAAGCGAGGCGAACGGCGCTTCGGCGAATGCGGAGATTCCAAACATGGCTACTCCGGTGAGTTACCCCACCGACCCTATTAGGTTGTAGCCAAGCGAATCAAAGCAGTCGAAGTTGTGTTCGATGGCATTGTCAGAGTAAACGTACCAGCAGTAATTGTCTGTGAACCAAAGGTATGGACGCTTACCGCTTTGTTGCTTTGTGTTGAGTTGTAGATCAACACGGCATCAAACGCCGTAGCCAAAGTCACTGTGGTGTATGTAATACTGGCCGAAGGTGTTACAAATGCAACACCCGCAGTAACAGAAGAATTAGTGGCCGTAGGGGGTGTGCCAAATGTAACCGCAACACCGCCCGCAGAGTAGCCAGTACCAGATACTTCACCTGTCACGGTATATGCAGTAGAACTAGCATTCATTGTGGCAGAAGTTAAATACAACGCTGCTTTAAACGCGTCAGTTGCGCCGGTTGCACGAACTGGGGCAGTGCCAAAGTTGTGTGTTGCAGTCATCAACTCGCCCATAAAGCTCGTTGTCATTGCTTGAGTATTTGCCATGATTGGCTCCTTAATTAAAAGATGCGGCTTCTACCGCAGAACTTACGTTTTTCTTGAGGGCTACGTGCGCCGAACGGTGCACAAGTTCCCCATCTAACCAATACTCCACCCATGTGGTTGATTCGTTATCATTATCTACGAAGCCTTCTTTTTTCTCAAGAAGAGAATCGTCCATTTCGCCTTTGGTGGTTGTGACCAATGCCATATCTTCTCCTTAGGTTATACGAATAATTGCATCTGAACTGCTTGCAGTTGGGAATTGTATTGTGAATGTAGCTGTTGATGTTTTTGCTGCACCAAAATCTAAAACACATACAGTCGGATTAGTACCGCCAGACTTATAGATCAAAGCCCCGCTAGCAGTTAAAGCTGCATTCCAAGTTACGTTGGAAAACGAAATGTACGTTGTATTGTTTGCAGAAGTAGGTACAACAGAAACAGGCAGTGCTATACCGCCAGCGGTGTATCCTGTAGCTACAACTTCACTTGTTAACCCGGCGGTATACACAGCGGTATCAGGGCCTAATGAAGCTGAACCAGTGTATAGCGCAATTTTAAACGAGTCAGTAGTGAAGTTATACACCCCATTCATTAGACCCGTTGCAAAAGCATCAGTAGCGCCTTGTTGGATAGCCATTAGGTCACCGCCTGTCTATATTGGCCAGAACGGTACGCATCCTGACGCTCCATACCATCGCCCAGACGTTTAGCCAGCGCAAGTGCTTCCATGTATTTCTGGTTGTATAGCGCAATCATGTCGGTTTCACCCTTCATAAATGTATACGCTTCTACCAATGAACCATACAAAAGTACAGTATCAAAATTGTCACCTAACCATGAAGTATTAGCGGTCACAATAGACTCTGGATAGTAATAGAAATGAAGTTCTGCCGTATAAGTAGTGTCAGGAGTTGGGCCAAGAATAAATGTTAATTCATTTGTGATTACATTGCCAACAATAGCAGGGCCAAACAACGCATAGTATTTAGGTATCCCAACGTCTGTAGTGGCATTAGGATACGCCTGACGAATAAAGTTCACGTCTTTATTTAACAAATACTCATAGTTACCAGACGCATCAATAACCGCTAAAGAGTATGTAGCAAGGTAGTCGTCCGGCGCTTTGAGGTACTTATTGCCTGACTGGATATTACCAGTCATGTTTTTACGGAGCGAAGGAAATTGAATGTTGTTATAAATACGTTGTTCAGCTTGCTGTATAAAGCGGTCAATCTGTTCCTTCGTGGTCTCTGTAGACCCGTCGGCCAGCGTTATGTCCGGAAAGTTATTTTCCGTATACGCCTCAATAGATGCAACAAGCTGCGTATAGTTCATGCCATCGGGCCTCGTGCCATCACGCCTTTAGTGGCTGCGCCAGTACCACGAATTTTGATACCAGTTGTTTTGACATCAGGGTTGTAACCATCACGATTGATGTTACCAACCGACATGTTTACTCTGTCTGCACGAGTAGGTTTAGCACCGCTGTAGCCGTTACCCAGCTCAACATTTCCACCGGTCATGGTGTGTGGCTTAGCATAGACTTCGGCATTGCCGACTTCTTTGCCGCCTTGCTTTTGACTGAATTTAGCCATATTAGCCACCTTTTTTGTATGTGAAGGAAGACTTCTTCTGGTTAGCTACTTTAGCCAGACCACGACCCAGAGTTTTCATCTGAGCATTTGTCTTGCCACCTTTGGCAAACTTAGTCATAGGCTGACCAGGATGCAGCTTTTTCTCGTGCTTGTGCACGGCTCCAGCCATCATCTTCTTGTCTTGTTTCAAATCTGCTTTGTCCATATTAAGCTCCTTATGTTGTCGATATGGTAACTGTACCAACTTCTATGTTCAACACCAAGTAATTTGGTGTTAAAGGATCGTCAAAACCTCTTGAACCCCCTACAGGATTCCATCCCCACTGGATGTCCCGACTGCCTTGGTTTGGAAATCCAAATCCATCTGGTGCAGTACTGTTAGTCAATAATATCTGCAAACCGCTAGTACCGGAAGCTTGATAGCTTACATCAGGGCGCGGCTCTCGTACAGCTTGTGGGTCATCCACTGGGTACATACCCAACTGCAACTGAGGCTGATCAGGATCCCAGCACTCAGGACACACCTTCAAATTAAACAGGCGTGTCTTAATAATTTCTTTCTTCAGGTCTTTCAGCATAAACCGCTCATCACAGCGGTCACACTGAGCAATTGAATATTTACCTGAGGAATATCTACTAGGCATACATCACCTGTAGAACGACTGTCTTGGGACGTAGCGGTCAGGAGCCTTTTCACGGTCTTCCTGCGACGCTAACATCCATTGTTCTTCATAAGCAGCTTTAAGCATCACAATGCGCTCCATAGGCACGTCAGGGCGCTTAGAACCAACATAATAGGCTAGACCAGCCACTACGCATGGAATCAGCCGGAAAGGGATATCCTGCACGTTAACGCCGTTACCAGCATCTTGCATGCGGCGCATACGCCAGTACACAAACACATACTGATCGCCGGGAGAGTTAGGCGTAGGCCACACGTTCACAGAAGTGAGGTTATTGACCGTTACAGTTGCGCTTACTGAATGAGCTGCGGCAGTTGTATTAGTGCTGCCATTGAACTGACCGCGATAACAATTAAGTAACTGATTACCGCTGACGTTAGCGTAGTAGATTGTTTCTGCATCAATTGTGATAAATCCTGTAGCTGGTAGTCCCACAGTGGTACTAAGAGTGATAGTTGTATCTGTTGACAATATTGCTGTAGCTACAGTTGCGTTTGACAGATAACTTTGATTTGATTGGCGGTTGATCCACACCTGAATAGGACGACCTTGAGCCAGCTTGTTTGGCAGGGTTGAGTACGTTGACTCAGAGATGCGGCTGATATTGATATCAATCTGGTTAGGCGTAGTCGCCTGTGTACGGATAACTTGATCCAGCAGATCAATCGTAGTACTAGGCAAAGCATAGACGCCCTGCCCAGTGTTCATTACAAATTGGCCTTGCTCAATAGTCCATAAATTGATACCACGGTTAGCCCATTCAATCGTGAGCATGTTGAAAGATCGACGTGCGGTACGAAACTCATAGCCAGTGCGAACCTCAAGACCCGCCCGCTCATACGCTTCCTCAACAATCTCGTTGAAGTCTAGGTTAAAGGTAGAGAGTCCTGAGGTAGAAGCCATTATCTAAAGCCTGCTGTTTTCTTTGCAATTGTTTTAGGTTGGGCTACGAATTGTTTTCCGGCGGCTTTTCCTGCCCGCTTGGCTTTGGTCGTCGCAGCGTACTCAGCAGGGCTGAGACTTTTAATCGCAGCGCTTGGAAGGTATCTTTCACCAGTGTCAGAAGATTTTTTACCACTTTTGGTTCTCCATTTTTGGTCGCCCCAATCCTTCAATGATTTTTGAGGCGCTTTCAATCTCGGTAACCCCCGCCAGCCGCCTTGTACTTCTTAGCAACTAGCTGAGCTTTACGTGCTGACCACTGACCTGCGCCAGTACCCTGCGTTGCTGCGGCTTTTACTTGACTTACGATACGCTTGCGCACACCGGGTTTTGTGTAATTACCAGCAGCATTCACCTTACCACCTTCTTTGTACTGAGTGAAGTCAGTATCATCCCGTCGGGCTTTCTTGACGCCCTTAGGCATTTTAGAAGGGCGAATATCACCCATACCACGACTGGCTAACATATTAGCAACTCCCGCCATTTTTCATGGTGACCATAGTACCGCGAGTTTTGCCTTTTGTGGCAATACCATCGCCGCGAGAGGAAGCTGAACCACCTTTAGCTAGTTTCTTCATAGGAGCTGACTTGCTGTCAATATCCTGTGGAGGCTTGCCTTTATCGGCAGTGTAAATATCAGCGTCTTGCTTACGCTCGTAGTCTGCTAGTTCTTTAGCTGTGGGGCCGCCCTGTTTGCCCCGACCTGCGCCGGCATTGTATTCAGCCATGATTTAGCACTTAGCCATTCCGCCTTTTTTCATGGTATTGACAGGCTTGCCAGTACCAATCGAATTGCCGGCCATCTTGACCATAGTGCCTTTGGTTTTGCCTTTTGTGGCCATACCATCACGGCTAGGAGCCGCTGTTGCAACTTTGCCCATTGCTGAAGCCTTAGTAGAGCCACCCATTGACATCTTTTTCATATCGCCACCTTGTTTAAAAGTTTTGCCTTTATCGGCATTGTTGAACTCTTTACCCACAGATTGTGGGATACCTACTTTCTTAGCAAACGCTGGATTGTGAGCCACCGCTGCCATGAAATTGTGTTGTTTCTTGCTTGTACTTGGCATGTCAAACCTTAATGATCCAGCCTTTGCCAATCACAAAACCGACAACCAACATGCCAATCCAGATCAAAGCTTTCTCTACAACAGTCTTACCAACCTTTTTGTAGAACTCGCCAGACATTTCTTCAATTGCTAACTTTGCCGCTCTTCTGGCAATGGCCTCTTCACGATCAGTCAATTCAATGTCGTTCATGTTAGCAATTCCATGCTCTAAGAGCTTTGTTGATCCGTGAATCTGGGTCGTTGGCGGTCTTGGCGGAGGTTAGTTTCTTTTTCATTCCGCTCATCCTCGCACAGAAAGAGTCTCGCCGGGAGCCGCCTTCTGGCTGGGGACGTTTCAAGTTCATGCCTTGCGCTTTGGCAGAGGCTCGACCTTTGTCGTTCAAGCCGCCCTTCTCGGACTTGCCTTCTTTCCTCTGCCATGCTGGTGACTTAGCCATAGAACACTTCAATACCCACAACAGTGCCTGTGCTGGTTGTTAGGTAAAGTCCTGTAGTTGCCAAAATACCTTCACCGGGTACTGTGATATTAAAGTTTACCGGAACGGTAACGCTGGCAATATCCATTGTAAATAGCACCGCAGCGCCGGAAGCGCCGTCACGAATCTCAATCGTTGCTGCTGTGCTTACTTTAGGACTTACAACAATACCTTTGAGGCGTGTGCGTCCCGTCATAAAAGAACCAGCGGAAGTTAAATGCGCTGCTCTTACGTCTGTTTGCATCATAATGATTGCTCCGTTTCCGGTTCTGGGGCTTCTAGCCTGTTTATGAGCATCTTGTACGCTTGGATTGTGGCCTGAGCCTGAGTCAAAAAGGTTTGGGCCTTCTGTGCTTCAGTCTCAAGGTCACGAATCTCAGTTTCCAAGAATTCCTTGGTTATCTGCATTATGCAAACGAAGCGTAAGCTGGAACGTAATACACAGTGCCGCCAATCATAATTTTGATTGCTTTAGACACAGTAGTCACGCTGGTTGCTGCTGGGGCGCAAGTAGCGGCTGGGGCAGTGTCAATGTTCATCAGCAAAGGAATCTCACCAGTGTTTGCACCGCTATCAGTCACGCGAATAAACGAAGCTGTAGCAGGCAAAGTAGCGTTAACAGAGTAGTTGGTGTCCAACTGAATCACTGCCAAAGTACCGCCGGGGGTAGCATCAGAGCCGCCTAAAGTAGCGCGGATTGCGTTTGCAGCACCAGAAATACTAGCGCCAGAACCATCAATTTCGCAAGAAATGTGAGCGCCGTTGATGGTGCCAGCAGTAGCTGCGGCTGCGCCAGTAACAACAGAGAAAGCACGAAGAGTTTCACCAGAACCTGTAGAGGTAAAGGTCAGCTTGTTGTAGCTTAGACGTGTATCGCCAGTAGTAGCAGATGTTGTAACAAATGCAGCATTAACGTTTTGCGCTGTAGTTACAGCAAGGGGGGAAGCTGAAGTGCCCGTATCAAAGCCGTTGTTAGATACGACTGGGCCGGAGAACGTGGTGGTTGCCATGATGTGTCCTTACATACAAGTGGAGTGCATTAGTCTGTATGTCGTCAGCCGGGACTGTCTAATGCACCGGATAACCCCGGAATAACGTATTTATACACCAACTAAAAATAAATGCAACAAAAAAGAGGGCCGAAGCCCTCTTTTTTATTAGGCTCCAGCGGAACCGTACATGCCCAGAGGGTCAGACCAGCCGAAGCTGTAACGCTCACGAGACTTGTAACGCACGTTGCCTGTATCGAAGTCACCATCCATGCTGTTTTGCAGGGGTGTACGAACAAAGTGCTTCATGCCGTTAGGCACGTCTGTAGTCAAGAACCAAGCATTGGTGTCGGTCAAGAAGTGGTTAATTGTGTAACCACCGGGGATTGAACCGTTGTTCTTCAATGCATTGATATCGTTGTCAGCAGTAGCGACGCGGAGTTCAGTCTCAAGCAAACGAGTTGCCGTGAACTGTAATGCAGATGGAACCACCAACTTGTTGGGCTTAGCAGCAATCAGCAAGCCACGCTCATCTGTCCAAGCAGCGATCTGAATAACAGCGTTTTCCAACGATGTTTCATTCAAGTCAGCAGGAGTAGATGGGATGTTGCTGTTTGTACCACCGGAGACCAGGGGGTGTGCACTGGAGAACAGAGCAACACCGTCACCACCAGCGTAAGCATTGCTAAAGCCGTTATTCAAAACAGCAGCAGCTTTAACTTGCTTGGTGTAAGCCATGGCGCGAGCCAAACCTTTGGTGTAACGAGCAGACAAGCTGTCATACAAGTTATCTTCGATAGCTTCTTCAGTCAAGCTGAAGCCCAAAGCGATGGTTTCGTGGTTGTAACGAGCAGTCCATGCTTCTTGTGCATTGTCATAAGCGATGGCAGAACCCTCGTTTTTGACAGGAGCAGCTGAGAAACCAGACAGCTTTGTTTCTTCCTCGAATGAACGCTCAGAGGTCTCTGTTTCATAGATCTCTTTGTGCTCTTCGCCGTAGCGAGCATACTCTAAACCGAACAATGCGTTCAGACCTGGGAGCAACTCTTTAAGTAGTTGTGCGCGTGAAATAGCCATTTTAGATTACTCCTTAAACAGCGTTAGGGTTGTAATAGCTATGGACGCCCATATTGAGCTTCACTAGCACTTCGGGGTATACGGTAAACACAAAAGTAGCAGATGTACCTTCAGTTCCCATAGCCGCATTGATTGTCACTGAAGTTGCGCCAGCTGCTGCTGCCGTGGTCACGAATGAACCAGAGCTGTAGTATTGACCATTTGCAGTGATATAACCAACATCAGAACCAACAGGAATAGCAATAGGCAAACCAGAACCGGTCAAGGTAATGGTAGTAGTGCTAGAAGTGCCAGTAGCGCTGGTTGTGTATGCAGTCTCAGGAACCACACCCATCACACGGATAGGCAGAACCGTACCGGGAGATGTCAAGGATGTAGGAGCAGTTACGCCAATATAGGAGTTACCTGTATTAACGTTGCCTGTACCACCAGCCCAGTTGCGGTTGAGAGCAATGTTTTGACCAACCAAAGCGTTTGAACCAGAAGCCAAAGTACCGGCAGCGATTTGCACCGCAGCTTTAAATACTTGGTCAGGATCATCTGCAACGATAGCCACAGCGTCACCAGCGGTAGTACCAGCGGGCCAGTACTGAGCAAATTGACGTTGTTTATTCGTAGGATTGGTGTAAGAACAACCCAAGAAGACGCCAATGATTTCGTCTGTTGGTGTTGAAGTAAACGCGCTGTTGCCGGAGCTAGAGGTAATTGTAGATTGAACCACAAAACCACGCACCAACTTAACGAGATCACCGTAGTACAGATTAGCGTTGTAACCGTACTGGATAGGCAAATTGCGGGTAGAACCAGCAAATACCTGTCCACCGATCAAGTTGATCGGTTTTAGGCCGTAAGGGGCCGAAACGTCGGGATAAGCCATTTAAGACTCCTATTTAAATTTAAGTACCTTTACCAAAGCTCGTCGAAGATTTCCGCTCATTGAAGATTGGCATCCGCGCATCGCTTTGACGCATTAAATTGTTATCTACAGCTTCCGCCTGAGCACGAGTCATATCATTGAAGTGTTTCGTTCGCTGATCGACAAACTCAGAAGGAGTCTTGCAAAGTAACAATCCGCCAATCTCAATGCTGTCTTTAAAACGGCTATTGGGATCGACTAGCAGTTGAAATTTAGGTTGCTCTTCAACACTTACCACCTCCCAACCTTCGCGCAATTTAGCG
>Ga0209296_1003432_pt1 | contig 10795 bp, 10 predicted proteins | sample S_130206_EF_Meta_FD_187319 | JGI IMG/M metagenome (GOLD analysis project Ga0209296, IMG submission 187319) | Freshwater microbial communities from Lake Simoncouche, Canada to study carbon cycling - S_130206_EF_MetaG (SPAdes) (version 2) | ecosystem: Environmental > Aquatic > Freshwater > Lake ...
GGGTGGCAATGCGGTTATGGTGGTGCTGTTCTACCGAACTGACGAAGATATGCGCACCTTTGCCCGTTCCAAACATTCGATGATCTGTTCTGATGGATCTGCAATTCCCTTTGATCAAAAGGGGAAATTGCCACACCCAAGATCTTTTGGGGCAAGCGCGCGAGCTTTAGGTTACCTGTCAAGAGAGTTAGGCGACATGCCCTTTGAAGAAGTCATCTTTAAGATGTCAGGAAAAGTAGCATCTCGCTTCGGTATTCACGATAGAGGCTCGATTGAGGTTGGAAAAGCGGCCGATATTGTAATTTTTAATCCATTGACTATTAAGGACCAAGCTTCATTCCTCAATCCTTCACATCCACCAATTGGAATTGAGTACGTCTTTGTTAATGGAGAACTAGTAATAGAAAAAGATGAACAAACAAGCGCACTTCCTGGCAGAGTTTTAAACGCTAATCTTTAGCATCCCAATTTGTATCTTCTTCAAATGGATACATAGGAACACGTCGATGAGCATATTTAAAGTTCGATAAATCCGCTGTAGAAGCTCCGGCTGTGTCTAACCAATACATTTTCTTGGCAATCGCTTCATAAGCTGGTCTCGGTGAATGAACGCCTTTAACAACAATAATCTTGTTATCAAGTGGCTCTAGACCTGCATTACGGAATTGAAGCAGCGAACTAGACATTGCTGGCAACGAAGTTAAGAGAATGTTGTACCCATCATCAGTTTTGATTGCGGCACTTGGGCCATCGTTGTAATAGAGGAAACCGCCGTGTGAAGGTTTGGTTTCGGCATAAGTTCCATCAGTTATTGCAGTGACAATCCCCTTAATTGGAAATGGGGCGCCATGCATGTCATCGAACTTGCCGCCAACTTCGGCTTCAACTCTGCCACCAACTCCTAAACTTGCACAAAGTTTTACAATCGTGGGATCGCAAAGTGCCTGTAGAACACCAGATACGCCGAGTTTTCGAGCAGCATGCAAGACAAAGGTTGAATCTCCTGGTGTTCCAGCGCCAACGTTGTCACCAACATCAAAAAGAACTATCGGTTTTTCGGATTGATTATTCGCCTCGGTAAGCGCTTTTTCGGTAGATGTAGCAACACCATTTAATTCAGCTCGCATACTCCACGCATGCAATCCAATTTTATTTGCAACTGATTTCGCAAGAGCCGCATCATTATTTGTTATGGCTAGAAAAGTCATTCCCATCTGAGGAACATCTGAATAAGGGTAGCCCTCGACAACGCTCACTGATAGCACTTGTGAATTTTTCATCTCTAATTCTGCAAATTTTAAGAGGTCGGACATTGGTTTATCGCTAGTTCCTTGTTTCAAAATGTTTGCAACTAACGGCGGGGTGGATAAATACATGGTGGGTTTAATCTCACCTTTAAAGTATTTAATCGCTAAATCTGCCGATTCAAATGCTCGCTCAAAGGTATCTAAGTGTGGGTTGGTCTGGTAAACCTTCACGATATCTGAGTTGGCAACTAATTTGCGAGAAACATTAGCGTGCATATCAAGATTAGTAATGATAATTACATCTGGCCCCACGATTGCTCGAACTCGCTCTGCCACCTCGCCATCTGGATCTTTATACTTGTCAGAAACAGCAGCCCCATGTTGTGCTAAAAAGACAATGTCCCAAGGTCCCTGCTCTTCAATCGATGTCAACATTTCATTTACTAAATAATCTGTTGCTTCAACTGTCATATGACCCATTGGCATCAAACGTGAAAAAACGAGCGGCACTAAATCAACTTCGGCTTCAGATTCTAAGCGAGAAAGAATTCCGGCAATTGTGGCTTTGGATTCTTTGTATTCCTTGATTATCTCGTCTCCGTGAAGAATTCCCGCTTCTTGCCACTTGGCTAAAGATGCTTTGACTTTCGCAAACGAATTAGTTTCATGCTGAAAACCTGCGATTGCTACTCTCATATCCAACTTTCCTCTCGTGGATTTGATTGTGGAATTATTTGACACTGCCTGCGGTAAGGCCACCCACTAAGTATTTCTCAATAGAAATGAACAGAATGATTATTGGAATAATTGCGATCAAAGAACCCGCGAAGAGAAAGTTCCATTTGACTTCGTATAAACCAGTCAGCAGCGAAAGCCCTACTGAGAATGGTTGCTTTTCAGGTGAACTAGCCAATGTGTAAGCCACAACATATTCGTTCCATGCAGCAATAAAGGTAAAGATTGCCGTCGTAACAATTCCTGGCGCCGCTAGCGGCAAACTTATTTTTCTAAATGTTTGGAACCGGCTCGCGCCATCGATGAAAGCGGCCTCTTCGATCTCGACAGGAATGGTTCTAAAGAAGCTCGACAAAATCCAGACCGAGAAAGCTAAATTGAATGATACGTTAATCAAAATTAAGCCCTGATACGTATTTACTAAATTGAAAATGCTCAACTCACGATAAATACCAATTAGCAAGGAAGTTGGCGAGAACATTTGGGTGATAAGTACTAAAAGCAAGAATGGCGTCCTAAGCCGAAAATTATTTCTAGCAACATAATATGCGGCCGGAACTGCCACAATAATTCCAATAATCATAGTTGCGATCGAGATAACTAAGGTGTTTCGCATATACATTCCAAAAGGTATCTCTTGGAATACTTTTATGAAGTTAACCCACTCATAGACCTTAGGAAAATAAGTTGGAGGCATATCAGTAATGTCGCTCTTTGGCTTTAGGGCTGTTGAAAGCATTGTTACGTAAGGAAAGATGAATAAAAATCCCACTGTAATTCCAGTCAGTGACAAAATTACTGACTTTACTCTTGAATTTTTACTTCTCTTTTTTCTTGAAGTTTTTCTTCTCTTGTTTATCTGTGTAATAGTCATTTTTATCGTTGATCCAATTCTTTCCATTTAGATAACTTAAGGAACAACAGGATAAAAATTAAGATTACAAAGAAATTACCAACCGCTAGGGATGCCGACTGCCCTATATCCTGATCCCGAAAAGCAACTTTGTATGCAAATGTGGTAGTTGTATCTGTTTCGTAGGCTGGCCCACCTTTAGTCATGACCCAGATAATCGGAAAACTATTGAAAACATAAACCGAATTAATTACTGCCGCAACTAAAAATGCCGGGCGCAATAGCGGAAACGTGATAGCCCAATAACCCTTCCAAGAACTCGCTCCGTCAACGAGCGAAGCCTCCATTATTTCCTTCGGTATCGCCTGAAGCCCCGCTAGTAGAACATAGCTAGTGAAAGGAAGTGAGACGGTAATTCCGACTGCTAGCAGAACTATAAAGGACGTCCTTGGATCGCCCAATAAATCCACTGACTCTTTCGTTATATGTAAATCAACGAGAATTCGAGTGACAATTCCGAAATAGGGATCGAGAATCCATTTCCACGATGTAGCCGTAATGACCAGAGATGCAGCCCAAGGAACGATTACTGAATAGCGAAGAAATCTTCTTCCGCGAAAATTGGCATTCATTAATTGAGCCAACGGCAGAGATAGCGCCATTGTTAGTGCGACCACGACGACAAGCCAAATGGCCGTTCTCTTGAGCGTGCCACTTAGATCACTGTTATCTAATAGAGCTCTGTAATTATCAGCTCCGGCCCAACCTTTAATAAGTCCGCTAACACTAATTTCTCTAAATGATACGAGAAAGAGCTCTACGACCGGCCACAAAACGAAGATAAAAATAAGAAGCGACGCCGGACCGATCCAAGGCAAAGATCTGAAGCTCGAACCTTTTTTAAACGTCTTATCGGACAAGTTCTTCCTTCTTCCAGCTTTAAACAAACCTTATGAGAACTAACAAAAATTTATGCAACTTTAGAAATCTTATTTGATTGGAGATAAGAAAAACAAGACAAGCAACGCATTTTCAGCAATTGCTTGTCTTGTTTTTCAACTACTTATCCAGCGTTTGCAGCATCACACTTCTTCTGCATGTTAGTCAGAGCTTTCTTTGGATTCAGCATAGCTGTACCCATTTGAGTGACGATATCTGCTTTACAAGCTGCCCATGAACCAACAGTTCCTGGGTAGAAGATAGCCTTAGGCAATAGCTTGATGTAAGGCCCAATGATTGGATCCTTCGCCGCTACTTTACCTGCTGATGCTGTCGCAGGAATAAATCCTCCGGCAGCCTTCAAGAAGCCTGCATAGTTTTCAGGTACGAAAATGAAATCTAAGAACTTGCGGATTTCGGCTTCGCGACCATTTGCTTTGTATCCCTTGAAGTAATCCTGTACGCCGAGGGTGATATCTGATTTACCAGGAGCGTGTGGGAATGCTGATGCGCCCCATTCAATGGACTCTCCACCATTCTTTGTTAGCCAGTCTGGCAAGAACACGCCGCCATTAACCATAGCAACTTTGCCCTTAGCGAATAATGACCAAGCGCCATCGGTACGGTTTGTCTTACCTGGATTTGGTTGAGTCAACTTTGAATCAACAAGTCCCTTAAGGAAAGTAAGGGTTTCTAGGTATTCCTTAGTATCGATTGTGTACTTCTTGGTTTTTTCGTTGTAAAGGCGTCCACCATTTCCGCCACCCCAAACTGTAAATTCAGCCTGAGCTTCTTCTACACCAAGAGGTAATCCAACTGGATAAACATCTGGATACTTCTTTTTGATTTTGATTGCAGCAGCCTTAAGTTCTGGCCAAGTTGCAGGTGGCTTTGTGACGCCTGCACCCTTAAGAATTTTCTTGTTATAGAAGAACGCTCTAGCTGAAGCTAGATCAGGAACTGCATAAGCAACGCCTTTGTATTCTGAGTTCTTCATAAAAGCAGGAACAATATCTTTGAGTGTTGCTGGGCTAACAATTTTGCTAGCAGGATAGAGAAGACCATCTGCTGCTTCTCCGGAAAACTCATCATTGTTAACAATGTCTGGGGACTGGCCTGATGCAATAAGTGTCTTTACTTTTTGCCCAATTTCTGGCCATGCAACTACGTCAAGATCAACTTTGATACCTGCATTCGCAGCTTCAAATCGCTTGATCAAGTCTGTGTAATAAGGCAACATGTCATCGGTATACGATGCCATGACTAACTTAAGACGAACATCTTCAGCATGAGCAGGGGATATGGTTAGTGCCATTGAAGCGCTAAGGCCTATCACTGCTGCAGTTGAAATAAGAGAAAGTTTTCTCTTTAACATGTTTTGCAACTCCTAACTAGGTTTGTAGCACAAGCCCTCAGCAAAGAAGGCCCGCACTTGGTGATAGAACTTCACCACATTGGGAATGTATTGGCAAGCATTCGGCAGGTAAATTATTGTTATAAATGGCAAATTTGACTCACCAAGAACTCCATCCACCATCAATTATTAGGTTTTGGCCAGTCATATATTTGGAGCCAAGAGATGCTAAAAAAACGGCGGCGGCTGATATGTCATCGCTGCCACCGAGTCGGCGCATCGGAACCGCATTGTAAAACGCTTCAAGCATTTCAGTAGAGCCGGCACCTGCCTTCTCGTTCATCTCAGATCCTGCAAAGCCACCAGGCGAAAGGGTGTTGATCGTTGTTCCAAACATGGCTAATCGCGGTGCTAAATAATGGGTGATTCCGTGAACTGCATGTTTGCTTGCAAAATAAGGCGCAATGTCCCAATCCATCCCGGGATACAGCGCTGGATTTCCGCCCATCACTCCATAGACAGATCCAATATTAATTATTCTTCCGTACTTTCTTTCCATCATTAGTGGTGCAAATATTTGGCAGAGTCTAAATGGCGCCTCCACATTAACCGCAAAGGTATTCCGCCATTTTTCAATTGAAATACTTTGCCAAGGACCATAATCCGATGCGCCGGCGTTGTTACAAAGGACGTCAACTTGCCCAGCATCATTTGCAATTTTTTCTAACCCTGAAGTTGTCGTGATATCGGCTGCGATAATCGTTGGCGTTAAATCACTGTATTTTTTTAAAATCTCAGCTGTTTGTTGAAGTGCTTCTTCGCGACGGCCAACAAGAATTAGGTCTGCGCCCGCTTCAGCAAACCCTTGTGCAATCTGGCGACCAATACCCGAACCAGATCCGGTAACCAGAGCGCGGCTACCCTTTAAAGATAAAGATTTCAGCATGCAGAACTCCCCTTTTCTAAAGTTTTAAAGTATTTAAAGTATTGAATTTTAGACATAGTAAGGCATAGTGTTCGAATACTGAAGATTATTTGATGATTTTATTTGGACTGGGAGTATTAAAATGGCGATTACTGATTTTGATTTGTCGAAGCGCAGAGCCTTAGTAACTGGCGGAAGCGACGGGCTCGGAAGACAATTTGCAGAAGCGCTACTAGATGCCGGTGCGGAAGTTGTAATCTGTGGTCGTAGAAAAGATTCTCTCGACTCAACTGTAAAAGAATTATCAGAGCGATACTCTGGCATCTCATCCATGGTTTGTGACGTTACAGATCAAGATCAAGTCTCTAAATTAGCAACTGATCTTGGCGGAATTGACATATTGGTAAACAACGCAGGTTTGTCTCACCGCGCCAAGTGGGACTTAGAACAATCTGAAGAATGGCGCAGAATCATGATCCTTAACTTAGAAGCGCCGTTCTGGCTTTCGCAAAAGTTCTTACCGGGAATGATTGAAAACAGATGGGGACGAGTAATAAACATCGCTTCTATCTGTGGAATTGGGTCTTTGGATGCAAATCTATTTCCAGGATTAGGCGTGGACATGCCCTCATATTTTGCAAGTAAGCATGGACTGATTGGTTTAACTAGATTTTTATCAACTCAAGTTGCAGACACCGGCGTTACGGTAAACGCAATTTGCCCTGGCTTCTTTGATTCGCCAGCAAATCATGAAGTTTTTAAGCCTGGACCTTTGCTAGATGCCCTCTCTGGAGCAACTCCTATGCGCAGAATTGGAACAAACACTGAACTGCGAACTGCTCTCCTCTACTTAGCTGCGCCAGGATCATCCTTCGTTACGGGACAGAGCATTGTCGTAGATGGTGGCTGGTCAATCTGGTGAGTAATTCTCTTGGCTAATTCTTTATCAAAAATTCGTTTAGGAATTATTGGCTGCGGCGATATGCAAAAATCGCATCAGCAAATTTTTCAAGATTTACAAGATAAAGTTAAAGTCACTGCAACTGCCGATATAAATTTTGAACGTGCAAAGAACGCCGCCGAAATTTTAAACGCTGATCATGCATTTGTTGACTTCCAAGATATCTTTCTTCATGTTGATGCAGTTCTAATTGCAACACCTCACGACTTGCACCACGAAATAGGAGTAGCAGCTTTAAAAGCTGGAAAGCACGTACTAATGGAGAAGCCCATGGCCATTAGTGAGATTGAATGTTTGGACCTTATCGAAGGTGCAAAAGCAGCTGGCAAGACTTTAATGACTGCCTATCCAATGCGATACCACCCACTATTAGTCAAACTTAAATCACTACTCGATGAGGAATACTTAGGAAAAGTTTTTCATATTGGAATTTTTACCGAACAATTTACGCAGGCGCCAGTTGGACATTGGTTGAGATCTGCTAAACAACTTGGTGGTGGCCAATTTTTTAGTCATGGCTGCCATTACATAGATTTATTGCTCTGGTTTCTTGGACGGCCAACTACTGGAATACATATGGGAACGCGATTAGGAACGCCTTGGATGGAGCGCGAAGGAACGAGCGATGCTGTGATCGCTTTTGAGTCAGGTGCGCTGGGCCATCATTTTGGAACTTGGGGAGCTAGAGCAACTAGACATGGTTATGCAATTCATGCACATTGTGAAAAAGGCATGCTTGAAGCTGATATCACTGCCGGAGTTTTATATGCCCACCATGGATTTGAAGGCGAACCACCGAAGGGTGGAATTGGTGGAACGGTTTCGCCCGATCCATTAAGTGCCGAAATAATTTTACAAACCGACAAAGAGTCTAAACATCTTCAAGGAGAACTAATTCATTTCGTAGATTGCATAGAACAATCTCTTGAACCACTAACAAATGGTCCGGAAAGTCTTCAAGGTTTGAGAGTTATTTGGCGACTACAAGAAGCCGAAGCGCTAGGAAAGTTTGCTGACTTAACGGGCTTAGGGTTTGATCAGTTTGAGAAATAGATTGAGAAATAGATTGAGAAATAGTTTGAATGAATAAAGCAATCTCTTTTTTAGATTGGTTACATTTACTCTCATGAAAATTCGTGAATTTCAACCTGCCGATCTCCCAATGATTCATAGTTTTTTTGATCAAATGGGCGAGGAGAGCACTACTTTCTTTAATCAGAATGATGTTAATCGTAACTTTGCGGTGAAATTTGTAACAGAGAAGAACAAATCAATCATTCGCTGGTTAGCAGAGGAAGATGGAAAGGTGCTGGGCTATGTATTCCTTTGGGATATAGATACCACTCTTCCGTGGCTAGGTGTTGCAGTGCGCGAAGATAGAAAGGGACAAGGTATTGGAAAGAAACTTGTCGAACATGCGAATCAATGGGCCGAGCAAAATGGCAAAGGCGGAGTAATGCTTATAACCGCTAGCAATAACACCAGAGGTCAATATCTCTATGAAGCTTCAGGTTATGAAAAATTTGGAGTTCACCCTTCAGGTGAATTGCTGTACATCAAGCGCTTCATAACATTTGTGGACCCAGAATTAGAAGGGCGATTTCCTTACATACCTGGGTTTTGATTTTATTTTTTTTCGCATCTCGATAAAATTTATTAATACTATTGATGACACATGGGTCTTAGTTTATAGTCAAGAGCGTGATGCGTAGGCCAAGTACTTTTGAAGCAATTGTTTTTCAAGCAGCATTTGGCTCTTATTTATTGTGGGCCGCAGGTAGTGCAATACCTCTGATTCGTATTGATTTTGGAATTAGCAGAACACTTGCCAGCATGCATAGCATTTCTGTGGGAATTGGCGCGGTGCTAGGGGCTCACCTTGCGGTAAGCCTTGTGAAAAAAATTAGCCGCGAAAAAATAATGAGATTATCAATTCCAATCATGTCTTTAGGAATATTAGGTCTTACTCTCGGACCATCCATGTGGATTACCGTGCCAGGTTGTGGTCTCGCTGCATTTTCACAGTCGCTTGTAAACTCACTTAGCCTCTCTCAAATTTCACTCGATGCTAAGCCATCACTTCGAAGAATATATATTCAGAGTGGGATCCAAGCCTGCTTGGGTGCAAGTGCCATCTTTTTTATTAGCATTTCTCTCAATGCAGAATTGGGATGGCGATTACCAATATTACTAGGGGTTTTAATCCTTGCTCCACTGACCATGATTATTGTTTGGAAAGTAAAATTCTTAGTTTCTACATCCACTAAAACATCTAAGGTAGAAAGTCTGCCAAATCACTCTTCCAAAAACTACAGGAAAGTATTTCTTGCTGGCTTCTTGATGTCGTTCTGTGAGATGGGAATCGGATTTTGGGCTATTGATTTATTAATTGACCGAGGAGCGGGCGTCGCGTTAGGGGCCTTCGGCTTAGCCTTATTGAGCTTAGTTACGGGAATATCCCGAATTGGATTTGCCTCTCTAGGCCATCCTGTTAAAAAAACTATGCGTCTAGTCCTTGTTCTTTATCCAATTGGAGTTGTGACTATTTGCCTAACTCAATCTTCTGCGATAACCGTGATTGGTTTATTGATTGCAAGTATCGCTGGCTCTGCTCTCTATGGCGTGGGAGTATTTCAAGTTTCCGAAGGGTTCGTAGATCCTTCGGGCAAGATATCAAATTTTATGACTGGTATGGCTGCTTCATATGGGGTGACTCCATTAATTCTTGCGATTATCTTCGATAATTTAGGATTCATCGCTGGGTATTCAATAATGCCAGTCGCATTATTTGGCGCATACTTTTTATGGCGAAGTTTGGGATTCAAAAGCGTTTAAGAAGGTTCCAACTTCTGACTTTAATCTGAGCCTTCAACAACTGGATACATTGGTGCGAACCCGGCAAGTAATCCGCCATCCACAACAAACTCTGTGCCAGTCATCCACGGGGCTTGATCTGACGCCAGATAAAGAACTGCGGCAGTAATATCTGAGGGCTTACCTACGCGCCCAAGTGGATACCAAGATTTAAGATTCTCAAAGACAGCTGGATTTCTATCAATTCGCTCTTGCCAAACTTCTGTAGCGATTGTTCCAGGAACGATTGTGTTGCATCGAATATTGTTCTTTCCATAGCGCACCGCAACCGTACGAGAAATCGCATGCAGGGCCGCTTTAGATGCGGTGTAGGAATCACTTCCAATCATCATCTTTGAATTAACAGTTCCGATATTAATTATCGAACCACTTCCTCGTGCAATCATTCCAGGCAACACTGCTTTTATGCAGAGAAATGGCGCCGTGGTATTTATTGCGAAAGTCTTGTTCCACATTTCTAGTGAGCTTCCAAGCAGATCTTCGGCGTCATGAAATGCCGCGTTATTGACGAAGACTTCAATTTTACCAAAATCTTTTTCAATCTTCGCTATCACTTCATTAATTTGTGATTCAACTTGTAGATCTACTACGTAGCCAGTCACATCTCCACCAGATTTTTTGATTTCAGAAATGGTCCGATCAAGGTTCTCCTGATTGACCTCCATCACAGCAACCTTCATCTTGGCTGCAGCGGCGGCCGTAACCATTTCACGACCGATACTTCGCCCACCACCTGTTATAACTATTGTGCGTCCAGCTAACTCTGCTGCAAATTGATAGGTCATTTAGAGAGCCACCACGAAATCAATCTCGACCAAGATATTAATTAGGTCTGAGCCAACAGTTGTGCGAACTGGGAATGGTGCAGATAGAAATTCACGGTAGACCTTGTCATATTCTGCGAAAT
>Ga0209296_1003436_pt1 | contig 10788 bp, 25 predicted proteins | sample S_130206_EF_Meta_FD_187319 | JGI IMG/M metagenome (GOLD analysis project Ga0209296, IMG submission 187319) | Freshwater microbial communities from Lake Simoncouche, Canada to study carbon cycling - S_130206_EF_MetaG (SPAdes) (version 2) | ecosystem: Environmental > Aquatic > Freshwater > Lake ...
GGGTCTTGGTGCAGGAACAGCCGCAGCCGACGCGGTTAGGTTCTCGCAGTTGCAAGGCAGCACAGACAAGCTGCTTACTGTGACGGGAACTGATACCTACGTTGCTACTGCATCCCCTGCTCTAACGGCCTACGCTGCGGGCAACCTGTTTTCGTTAGTTGTTCCTAATACAAACACAGGCGCATCAACGATAAACATTGACGGGCTTGGTGCTAAAGCCATCACGCGCACAGGATCAACTGCTCTCGTTGCAGGCGACATGGTTGCAACCGAAATTGTAATCGTTGTTTATGACGGCACTCGGTTTCAGTTGATCAACGCTAACAGCTTTACGAATTTGGTTGTTTCAGGCACAGAAACGGTTGGTGGAACGCTTGGGGTTACGGGTGTGACTACGCTAACCGGTGGCTTGGTGTATGGCGGCGTGACGCTGACGAATGCCGTCACAGGCACAGGCAAGATGGTGCTTGATACTAGCCCAACGGTTAATAATCCAACCGTTACTAATTATGTCGAGAGCGTCGTTGCAATTGGGACGGTTACATCGTCGAGCACTTTGTCTCTAACTAACGGTACGGTTCAGACTGCTACGCTCACCGCATCTACAGCTTGCACGTTCACTATGCCGACAGCGACTGCGGGTAAGTCTTTTGTGTTGTTGCTCAAGCAAGCAGCTTCAACTGGCAACGGGACTGCAACGTTTACAAGCGTTAAATGGGGAACGGCGGGCGCTCCTACGATTACCGCAACCGCAGGCAAGATGGATATTCTGACCTTCATCGCTGACGGTACTAACTGGTACGGCAGCATCGCACAAGGATACACCCCATAATGTTTGCAGCTAAAAACTTTTTCTTAGCCGGTGGTGCTGCGGGAATATCTACCGATTTTCTTGTTGTTGCAGGCGGTGGCGGCGGCGGTAAATTTGGTGGTGGCGGTGGTGCTGGTGGTTATCGTGAATTTACTGCTCGACCAATTTCTATTGGTACTTCATACACCGTAACTGTAGGCGCTGGTGGCAGCGGTTCAACAGCAAGAAGTTCAAACGGTGGCAATGGTAGTAATTCAATATTTAGCTCAACTACATCAACTGGCGGCGGCGGCGGTAATTCAGGATCGATTACAGGTGCAAATACTGGCGGCTCGGGTGGCGGTCTTGGAAACAATAATGGAGTCACATCAACAGGTGCGGCTGGCAATACTCCATCCACATCGCCATCGCAAGGAAATAACGGCGGGGGAAATAGCGCAGACCAACTCCAATCCGGCGGCGGCGGTGGCGCTAGTGCGGTGGGTGGTGATGGAAATACCGGCACAAATACTGGCGGCTCGGGTGGCGCAGGAACAGCATCGTCAATTAGTGGATCATCTGTAACAAGAGCAGGTGGTGGTGGCGGTTCAAGCACAACAAATTTTGGAACAGGAGGTGCGGGCGGCGGGGGCGATGGAGCAACTGGAAACGGCAACGCAGCAGGCGGAACTGCCAACACCGGAGGCGGCGGCGGAGGCTCAAGAGATTTAGCAGGAGCTGGTGGAAATGGTGGAGCTGGCGGTTCAGGTGTTGTCATCATCAAAATACCTAGCACCTATACCGCAACTTTCTCCGGTGGCGTGACGCAGACTTCTACTACTGGCGGCGGGTTCAAAATTTATACTGTGACCGCAACTTCAACAACTAGCGAAACCGTATCGTTTGCTTAAGTTCTTAACTAAACGGAGATTTTAAAATCGCACACTTTGCCAAACTTGATGGAAACAACGTCGTGGTGTTTGTTACCGTCGGCAGGGATGAAGATAACGGCAAAGAGGACGAGCTTACTGCGCGTACTGGCGATGTCTACAAGCAGACCAGCTACAACACCCACGGCGGTGTTCACGCCCTCGGTGGTACGCCATTCCGCAAAAACTATGCGGGGTTGGGCTTTATTTACGACGCGCAGCGCGATGCGTTTATTCCTCCACAGCCTTATCCGTCTTGGGTACTAGACGAGGCTACCTGCCAATGGAATTCTCCTACCCCAATGCCAACTGATGACAAGCGTTACATTTGGGATGAGGCAACTCAAAATTGGATTTAGGTCGCTTAATGGAGAATAATATTGAAACAAAGTTTCTGACGCATGAAGCTGTGTGCGCTGAACGGTGGAAAGAGACGATTCTGCGAATAAAGCGCATAGAGTCTATTGGCATCGCGTGTGCAGGCGCGATCATTCTTCTATTGCTGCACTTGGTGACTAAAGCATGAATTGGCAAGACGTACTCAAAGCGATCATCCCGATAGTGGTGGCTGCACTAGCCTGGCTACTTGGACAAGTTTCGGAGTTTTCTACTAGACTGACTAAGATCGAAGGCTCTATGCCTGCTCTGATTACGCCAAACGGTACGCCTACTGACAGCCCATTGTCTGCTGAAGCGCGGCATAGGCTGAAAGAAGAAATTTACAAAGACATTCACGATTTGCAAGTTCGCGTTAAGTTAATGGAAGAAAGAGCGAGGATTTATGCAAAATGATCGACCCCATTACTATTGGAGCAGCGTTTGCCGTAGCTAAAACATCGGTCGCCTTTGTTAAAGAGGCGATCAACATGGGCAAGGAAATCCGTGATTGCTACGGGGAACTGTCCAAGTTTTTTACCGCCCAAGGTCAGATAGAAAAAGCCGCCAAGCAGGTTGAGGCGGCAAAGGCAGCACCCAAGCCTGATGATCCAAAGGAAGCAGCAGCGCAAGAATCGGTGCTGTCTCAGGCATTTACCATCGTCATGCAGCGCAAGCAGGCGAGGGAGTTTGAGCAAGAATTGCGTGACCTGTTTTCGCTCAAAGGCGAGATGGCATTATACGAAGAGTTGTGCAAGGAACGCAACCGCATCTCCGGTGAGCAAGACGAAGCAGCTAGAGAGAAAATCCGCAAAGCCAGGCTTGAGCGAGATCGTGCTACTAGGAAACGCGAAGAGCTAGAGCAAGTGCTGTCCGTTGTTGGAATCGTGGTTTTTGTGTTGATCGGTGCTGTGCTTATGTACGTCGCAATAACATTTAGGGGTTGATATGTTCCCATTAGCTGCAATTTTCGACATTGGAAGCAAAATACTCGACAAGGTGTTTCCTGACCCTGCTGCTGCGGAAGCTGCAAAACTCAAGCTGATTGAGATGCAGCAAAACGGGGAGCTTGCTCAACTGAATGCGGACGTGTCGGAGCAGCATGAACTGACCGACCGACTCAAAGCGGATACGTCGTCGGATTCGTGGTTGTCCAAGAACATCCGTCCCGCTACCCTGATTTTTATCCTCATTACTTACACCGTGTTTGGGATGATGTCGGCGTGGGACATTGAGGTGAACAACAATTACGTCGAACTGTTGGGTCAATGGGGAATGCTAATTATGAGCTTCTACTTTGGTGGCAGGACGCTTGAAAAAATTATGGGCGCAAAGAAATGAACCTGACCCAACACTTCACCCTTGCAGAGCTAACACACACAGATCACCGCGAGTTTGACAACACCCCGAACGATCAAGAAACACAAAACTTGATTCGGCTCGCTAACTTTCTTGAGCAGGTGAAACAATTGTTGGGCGGCAGACCGGTGATGATCAATTCTGCGTTTCGCTCTAAAGCGGTTAATGACGCTGTTGGCAGCAAAGATAGCAGTCAGCACAGGTTAGGGTGTGCAGCAGACATCCGAGTGCCTGGAATGACCCCTAATGAGATCGTAGGGGTATTGATAGATAGTGACCTGCCTTATGATCAAGTGATCCGGGAATTTGACGCATGGGTTCACGTCAGCATCCCGAATCAAGTCGAAATAAAGCCCCGAAAAACCGCGCTTATTATCGACAAAAAAGGCACTAGGATGTTTGCTTGATCTTGGGGAAAAACGCTTTGATTTGTTGCTCGTTGATTTCCCGTTGTTCAGTCTCGGGACAAGTCTTGACCTTGCACCACAGCACTTTATCGTTGTCCTTGAACGCAAGATCACAAACTTTGCACCGCTGATAATTTTCCATGTTGATCCTTTTGAAGTTCGTGGAATTCTACTTTCAGTTCGGATACTGCCACTAGTAGATCAGTAGTCAATGCAGAGGCTTTCCACCATTGCTTGAGTGATGCAGCGTGGTGTATTTCCTTGCGAAGCCTATCGACTTCCAAAATGCTTTCGGAGTAATCTTTCATACCTGCCTTACTTTCATCATTATGTCTGCTTGCCTGTAGGCTTGTTTTGCAACTTGAACTGGATCATAGTCATAACAATCGTTCATATATCCTTGCATCGCTTTTGCTGCAAAGTAGTCACGCAAGTTTATGCTTAATTCGTCTTTTTCTATTGAATCAAATTTTTCGTCAGCGCGTGGGAATGCTTTCATGTCAGCCACCTTTCAATTAAAAAAAACACGCCAATAATAATAATTCCTAGGCCCATCATAAATGTTGCAAAACAACAATCTACTAACCACCCATATTTAACTTCGTGTTTATTTTCTGAACTATTCAATGGATTAATAAACATAACCCACACGGCACAAGATAAAAAAATCATAAATAAACCACCAAAAAAGATCATTTTAAAGCCTCCTTGCTGAGATATTGTCGATGGTAATCACGGCTCACGGTGCGTCGGCACTCTTTGCACCAACTTAAGAGCGTCCCGAATCTGGTCAAATGGAACTGCTCTGATTGCTTGATTGTGCGGCACTTTGAGCACAGCGCCGGTTGACCCTGCGGCCTCGATTGTTTGATTTTCTAACTCCTTGATCCGTTTGTGATTGAGTTTCCACATCATGTGCTTTGTCCTAGTCTTGCCGTTGTATTGCAGCCTAAGACCCATGCGGGACACAAGCCCATCCTTTGCCATGCTGTTGAGATAGCTGCCTATCGTTCCAACATCTTCGGCCAAGATTCCGGCTATGTTGAAACCCGTCATCTCTATGTCGCGGGCTAGAACTTCACGCATGGCAGCGATGATTTGACGGGCGCGAGGCTTCAGAGCTTGGGCAGGCACGTTACATCCACCACAGAAGGCACTAACTGATTGTTGACCTTGCGCTTGGTGCTGATGACCACAGGGCGCATACCGGCCTTCTCGCACTCCCCAATGCCATTGATGACTTCAAGCCTGGACAGCGGCGGTACTTCCTTTTCGACTTGTAGGCTACTGACAGCTTCCGGTACTGTGGTGCTTGCGGTAGGCTGAAACGATGCACAGCCGCTAAGAATTACGACTGCAAAGCAAAGTAGGGTTTTCATTTGGCTACCTGTATCAGTTTGTCGCCATGCTGCTGACGAACTCGATTGAAAAGCACAGTTATGTCGGTGTTGGCTGCTTTGGTAGGCGTGAACTTGCCGTCAAGGATGTAGAGGTTACGTTCGCGCAAATAAGCAATACACTTTTTCCTTGCATCTTCGTAGCGTCGAGGATCGTCAGACGTGCAGTTCTGCACATCAATCAGATCAGGCTGCAAAGCGTCGTAGTGCATCATCCAATGTATTGCGTCAGCTAACCTCATCCTCACCCTCCTCAGTTAAAAATTTACCGCCTGCGGGATTTTGTTGAAACCACCGAAGATTAAAACGAAAGTTGCGGCGCTGTTCGCCTTTGATGGTGTTGGTAAAGTAACCAGGCACATCACTCGACATTTGCTTGATCAATTCATCTTTAAAACGATCCCCGTCCATGCCTACCATTTCGACATAATTTTTCGCGCCGTCTAGTAAGAACATTACTGCATCAAGAGACTTACCTTGCGGGACATTGACCTTTTTCTTGAATGAGTTGTTGCGGCGTACAGGTGGCAAGCAAGCGTCGAGAACTGCAAGCTCGATTACGCTCATTAAAAGACGAGTGCATCCTTTGGTCTGACTTTGAACATCCATTATTTTTCTCGGTTGGTGGGGTACTCGCTGCATCTGACTGCGCTCGGCCGCGTGGTCGCAACCCCATGTCAGAAGCAGCTTTCCCCCGTAGATCAAAAAGGAATCGAATCGTCCATATCAGACAAGTCGCCTGCGGCTTTTTTAGGCTTGGGTTGATCCTTGTTCTTGTGCTGTATTGAGCAGCTCATAAACTTGCCTTTAGCGCCCTCACGCAGCCAGGCGCTGACCCATATTGGCTCGCCATTGAGGTCAAGACCGTCACCCCTGTAATCAGGGTGATTGTCGGTTTCTTTCTTTTGATTCTTGAACAGAGTAAAGCTGCCGGGTTTCGGTATGTAAGCCATGATCAACCTTTCTTTAATGCTGCGCGTTGTTTGGAATCAAATCGTGACCACAATGCCGTTTTTTCGTCAGCATCAAGATTTTGATCGTCTATGTATTTTTTTGCACTTTCAATATCGTTCAGATTAATTTGAGCAATGACTTCCTCCGCAACGTCAGACAAGAATTTTTGTTCATCGGCAGGCATGGTGTCCCACACAGAAACAGCTATTGACTTGGGCGCTGATTTGGTGGCTGCGTTGCCATCATCATCTTCCGGCGCAACACCGCAGGCAGCAGCTAGGCTGTAGCGACGAGCATAGGTTAGAGCTGATCCGTAACCCTGGGCATCTGCCTTGCTAACTGGCAGGTTCAGCACGCCACAGGACAACCACTCACCGGATGCGTGCAGCAGGATTGTTTCGACGCGCACTTCGTCTCTGTCGGATGGTTCGATCCGCTGCACATAGCTCAGTCCGCATTGACCGAAGGCAGGCCGGATCGCTTCGACCACAGAGGACAGGTCAGCATACTTTGACTTAAAGAACGGATTGGCGCTGTCTTTGATTGCGCCTTTAATGTTCATCTGCGCCATTGCAAGCGCGGTGGCTAGGTTGGTGATGGATTCGGATTTGTTCATGCTAGTACCCCCGTAACAATAAGTAAGAAAATTAATGTGTAGCCGATTGCTACTGCGCGGTCGCCGTTCATGTTCCGGCTACCAGTCTGCGACCAAAAGTGTCTTGGTCAAATTCGCCACGATTCATGCGCCGCGCCCATTCGTGATCTAGTTCCGATTCAGTCATTATGGATTCGCGTGGCTTGAAGTGGACACCCTCGGGTTTGCACGTTCCCCAAGCTGCACGTTCAAGGTTGCAGAACGTAGGCAGGACGTGCCCGCTGATAGGCGAGAACTGCGGCTTGCGTGTGCATTCGCCTGCTTCAATGTTGTCGGCGTTTTTCTTGTAATGAGCGCAATTTTTGCAGAGGTTCATTTCGTTACTCCTTGTTGTTGTCAATTGGTTACCGCAGACAAATGTTACATAGTTCTTGGATCAATTACGAAAGTTGCAAAGGAAAATTGTAAAGTAATCTTAACTAAATCAATGTCGCTTGACAAGATAGCTTAATCCGGTCTACGCTTGTTTGCAAGTTATCTTTAACCAACCGCTGAAAGGCTAAAAATGAAACGCTTAACTACGACGCCTAGCGCGTCACCCGTGGCTAAAGCCGCACCCGTAGTAGTTCACTCCGAAGTAACTCTCCCGCCGCTTTGCCGTATCAGCGACCTTCTGCCTGTATTGCCGATTAAACGCTCGACGGTTTGGCTCTGGGTGAGGACAGGACGTTTTCCTGCACCCATTCGCCCATTTGGTAACTTTTGCACCGTATGGCGGCGCAAGGACATTCTTGCTTGGCTTAAGAAAGCGGGAGCGTAAACATGAAACTAGAACAAGCAGAGCAGCATTTTGGCAATCGTCGCAAACTAGCCGAGGCATTGGGCATTACTACCCAGGCAGTCAGCCAATGGGTGAGGCGCGGCAGAATCCCCGAGGGCATCGCATACAAGCTCGAGAGCATCACAAACGGCGCTCTGAAGGTCAACCCTACTGACTACATCCCAATCGCTCAAATGGTGGCTGAAATCGTCCCACAGCAATGAAATTCCTCTCTGTCTGTAGCGGCATCGAGGCGGCTTCCTGCGCGTGGGATTGGGAGGCTGTCGCATTCTCTGAGATTGAGAAGTTTCCCAGTCAAGTTTTGTCACATCATTACCCCGAAACCCCGAATTGGGGCGACATGACCAAGTTTAAGGAGTGGCCTGATGCAAATGTCGATGTTCTTGTTGGAGGAACACCCTGTCAGTCTTTCTCAGTCGCAGGACTTAGAAAAGGACTGGATGATCCGCGTGGCAACCTCATGCTTACGTATCTTGCCATTGCTGCAAAGTATCGGCCCAAGTGGGTGGTTTGGGAGAACGTCCCCGGCGTGCTATCCAGTAACGGAGGACTCGACTTTGCCTCCTTCCTTCGAGGGTTGGAGGAATGCGGGTATGGGTTCGCCTACCGAGTTCTTGACGCTCAGTATTTCGGAGTTCCACAGCGCCGCAGACGCGTGTTCGTTGTCGGATGTCTTGGAGACTGGAGAAGTGCCGCAGCGGTTCTTTTTGAGCAGCACAGCTTGCAAGGGCATCTTGCGCCGAGCCGAAAACCGAGGAAAGACCTTGCCAAGTGCCTTACAACAAGCTCTCAGCGCAATGACGCAGAAACAAAAACTTTAGTGGCGCAACCCATGGCCTTTGATGCATACAACCAAACAACATCACACACTGTTACCGCATTGCGGTGTGCTGCTGGTGGCGTATTTGATAACACTGTGGCTCAACCGACAATCGTTCACGGCACACAAGACCCATGCGTTTCCGACATTGCTTTTGCTCAAGGCAGAAACAACGGAGGGAAAAATGTCATGGTTCAATCAATGGCGGTGCGCCGCCTTACCCCGGTGGAATGCGAGCGCCTTCAAGGCTTCCCTGATGGCTACACCGATATCAAGCTGCGGGGCAAGGAAACGCCTGATGGCCCACGCTACAAGGCGTTAGGGAACTCTATGGCAGTCCCTGTCATGCGGTGGATTGGGCAGCGGATTGAGGCTGTTGACAAGATCAAATAATCATGTCAATCTACCATTGCCTGAAAAAAAATCAGGCCGCGTGTGGAAGCGCGAATGTATCCAAGCGAACCCCTACGCATGGGTTTCGGTTGTGTTGAGCATCTTGGATACGCTCACCTCCACCGCGACTTGAAACCCAGCCGTAGGGGTTTTTTTATGCCCGAAAGGATTGATGTGAATTTCTACCCGTTTCACATTGGCGATTATCTAAGCCAAACAGCGCACTTGTCCGATTCCGAGGACATTGCCTATCGGCGAATGATTGATCTCTACTATCAATCCGAGAAGCCTTTCACCGATGTTGCATGGGTTGCCAGGCGAATCCGATCCACGGTAGAGATAGTGTCGCCAATCCTGTCCGAGTTTTTTCAGCATCACGACGGCGTATGGCACAACAAGCGTTGCGACGAGGAACTTGCCAAGTATCACGCGATGCAAGATGGCGGGAGAAAGGGTGCAGCAATGAGGTGGGCAAAGCCTAGCGATAGCCCCCCTATACCCCCCCTAAACACCCCCCAATGCCAACCAAGAACCAAGAACCAAGAACCATTAACCAAGAACCAAGTAACTACTACACCGCCTGACGGCGTATCACTTGCAATTTGGCAGGATTTTGTTTCTCTGCGGAAAGCTAAACGAGCTGCGGTCACGAAAACCGCTTTGCAGGGAATTGAGCGTGAGGCTGAGAAAGCAGGGTTAACCCTACAGGCTGCTTTGCAAGAGATGTGTGCAAGAGGGTGGACGGGATTTAAGGCTGAGTGGCTGCAAAAGAAAGGCAGCTATCACGAATCGTTGACAACAACTGGATCATCAATTTTTGGAGGTGTGCGCCATGAAAGAGAAGTTGCCGGATGCGTGGATCAAGAAAATCTTCCAAGTCATGCACGCCCACTACGGCTCAAAGTGGTTACGGATGTGGATGACGGGCCAGGTAGTTGACGGCGAGGATGTTGGGATCGTGAATGCTTTGCAGATATGGGCTGAGAAGCTGGCAAATCAGCGCCCGGACACGATCAAGCGGGCTTTGGATAGTCTGCCCCTTGAACCGCCGACGTTGCCTCAATTCGTGGAGCTGTGCCGGTCACATTGGACGCCGCCGGTAATGTTGGAAGCCAAGATCACACCGGAGGAAATTTCCCGCAACAAGGCAAAGATCAAAGCGATTCTTGACGGCATGAAAAACAAACAGGTGCAGCGATGACTGACTTAGAGATCATGCAAGCGTATCTAATGCTGAAAGTTCGCCAGGCTGATTGGCATGGCGTAGCAGATGCAGCGATGGACATTCGGGAGATGGAAGCCCGCAAAGCTGTAGAGCAAAAGAATGAAGTGGCAGGATAGGGTAGCAACAGCAGTGCGCGTTCAGAACATGACGCGAGAAGAACGGGCAGCAGCTATGCCCGAATCAGCCGAGATCGTGAGGGCGTTTGCGGCTGAGTTTTCGGTAGTAGAAGTGAGGGCACATGAAAACAACCTTTACTATGAATGGATAAAAAAATGATGCTTGATCGATTCTTTCCTAACTTGTTGTTCCCGCGTGTACGCAACACCGATCCGATCACAAGCCACCAGGCAGCGGATCAGGCTAAAGACTTGGCCACCAAGCACCACGGCATCATCCTAACGGCGCTACACATTCCCGGCACGATCTACGACATAGCCGCCCGCACAGACCTAGACCACAACGCAGTCGCTCGAAGGATGAGCGAACTAGAGCGGCTGGACTTGGCTTACACCGATGGCAAAAAGAAAGGCGCGAGCGGTCGTATGTGCCGCGTATGGGTGCGGAAATGCTAGTCCAGCTACTTGAACCCGACCCAATCCTGCTTGATGACCCGGTGCGTCCGAGGATCAGCCCCAAACGCCGTGTTCAGGGAAAAAATAAAAGCGTCTATGCGTGGATAGAGGACAGACAAATCTGCGCGATT
>Ga0209296_1003437_pt1 | contig 10787 bp, 14 predicted proteins | sample S_130206_EF_Meta_FD_187319 | JGI IMG/M metagenome (GOLD analysis project Ga0209296, IMG submission 187319) | Freshwater microbial communities from Lake Simoncouche, Canada to study carbon cycling - S_130206_EF_MetaG (SPAdes) (version 2) | ecosystem: Environmental > Aquatic > Freshwater > Lake ...
TAACACAGATTGTTGACTACCAAGTTGTTGGGTTGCGGTTTGTTTATTATTACTTAGAGAAATGTCGGTACCTTTGTAAGTTGGACTTAATGTTAAATTTCCTGAAAAGACATTTGTTGGTTGAGTATCTGCGCTAACAGGTTGTGCGATTACATATCCTAATTCTTCATCAGCTCCATTCCACCATTGTAATCCACTAGCTTCAAATCCTGAAGTTGGAAAACCAATAGCTAAATCACCAACTTGTTCAGTTCCTGATATTGGTGTTAATGTTGGATTATAAGCAAAAGGTCTAGTTGTAGCCATTTATAGTATTTGTTTTTATTACTTTATATATTAATAATTTAAAATAAAAAAGGGAGTCAATTGACTCCCTTTTAATTATGCTAGTTCTTCAACTTCTTTTTCTTTTAGTTCTTGTAACATTTCATAAGCTCTTGCCAATCTTGTTAGTCCGATACCACCACCGAATCTTGGAAAGAATTCAAATTCTAAGAATTCATCTAATTCTTTTCTAACTCTTTCTTCTCCGAATAATTCAAATAATTTAGCAGCATATTTACCGTTTTCAATTGTGTAGAAGTTATGTTCCATTTCTTCGACATCGCAACTTCTTTCAGCTGATCCAATTGTTTCTTGACCATAAAGAATAACATCTACTTTATTAAAAATACTATCTTCATTATGTTTCATATTCCAAAAAGGATTAGTTCTTAAAGGAAAATGTTGTAAAGAAACTACTGATCCTTTTTCTTTCCACATTCTACTTTCATGTTCGTCTTCAAGTATTTCAACATCACCATATTCTTTACAAACTTCATCATAATTTACTTCTACCGGTGATTCAAATCCTAAATGTTCTAATAATTCGGATTCTAATTTAAGTAATTCTTTCATTTCACCTTTTGATTCAAATTCGAACATAGGAAAAATCAATTCGTGTCTACCAGGAATAGGATTCTTTTCTTGACGATAGGAAGTTGAGATACAAAAGCAACCAGATAGTTCTGGATTACTAAGTAGTACTTCTTCTAAAATCATTTGACCTGTTTGTGGTAAAGGCCAAACCTCACCTATATAATCAAATTTTGTTACCGATTGTGGATTTTCACAAGCAGATAAGATTGTTAGATTCGGTTGTGTTGCAACTTCTATGAAACCTTTATTTAAAAAAAATTCTCGTAGTTTTTGTACGAGATTGTGATAGGTTTTTAAGTTGTTAATGTTTGTGCGTTTTTCTTTTGACATAAGTAATTTTTTTTTTGAACCAGTAAATTAATACTGATTCAATTCGTATATATATTGAAAAATAACTTCTTTGTTTTATAAATATATAAGATTATGATAAAATTATATGAAGATTTTAATAATTCAAATTTTTGCGTATATGTATTTTTGAATCCATCCAAACCAGGTTTATATAAGTATAATGATATTGAGTTTCAATTTGAACCTATATATGTTGGTAAAGGTAAAGTAAACAGACCTAAAAACCATTTATTTAGATATAAAAATGGTAAATCATACTTTTATAATAAACTTAAAAAAATAGTTGGTCAAGGACATGAACCTATGTGGATAATAGTGAAGAATGAACTATCTGAAAAAGAAGCATTCATAGAGGAAATTAGATTGATAAAATTAATAGGTAGAAAATCAAACGGTGGTTCACTCACAAACTTATCCGATGGTGGTGAAGGTCAAAGTGGATTTAAACATAGCGATGAGAGTAAATTAAAAACCTCAAATTCTTTGAAGAGTAACAAAGATTGGGTTGAAAAAATGAAATCTAAAGAATATAGAGATAAATTGAGCAAATCATTGATGGGACATGAAGGTTATGGTAAAGGAATACCAAGAACAGATGATGTTAAAGATAAAATCAGAAATAGTGTATCAGGTGATAAAAACCACTTTTATGGAAAAACACATTCTAATGAATTAAAGAAAAAAATGTCTGAGAAAAACTCAGGTAAAAATAATCCAAATTCAAAAGTGTATATAATAAAACATATAAATGATACTTTAAGATTTGAGGGTCGTTTAGAGTTGAAAGAATACCTTAATGATTATAATATAAATATGAACTTAAAGGGACCAAATAGAGTTAGTTTAGATAGTTTATTAAATAGTGGTAGATCAAAAGATTTTGAAGTTATATCAGTTGAAAAGTCTTAATTTATTGTTTTTTTTTCGACTTTTTTTACAAACTTGTATGAAATTCCGAAATTTATATTATGTAACAATTTAAATTCACTATCTGTTCTATAATTTAAAACATCTTGTATTATAAAACTAACAGGTTTTTTTGGATTTATTATTATTTTAGTTATTCCATATACAATATAATCATTAAAATTACTCATTGATGGTTGATAGTAATACTCCATTGATAATCCAATTCTGGTTTTATCAATCTTTATTTTAGCTCTTAATGAATGTCTAAGTTGACCCGTTGATTCTATACCAGTGTAATTTGTACTTTGATATAATGTTGCATAAGATAAAGATAATTTACCCCAACTAAATTTCTTCTTAATCCCACCACCAATTCCGATCCAATTATCAGATTCAATTTGTCTTATTAACGAATAGTTATATTGATAAGTTGTAAATACATCCCAATATTCGTGATTATAAGCTAAATTAGCTCTTTGTATAAATTCGTTTTGAGTTAAAGATTTTTGTAGATATCCTAGTTGATAGTTTGTACCTAAATCAAGTGAAAATTTGTTTATATCTAGTGAGTTATTTCCTGCGAAATTTAGACCAAATTGAGGTCCATTTTTTGTCTCAGAATACACCCCAGTAAGATTATTATCTAAGTTTAATTCAGTCTGTGAGAAAAGACTAGACGATATTAATAAAAATAAAATAGTTAGTTGTTTAATCATCTTGTAAAGATATTATTATTTTTTAATTTTTAATATATATAAAAAATAATAATAACCACTATGGCAAAAGCTAAATCTTCAACATCCTCAACATCACTTGTATCAAAGCCAAAAAAGAAAAGATCAGGTATTCATGCAAAGACAAAATGTTCAGTTTCTAAAAACGCTAAAAACTACAAAAAGTCTTATAAAGGACAAGGAAGATAAACATTGATTTATTATTAAATATAATAAATATGATATTTCAAATTTTTTGGATAAATTTTTTATTATTTATATGGTTCGATACTGATGCCTTTATTGAGTATTTCAGGTTATTGAGATTAAATAAATTATTTAAGATTGATAAATTTGATGAATATAAAATACAGAATCCAAAAATAACATATCTGTCTTTTATAAGACAAAAATATTCTAACTTTTATACAAGGTTGATTACTTGTCCACCTTGTATAAATTTTTGGATAGTTTTGTTATTTTGTATTATCTACAATAATATTATATTTTTTCCTATTATTTACATAGTGAGCTATGTGATATATATGTTATTAAAAAAGAATGTATATTAAATGAATGTATCAAAATATCTTTATATAAAATCTGTTGACCAATTATATAGACTAATCTCTGACAATTCAACTTTATCTGAGAATAATAAGTTTTTACCTTTTATTGACTTTATGTATGATTATTATAACGGATGTAGATGTAATGAGGATTATAATATTCAAATGGCTAAACAGGAATATGATATTATCTCAAAGGATGAGGAATTAATTATACAAATGGTTGAATATTTCCAATGTGATGGTGTTCGATTTTTGAAACTAGACTTCTAATTATTTAAAACAAAAAAAGACTCTTATGAGTCTTTTTTTGTTTCTTTTAATGTTAATTATTGAAAACTAACAACTTCGATGTCAAAGATTAACTCTTTTCCACATAAAGGATGGTTACCATCGATTATTACGTGACCTTCATTTACTTCTTTAACCGTTACATTCACTGGTTCTCCACCATTGTCTGCTTGTAACACTTGACCAACTTCTACCGGACCAGGTAATTGATCATTTTCAACTTTAACTAATAAGTCTTCTCTATACTCACCATAAGCATCTTTTGGCTCGATTTCGATAGTTACTTTATCTCCAACATTTTTACCAATAATAGCATTCTCAAATCCTGGAATAATCTTATTAGTTCCAATAGTGAATGATAGTGGTTCTCTTCCTTCGGAAGAGTCAAAAACTTCTCCGCTTTTTAATTTTCCAGTGTAGTGTACATTTACCGTACTTCCAATTTGTATCATTTAGTTTTATATTTTTTATTTATATATCAATAAAAATAAAAAGTTTAACCAATAATAATCATTTCAATATCACCATCTAATGTCTCTATAAGAAATGAACAAGTCTCACAGAAATCTCCTGTATTATAATAAGTCTTGTCTCCTATTTTATCAATAGCTGGAGTATGAATGTGTCCTATCATAATCGAATCACATTGAACCTCTTCTAATTTCTTCATAGAGAGTATCTTGAAGTCATTTATAAATGAAATAGCATTTTTAACCTTTGATTTAAGATATTGTGAAAGTGACCAGTATTCTAATCCAAAGAATCGTCTTATCTTATTATACATTTTATTAATCTTAAAACTCATCTCATAAGCCCAGTCACCTAAAACATATAAAAATGGGTGTAATCTAATAAATCCATCAAATTGATCTCCATGACAAATGTAGATATTCTCACCTTTTAATGTTTGGTAATAATGTTCATCACAAATAAGCACATCACCTAAGTTTATATTCTCTTCTTTTATCAATCCTCTTAAGAAATAATCATGATTGCCTAAAATATAAGTAACTTTTGTTCCTTTTCTAGATGATCTTAAAACCTTTTGGATAACCGTAGAATGGTCTGGGTTCCAGTAAAATTTTCTTTTCAATGATGTTAGGTCTATAAAGTCACCTACGATTATCAATTCATCATATTCATAATCTTTTAATACTTGAAGTAATTTATCCGCTTGGCATTTGGTAGTTCCTAAATGAACATCGGATATAAATAAAGTTCTAATCTTTTCCATAAATACTAATTATCTTATTTATTATATCATCTTTTGGATTTACCCAATTGTAATCTATACTATTGTAACTTAACACCCACATTCCTAATGAATTTGAGTTAAAATCTGAAGTGTAAACACCCATTCTACTTAAGCTTTCAGCATTTAATAATTGTTCATATTGTCCTTTAAGTGGAATAGACCATAATTTTTTATTTAATATAAGAGCTTCTGATGTAGTTGAAAACCCAGATGCTGTTATTATACCACTACATCTTAATAAATCTCTTTGGAAAGATTCTTTATTTATTGGACATACTATTGTGTTACTATAGGTTACCTCAGTTTTTGTTTCGTCTGAGTATATTTTAAATTTTAGATTCCTATAACATCTCATCTCATTAGTTAAAAAATTAAGAGATATTGATGGTAGATAAACTAAAAAGAAACCTTCATCTGAAACTTTATTTTTCAGAAAGAAATTTGAAATTATTGGATGATAAATAAAATCATCATATCTTTCATATCCTATTCCAATATTATAATCACATTTCGCAAAATATTTTATAAAAAATCTGAATATTCTTTTAGACAATCCTAATTTTATCGGAGTATTCTTTGATGTTAGTGAACATTGATTTGATATACTTATAGACTTAATTCCACATTTTTTAGCTGACCAAGCACTTATTGGTTCAAAGTCGGAAATAACTAAATCATATTCAGATACATCAAACTTGATATCTTTGAATAGTCTAAAAATATTTGACGATAAAATTGATTTTGGCCAATTTATTGATCCAGATTTATTATAATGTAGTGAAAATCCTTTGAAATGTCTTTTAACTTCAAATGGTAAATCTAAATTAGAGTTCTCACCAGATGTTATTATATCTACCTCAAATCCTTTTTCTTTTAGAGTTGATATTATTTCAATAGATCTTGTTATATGTCCATTTCCATTAAGTTGTATTCCATATAGAATTTTCATGTAGTATATATAGTGGCTTAAAAAAGATAGTTTTATCTTTTGTGAGATAACACAATAAAATAGTTGATTTTATAGTATTAAATAATTGTTAAATTAATTATCTCGTTTTACCCACTTAAAGAATGTACTCTTATCCTTTTGTATTTCAACATAACCATTTTCCACAAATTGATCAGGTGTTAGATAACAAGTGAATTGATGTCCGATATATTTTGTTTTTAATCCTGGATATGATTGTGAACCACCATTATAATACATTGGTCTTAACTTTCTTAATTGAGATGATTCGATTTTAACACCTAGTTCTTCTTCAATTCCTCTTACTGCTGAAACTAACGGATTTTCTCCAGATTTCATTTTCTCTGAAACCGATGATTGCATATCTCTTCTTCTAATTCTACCATCTTTAAACTCTTGTCTATCTTCTTTTAACAACCAAGTGTTATTATCTTTGTCTTTGTATAACATTCTAATTCCAACAAACTCGATATATCGAACTAAATACCCACCTTCGTCTTTAATTATACATTCTTCATTATCTACCTCATCTAATAGATGTTCAATTGTTTTTGCTTGTCCAGTTCCCCAGTATTGAATAGGAATTGAGTATTTCATTAATTGATTCTCAAGATTGATTAAAGGATGATTGGTAAAATTTTCAAATAGTTTTATATGATTCATAATCTATATATAAACTTTTTCAAATAAATATCTAAAAATATAGTGAGAGAATCTTTTTCAGAATATAAAAAAGTATTAGAACAAAATCTGATGAAAGTAAGTCATCTATATAATGGTGATGTTATTTCATCTATAGATTCTCAATACACAGAGATTAAAAACTCACCTCTCACATCACCGAGTTTTATAACCAATAGTATAGTTGACATATACCAGAAAAGTGTGAATATAATGATTGGTAAATCAAAAGAGTATATCATAGCATTAGAATCTATTAGTAAAACAAAAGATATAAATATTTTTGATAAGATATCAGAATTAGGTATAAAACCTCTTTATATATTTTGTTCAGACAAAAGTAGAAAGATTTTTGGTTTAGTTAAAAGTAAGAATAACACTAGTGCTTTTCCTTCTTATTTCTACTCAATAGATAAATATGTAGGTATGAATGTAGATGTTTTTTACTCACCATTGATAAATGATGATGATGAACTTACTTTATATGTTGTTGATAACTCTATACAAAGTTTAGTTTACTCTCTTCAAAATATGGATTATGTAATAGAACCAATTGACAATAATAATCTTGAGTGGAAACACACAATTAATTATAGTTTATATGATTGTAGATTTAACTCATATAAAATATCTATAAAGGATGTCTCTAAGTTAAGAAATGATAAAATTAATAAAATATTAAATGGAGATTGATTTAAATAAAATAACATACGGACAAATAGAAAGTGAATATGATATGAATAGATTGAAGTCCTCGGTAATTTATAATAGTTTGAATAGACTTAATGAAAATTATAATTTTATAATAATGCCTATGTCTGTTTTCAATATACTCGAATGTGATACGAGATTTTCATCATGTGAAATTGGCAACCCAACAGGTATATTTAAAGTTGGTATATTTTGTGGATATGATTGTTATGTAGACTTATATCTAACAGATAATAGAATAATACTATCAAAAGACTTACAACGTATGAGAGAAAATAAAATAAATGCTATTTTAGGCACCGATGAGTTGATAAAAGATTTAAATATTGATATTATTTTTTAATATTAAAATTTTCAAACTTAGCAACTACTTTCTTATTCACCATATCAATACTCATCAAACTTTTTCTATCAGTTTTCATTCCTTTAGATGCTCCAGCTTTTAAGAATTGATCCTTTGTAACTGAAACGGGTTGACCACTTACTTTATCAACAATTTGATAATCAAAATTCTCATTTGTATCTTGTCCAAGTAACTCAACTCCTTTAGTATCATACTCAACTTGACCACCTTCTTTAGCAATATCAATTTTAGTTTTAAGAACATTTACAAAATCTTTAGCTAATGTTTTAAGAACATCAACATACTTTTCTGTTTTATACGCTATTTTAAGAGCCGCTTTATTATATTTTAAGAAATTCAAACCTGTAATGTTAGTAATTGACGGATGTCCACCTGAGTTTCTAATGATAAGTTCCCAAGCTGGAATTTTAATATTACTCAGATAGACTTTTTGATCTGACGTAAGGTCTTCAAATAAAGTATTCATACTACTTCTTAGTTTTGGATCATTAATATCAACATTAACAACATTATTATCTTTTTTCTCAAATAAACAATCTTTGTAGAAAGCTTCTAAATCACTAAATTTAAATCCTACTCCTTCATAATCATCACCTTCTGCTTTAGCCATTGCTTTCCAATCTTGAGATGTTTCAAATTCTTTTTTAATCGACTCTAAAGAAACGAAGAATCTTTTAAGAGTTGATTCGTGTTTAGCTAAAACTTCTTTAGCAATTTCACCTAAATGAATTTCTTTCAAAGCCTTTTCTTTGAATGGATTACAAGAAACTTGTAATAAACCCATTGGCCAAGCAATACAATTGAAATCTGCTTTAGGGTTGTTTTTGAAAACAACATACCTATCATAGGAACCTGGTTTAATCATTGAACCACCACCATATTGAGTTACAATTTTATAATCTTCATCAAAATGAACACCTTTACCAATCTGAGCTCCAGTATCTAACATTTTTTTATGTCTCCAGTTAGTTGGATCGTATTCAGAAACATCTCCAGTATTAGGATCTTCGATAAAACTATAATTCTTCATTCTACCAATATAATCATTTAAGTTAGCTTTAATTTCTTCTGGAGTTGCTAATCTTCCTAACTTATCAGTAGTTTTAGCATTGTTGATATAATTTTTAAGGTTATTAAACATTGAATATAAACTACCTGTAGAGTCTAAAGTTAAACACTCAAGTATATTTCTATTGATATGGTTTCTTTTACCATCTAATGATTTAACCGTAATTCTTTTATTTTTATAAGCTAATAATAATCTATTAACTACAAAACCCATCATAAATCTATTTTTAGAAGGAGAAAGGTTTTTATTAGTAGAGAAGATAGAGTTTTGAACATCTTCTGGTTTGATATCATTTACTAAAAAGTTAGCAGAGTCAACTGTTTTAATTAATTCAATATCTTCGTGAGTGAAAATATCAGAATATGAAATCTCACCTGAAATAGTTTCAACATTTGAACGAGTGTGTTTGAAATAAGTAGATTGAGTATCTTCAGCACCTGATTGTTTATCGTGGTGGTCAGTTGCAATGTGGAACATTGGTTTACCATGAGCAAAGTCAACTAATACACAAAGATTTCCTTCTTTATGATTTTTAACAGCGTATTCCAATCCACCATATTGAATAATATGACAATCAACCGTTTCTATTTGATAATAATTCTTTAAGAATTCTTTCATAGCAATAGCTGATGTAACACCATCTAAGTCTTTGTGGAAATAAATTTCCGCAGTTTTGTAAAGTTTCGCTATCTTAGATATGTTTTTAAGACCTACTTCTTCGTTTAGGAAGTTTTGATATTTTTTTATCATATTATTTTATATAATTTTCGTCTGTTTTTCTATATATTAATATATTAAACGCATTATTTACATACGATTGTTTTTGTATATAAAGTTTAGATTCATCTAATCTTAAAGAAGCAACTTCAATTATCTCTTTAAATTCATTTGATTCTACAAATGATTGTAACTCCTGAGCCTCATTCCAAGGACTTCTTGAGAATCTATCAGTATGTGGAGTTGGTTTACTAATTGAAACTTGTATGTAAGGAATTAAACCAAATTTCAAAATAGGAATACCCGCATATTTTCCTCCTGTCATATCTGTTTGTTTGAAATCAAATAACTTTCTTAGAAATCTAACATCCACTCTCCAACCATTATCTGATATGTCGGTAAATAAATATCTAATATCATCTGGTGTTACTCCAAATTCTAATTCTTCTTCATTACTTTCAAACTTTTTTAGATACTTCATTATTTCTTACCAAATGGAGTTTTTCCATATCCTTTTATATTTCCTTTTGAATCTCCTTTTGTCTCGGTATCAAATTTAGTATCAAAGAAATTTTCATTATCAGTAACAACTTTAACCTCTGAATCTAATGTTGCATAAGGTCCTAATCTACCTGATCTAAATACACCACCCATCATATCACCATTTAGATAACCATCCATGAAGTAACAATTTGTTAAGTCAGTAGATTCAACTTTACAATTTAAAACCTTTGAGTTAACAACTGAAGATTGTTGTAATTTAGATTTAGTCATTTGAGCATTATCTACTTCACATCCTATAAAGAAGCAATTCTCATAGATACCTTCACATCTACAATTGATTAAATCATATCCTTTAATAGTGGATGTGTTTTTAATTTCAGCATCAACAACTTCCATTGTTTGAGTAGTTGTTACATAATTTACAATACATTCTTTTAGACCACTTGTTGCGTCTATTAAGTTATATAATTTAGTATAAATATTCGGATAGTATGCTGATATTAAATCATAGTTACCAACTTGGTCAATTTGTAATTGAATAGTAGGAAAATCAACTATAAAGTTATCATATTTAGAAAAGTTCTTAAATAGTGAGATATTTTTTTCTAAGTACTCTTCTAACTTATTAACATCTTCTGAATTAAAGTCAGTATCAATAGAATCAAATACCGTTATTATAAATCTATCCATAAAATAAATTAGATTACCTATATTACTTTCGTAATCCTTTCCACCGACATATCTAAATTCAAGTCTTTGACTTTCTTT
>Ga0209296_1003440_pt1 | contig 10785 bp, 8 predicted proteins | sample S_130206_EF_Meta_FD_187319 | JGI IMG/M metagenome (GOLD analysis project Ga0209296, IMG submission 187319) | Freshwater microbial communities from Lake Simoncouche, Canada to study carbon cycling - S_130206_EF_MetaG (SPAdes) (version 2) | ecosystem: Environmental > Aquatic > Freshwater > Lake ...
TGCCCACTAATCCGCTTACGATAGCGGCTTGCCAAGGCCTGCGTAATGCCCAAACAAGCATAAAAGATACCCCTATTATACCCTGACTGATCGTCAAAGAATCAACGCCATGCGTTTTTTAATTATTTGATCAGCCAAATCGTGTGCGGTATCACTTGGTTCAACTCATAACCCAACGATTTCCCACTCAGAAAAGAGGTGCATCTTAATCCAGAAATTGAGTAGAAGATTTAAATAGCGATGGCTAATATAACATGCAATAATCGCAATAGAATTTATCCCTGATCGCCAAAGTTATAATGGTGAACCTACTCGCCCCACAAGGAAATTTACAATGGCCACAATGTATATAAAACCAAGCGAAGACAAACCACAATTTGGATGTTACAGCGAAAGAGGATTGATGTCCTACTTTATGTTTGTTGAACTTCCAAAGCGCATGGGCGACTTTTTGAAAGCACTAGAATTCCCAAAGAATGTACCAAATCCATTTAAAGATATTATTCCAACCAATGCAATAATCTTTAGCGAACTAGATTTTGGAAAACAAGGCTTCGGATGCCCAGATGGTGCTATTTATTTTGAAAACAATGGCATTTCAACAATGATTCTTATTGAAGTAAAAGCAGATGAATCTTATGCGAAGAGTTGCAAAAAGAAAAAATACAATTCAACCATCAAGGGGCAGTTAGAACTTCGCTGGCGAATGATTAATCTTTTATTTGAAGAAAAAACACGAGAAAAAGATGGAAAACATTACATTTACGAAACCAATGATTTGAAAAAAAAATATCAAGTCCATGACCAATTTTATATAAATAAACTGAATGATGATTTTGGCTCATATAGACGATTGAAAATTACTAAAGGTGTTGAGGAGGTATTAGAATATTTTAAGAAGTGTAAGAATCGAGTTTATTTCTGTGCGATTACAAAGGAAGGTAAAAACCCGTTTACTCTTGAGGAAAACAAAGAAAATCTGCCTGTTTGTCACAATGAAAAATGGGAACAAGTCAACCAACAATTCTGCTGGCTTCCAATAACAAAAATTGAAAATCCAAGCCAACTTAAAAACTGAAGAATAACTTATGCCTGATTACCAATCCCCACCGTTTTACATCAGGGAACTTGTGCCGGCTAGAATGTTCAAGACGCGTGGAAAATCTTATTAGACTGGTGTTGGCAGAGCAACGAAAAATGTCCGCATCTATTGAAACAAGTGCAGGTAAAATTCAAACATCGAAAGATTTATTAAAAATCCCCAAGCCTTTTAGACTAAATGAGCTTGAGAGTCCTGGGCAGTTAATTGCAATAACCGAAACCGTTTCTTGCTTAATCCAAGCCCCTTAAAAACAATGCTATTTGATTTTGACCTAAATTTCTATTTCAATTAGGTTGTCTCTTAAAGCATCTTTGTAATTTATATTGACGACTTTAAAATCATTAGGCCCGGAATCTCCTTTAAGCCCTTCACCCTTATGCATATATAATAAAACATTAATAGTAGCAGGCTTTATTGCCTTAAAATGCTTAGCAATTATATCTGATACAGTTTTAATATTAGAAGCCAACAACGAACCTTCAGGAGGGACGGTTTTATCTTCCCGCTCATTTTCATTTTGTTCAACTTTAGGAAATTTGGGCTCCCCATTTTTTGACGCATTAATTAAGTCTTTCCAATCGGTTAGTTGCGGGCAAGCAAAAGTCCAATTATTTATATACCATTTAAAAACACTATGCCTAAATAGCTGTTCCGGCCTTAATTCTAACAATCCATCTTTCAGCTTTTCTGAAGATCCGTCCCACTTACTCTCTCCAAGGTAAATTGCTTTACCCGTCAGCAAAATAAAATCAAACTCGCCAAAATTAGAAGTGCCCTTACCACCTCTGCCAAAACTAGGGCGAAAGAATATTTTGCTATTGTCAACTTTGGTTTCATCACCCAACTTACCAAAAATTTCTGACAACCTATTTTTAATCGCCCATAGGGTCAGGGCATCTTCGCCGTAAGCATATACTTTCATCGAATTCACCTTTTTGTCATTAACAATCCATTATAAATTTACACTAATAATAACTCTCAGCATTGGCTGTGGGGCGGAGCGCTTTTAATTTGGCTAATAAATCAGCAGCAATTGATGCCAAAGATTTAAAATCAACCGCCAATCTGATTCCAACTTCAATTGCATGGTTGCATTTCCAGACATTGTTCAAGCTCAAAAGGCACGCCATCGGTAAGCATTCTTACATTGGAAAAGTGCTGCTGGAACATTTGTGGTTCGAAAGTATGAATCGGTATTACTGTTTTTGCATTGACAGAATTTACAAACTCAACAATATCTTGAATATAAGCATGCCCACTGACATGAGCAGGCACAAAGTCCCCACCCACTTTGGCGATATGATCCTTCAATGCAACCCAATCGGGCTTACCTAGATATCCACCCCAGTAGCCATACAAGCAACGGCAATGCGCAGGGAGTTGTTCGTTGAAATCAAACTTGGTCATGGTTGGGCGAAAAACCATCAGATACTTTGAAGGTTGCGCAAGAATTTCAGACAGTTCAATTCGTGCTGACTTAAACTTTTCTCCAAGGTTTTTAAGGCTCTTGCGGCGTTCAAATAGATGGTTGTAAAAAACACGGATACCCATGTTTAAATTAGGTGTCTTAGATTCCTTGCCAATTAAATGAAGGACGAAGGCGGTATAAGGATCCACGACAAAAACCCGACCCGCCTTTTTTGCAGCCTTGAACAGCGTAACGATGCGATCCACATCCAATGCAGAAAAGGTGGCAAGTACCAAGGCTGGTGCGGTCTTCACCAATTCAAAGATGCGGTCTTCCAACTGGTACTCGGTCAATCCGCGTTCTTTTTCACTACCAAAATGGGTTCCTTCAACGATAAGAACATCGACAGGCTTTGCATGCAAATGTTTGAGCAAATCACGGAGCATGCCGGGTTTGCGCCCATGGTTGCGAAAATCTCCTGAATAAAGAATTGTCTTGCCCTCAGCTTCTATTAAGAATGCTACGCTACCATAAATAGAATGATCCACTGCCAGGGGCGTCACCTTGCAATTGCCGATGTTAAAAGGTCGCTGGCTAACTACTTCGCGAAATCGAGTTCGTTCAAGCTCGGTCTGGGCGGCAAAAACACCTGCTGCAAGCATCATTTTGCTGGTTCCACTGGTGGTAAAGATAGGCACCGTTTTTCGGGACAATGGCAATAACCCCGTATGATCCAAATGCGCATGGCTGAGCAAAATGCCATCCGGTTCATCATGATCAGAATCAAACAATCCGGGGATAGGGGGAATCACGCCCTCGGCTTTTAAAATATCCATAGGTTTCAATAGGGCAGAACGGGAATCAAAGGGCTCGCGTTGGGCATCCACCAAGGGCAAACCCAAGTCCATTACAAGCCTCGTTGTTGCTGTTTGAAGTTCCACACAGGAACCTCCTATTTCTTTCGTACCACGATGAATCGTTAACTTCATGCACTTCTTCTTCTGGCTAATTTGCCAATAAGGGATTTAATATTCACAACTGGTATCATTGTGCAATCAGTCACTGACATCAGCGGGTCAGAGGTGTTAAAATTGTTTTTCGGATGAAGATTCGGCATTGTAAGCTTGCAAGGAATCTTGAAGCTGCAAGAGAATCATTTCCCGCAATTGCACGGGCTGAATTACCTTGGCATTGCTGCCCCACCCAAGAATCCAACGCACGATTTCATTTAAGCCATCCACCTTAAATGTCATTACGATGGAGCCATCTTTGTTTTTCCGAATTTTCTGGGTGTGATGCCAAGTGCCCTCGGTAACAGTTACGGCGGCTTCACCAGAAAACAAAATCTCAACATCGTAAGATTGTTTTCCCCTGTAAACCACCCAGGCATTACCAAAATACTCTTTCAAATCAAACTGCTCGGGTACTTGCGCAAGAGTTTCCAAGGTACGCAGCGATTTAAACCGGGCCACTCGGTAAGTTCTTGGCAAATCTTCACCCACAGGGCGTGCGATCAAATACCACGCCTGTTTCACTAAACAAAGCCGGTAGGGATGAAGTTGAAGTTTGACCTCTGAAGCTTGATAAGGGCTTTGGTAAGTTCCAGCTATCTGCTTTCCCTTTAGCAAGCCGGTTTGAGTCGTAAGGATGATATCACGGTGTTTAGAATGATCCGCAAGTTTCAAATCAAAAACGGTAATCAATTGCTCTGCATCTGCAAGTAACTGGGCAATATCATTCTTGGAAGATGCTGCCAATTTTTGGGTAACAGTTTTTGCGCCTGGGTTGATATCCAAGCCAGGCGATTTGGAAATTGCAGTCGCAGTAATCTGCCCCAGAGCTTCTTCCTCAGTGAGGTTGACGGAAGGAAAACGAAAATCCTGCCTGACTCGGTAGCAGCGATCTTCTTGGTCAAATTCCACCGGAATGCCTGCGAGTTGTAACACCTGCATATCGCGATAAATGGTTCTTTCAGAACACTCCTGCTCTGCTGCAATATCGGTTGCATTCCAACGGCCACGACTCAACAACAATTGCATTATGCGCATCACCCTAGCAAGGCGATCGGCTTGCCTAAGCCTGCGATCAGAATCAGACCTGGAAGATTTTGCTTTTGAAGGCAGAGGCTTGCTAATTTGTTTCTTTTTGGGTGCTGGCATCATGTTCTACCTAAAAACGCTTCTCGACTGCAGTTACTTATGAATAAGACAAAATCATTCTATGGGTAGATTTGTCAGCAGTGGGTCAGCAGTGGGTCAGCATTTATAACTGCAATTTTAAAATTACTCCAATTCGAGAATCTTTTTTACCTCTTCGTACTCTGCAACTCGTAAGAGATCCTTAGCAGTAAGGTTTTCAATTCTGCTTAAGTCCATGTTATCTTTCAGATCTGCAAGCTTTACCACCCTACCAATGGCGTTTAGTTTGGTACGCTTTGCAGCATCAATACGACTTTCACCTTCAATTTTGGTAACTGACTTAATTGCATTAATAATATCTTCTGAAAACCCATTTTCTCTAAGCTGTTGTTCTTGTACATAAGTATCTTCAATAACATCGTGCAATACTGCTACTATTTTTTGTTCATCTGTCGCATGTTTATCTGACGCCACCGTAAGCATCACTCTTAAAGGATGAAGGATATAGGGTTTACCAGCCTTATCTTTTTGGCCAGCGTGCGCGATTGAAGCGATCATAATTGCCCGATCAATAGTAGCCATGATAAAAATCCTCCAGTATTAGTGTTTCAATCTCCATTACAGTAGTTGTTCGCATACCGCAGAAGTATATTTCAAGAAATCACTCCCTTTTAAAGAATCGGTTTAGAAATGTAGGCCTATCCCGTTGCAGAGTGGCTGATTATTAAATTAATCACTTTATTGCAAAAATTAACTCAACTACTACTTTAATTTTTATTACTCTAAATAAACTCCCTAATTAGGGATTATAAGGCACATTACAACTTATAAACTCTAATATTAAATCCACTTCTTCCAGATATATAAATATTTAACCGATGTTTACAAGGAAGACCCTATTACGTATTGTTAGATTGGGCGACATAGGGACAACAGGGTAATTGTAGGTTTGGAGAATGCAAATGTTTTGGAAATTTAAACGTTCTCATTTTAATACGAACCTTGATCAATCAAAACTAATTAAAGCTAAACTTACTCATAAAAAGCTAAGTTTACTTGAACTGGAACCTAGAATCACACCCGTTATCACTGCAGTTGCAGATAATATCGTTATCGCTAACAACATCGAAACTATTCTCTATGTTTTAAATAATGATACAGACACAAATGGAACAGGTTTGCAGCTAAGTAATCTTGGATCCTCTTATACTGCAGGTGATCCTAACCCAGTACCGATATTTCCTACAATTACACCTGCTGGCCCTGCTTTAATTCAAAATCCCGATAACACTTTCACTTTTAAAAGCACTTCTAATGGTACTTTCACTTTTGAATATTCCATATCCAGTAAAGAAGTTAAAGTTCAGGCCCAAAATAGCGAAGCTAGTGATCGGTTTGGTTCAAGCATTGCCCTATCTTCCGATGGCAACACCATGGCGGTTGGCACTCCTTTAGATAATGTGGGTTCCAATAGTGATCAAGGGTCTGTCTATATCTTTTCCAAGTCGGGCATCAACTGGATTTTACAATCACAGATCTTTGCTTCCGATGGTGCAGGTGCTGATGCCTTTGGCAGTTCCGTATCCATCTCAGGCGATGGCAATACTTTAGCCGTTGGCGCACCAGGATCTGATATTAATAGCATCGGGGCCATCTATGTCTTCACCCGCTCAAGTGGTGTTTGGACTCAGCAACCTAAAATCGTAATCCCACACAACCCTGCAGCAATGAACCCCACTTACAATAATCGCCAAGGGTCCAAAGTACTTGTTTCTTCCGATGGCAATACTCTCTTTGCTGGCACCAGTTCTGGTGGACAATATATTTATTCTTTATCGGCTGGCGCATGGACCCAACAGGCGGATCTAGCCCAGCAAAATGGCTTTAATATTTTCTCCCATCAAGGCAATTATGCTGCTCTTTCCTCAGATGGCAACACCGCATTACTTGGCTACGAATCTTTCCCCGTCAATGGCGTCGCTTCCGGAACTGCTTTTTTCTTTTCCAGAACCAATAGCGTTTGGACTCTTCAATCCCAAGTAACACCCGCAAATCTTGGTGCCAACTCTAATTTCGGGTCCTCTGTTGGGCTTTCCGCAGATGGCGCTACAGCCATCATTGGCTCGCCTTATAGCAATTCAGGTAAGGGTAATGCTTTCATCTACACCCGTTCTGGTTCGACTTGGTCTCTACAATCCACTCTCAACCCTCAAGGCAATTTGCTTGCCTCTATTTTTGGTTCTTCCGTCGGCATCTCCAATGATGGTAATACCGTTTTTGCTGTCGGGTCCAATGTCTTTTCTAGCGATAATGGAATCTTCTTCTTCCAGCGCACCAATAATATCTGGACTCATACCCAAGACCTTTATGGCGCTTCTGCTTTCCAGAATGGCTTTGGCGTCTTCCTTCTTTCTCCCGATGGCAATACCCTCTTTTCTTCCGACTCTCAATCCAACTCCGTCTTCTCACAAGCTTGGCAACAATCCAAAACTCTTGTAACTCTCACAGTTGGTACTTTTAATACTCCTAACATTACCACGGTTGTTACAGATACCGGATTTTCAAATTCGGATGCCATCACCAACGATCAAACAATATTTCTTTCAGGAAATACCAACCCCAATAACATAGTCGCTGTTTATAACGGAGCAATTAATATTGGTTCCACCTTGGCCAACTCTCAGGGAAATTGGTTATTTGATTACACGGCAACCACACTTTTAAATGGTCTTTATTCTTTCACTGCAACAAGTACAGATAACAACAGTGTTACATCCCCACATTCTCAAATATTAAATGTAATTATCGATACTGTTTCCCCCACAGGCACTTTTGCTTTGGTAGATACGCCACGCACCACTCCCGTTGCAACAATTAATCTAAACTTTTCAGAACCCATTGCAGGATTTGATATCAAAGATTTAACATTAACTCGAAATGGTAAATCCGTTTTTCTTACCGGGGCACGAATAACTAATTCTGGAAATGTTTACACCATTACGGGCATCCAAGGTATTACATCCATTTCAGGTAATTACACCCTTACCCTAAATCCCAATGGTACTAACATAACTGATATTGCAGGCAACCTGCTTCAACAGGCAAGTACAAATGTTTCTTGGTTTACAGATACAACCCCAGTAAAGACAAACATCATCATCCAAGCTGCACCAGACACCTACAAAAACATAGCACCCAACACCAGCGTTGTCCTTAATGTACTTCAAAACGATTTAAATCTTGATGGAGGTGGTTTGCAATTAAGCAACCTTGGAACTTCTTATACTGCAGGTGCTCTTAATCCGGTTCAGCTATTTCCAATTATCAGTCCCGCTGGCCCAACACTAATTCAAAATTCTGATAACACCTTTTCTTTTAACAGCCCGACTAAAGGCGTTTTTTCATTCGAATATTCCGCAATTGGAAAAGAAGCAAAGCTTACTGCACCTTCAAGTGAAGGGCCTTCTTTTGGCGCAATCATAAGTGGTGATCGGTTTGGTTCAAGCCTTGCCTTATCTTCTGATGGCAACACCATGGCGGTTGGAACTCCTTTAGATAATGTTGGGTCCAACAGTGATCAAGGGTCTGTCTATCTCTTTTCCAAGTCGGGCAACAACTGGATTTTACAATCCCAAATCTTTGCTTCCGACGGGCTTACTGATGATGCCTTTGGCAGTTCTGTATCCATCTCTGGCAATGGCAATACTTTAGCCGTTGGCGCACCAGGATCTTTACAATCCCAAATCCAAGGCGGCGTATATGTCTTCACCCGCACTGGTGGTGTTTGGACTCAGCAAACTAAAATCGTAATCCCCTACAACCCTACATCAATGAACCCCATTTATAATACTGCTCTAGGATCAAAAGTCCTTATTTCTTCTGATGGTAATACTCTCTTTGCTGGTACCCGATCTGGCGGGCAATATATTTATTCTTTATCGGCTGGCGTGTGGACCCAACAGGCTGATCTAGCGCAACAAAATGGCATTAATATTTTCTACCATCAAGGTAATTATGCTGCTCTTTCCGCAGATGGTAACACTGCTTTACTTGGTTACGAATCCTTCCCCGTAAACGGCGTCGCTTCCGGAACTGCTTTTTTCTATTCCAGAACCAATGGCGTTTGGACTCTTCAATCCCAAGTAACACCTCCAAATCTTAATGCCAACTCATATTTCGGCACTTCAGTTGGGCTTTCCTCCGATGGCAATACCGCCATTGTTGGCTCCCCTTATAGCAATTCATTTAAAGGAAATGCTTTCATCTACACCCGATCTGGTTTGGTTTGGTCTCTTCAATCTACTCTCAACCCTCAAGGCAATTTACTTGCCTCCATTTTTGGTTCTTCCGTAGGCATCTCCAACGATGGTAATACCGTTTTTGCTGTCGGCTCCAATGTCTTTTCTCTCGATAACGGGGTCTTCTTCTTCCAGCGCACCAATAATATCTGGACTCATACTCAAGACCTTTATGGCGCTTCCGCTTTCCAGAATGGCTTTGGCTCATTCCTCTTATCCCCAGATGGTAACACCCTCTTTTCTTCCGACCCTCAATCCAACTCCGTCTTCTCACAAGTTTGGCAACAATCCAAAACTCTTGTAACCATCCAAGTGGGGGAATCGGATTCTCATTCTTTAAATGGTGGCGCCACTGCGTTTTTCTTTGATATTACCAATGATGGTGTTGCTGATTTATTTAAAGCCGACCTTGGTTCGATTGTTATTACCAATCAGGCTAATGGCCAAATCATTTCCAGCTTCAACCCCTATCCCAAGTTTCAAGGAGCGATCCATGTTGGGGCAGGCGATTTCGATGGAAATGGAAAAAACTCAATTGTAACAGCACCCGGAATCGGTGGTGGCCCTCATATCATGGTGATTGATCCGTTAACTGGTGCCGTAAAAAGTTCTTTCTACGCATACAACACCAACTTTAGAGGCGGTGTTGTGGTTGCTGTAGGAGACATCAATGGCGATGGAATTGTTGATATCGTTACTGGCGCTGGCCCAGGTGGCGGACCCAATGTTCGTGTTTTTGATGGAAATAACAATAAGTTAATTTTTGATTTTATGGCTTACGCACCAACCTTTTTAGGCGGCGTTTCGATTGCCCTTGGTGATGTTAATGGTGACGGCAGATTAGATATCATCACTGGTGCAGGCGCTGGGGGTGCCCCTCATGTAAAAGCTTTTGATGCAATCAGCGGCAAAGAGCTTTTATCTTTCATGGCCTATGATTCATCTTTCCTTGGCGGAATTTTTGTTGCTGCAGGTGACCTTTACGGCAACGGTTCCACACAAATTGTTACAGGCACAGGATTTGGCGGCGCTGCGCATGTGAAAATATTTGAATCTCGAACACTCGCCGAACTTCATAGCTTTTATGCTTATGATGCCGCTTTTATCGGAGGTGTTAGAGTCGGCCTTACTGATCGAAATAACGATGGAATAATGGATGTTGCTACCGGTGCTGGGCCGACAGGTGGGCCGCATGTTAAAATATTTGATAGCAACAATTTCGAATTAATTGACAGCTTCTTTCTGGTGGATCCATCAGATATAGCTGGGGTATTTATGTCTTGATGAAAAAGTTAGTCAGGAATCACTCCATAAATAAAGTGCTGTTTCATTTCTTGATTAAGTGATTGTTACATTAATCATAGATTTGCAGAAATTGACACAATAAGTCACACTTTCAGGCTTTTCATATAATTTCCATGCGCTCGGGAAGTTACTTTTAATACAAAATCCCAACTTGAGATGAACTCCTGTTGAGATTTTTATCAGCTTTCGGTTACATTTGACTATATAGGGCCATTACAAAGATTAGAGAATTAGTTCCATGCGTATCACGGATTTGCTAAACACCAACAAAGTCACTTTCTCGCTCGAATTCTTCCCACCGAAAACCGAGGAAGGTGAGCGCGTACTTTTTGAAGAAACTATCCCTAAGCTTAAATCCCTAAATCCTACTTTTACCTCCGTTACTTATGGGGCAGGTGGCAGCACCCGCAACCAAACCCTTCGGATTGTAAATCGCATCAAAAAAGAATTTAACATCGAAGCTATGCCACACCTTACCTGCGTGGGCTCCACCCGTGAAATGATTGGCGAAGTGCTTGAAGAAGCCCGAGGCAT
>Ga0209296_1003445_pt1 | contig 10775 bp, 7 predicted proteins | sample S_130206_EF_Meta_FD_187319 | JGI IMG/M metagenome (GOLD analysis project Ga0209296, IMG submission 187319) | Freshwater microbial communities from Lake Simoncouche, Canada to study carbon cycling - S_130206_EF_MetaG (SPAdes) (version 2) | ecosystem: Environmental > Aquatic > Freshwater > Lake ...
GCCAGAGAGCATTGATTGGTATGTCGATGGAGTTCTCTTTGGAAGCCAGCAAAAGAAGGATAAAGACTGGGTTTTTGACCATGAATTTTACTTAGTAGTGAATTTAGCTATGGGCGGAAACCTTGGTGGAGCAATCGAACCTGGCTTGAAGCAGGCAAGTATGAGTTTTGATTGGATCAGATTCTCAACGATCAACGGTGTTGGAGAAGTAATAAAGCATTAATGCAGGATGAGTTCGCCAACGCCATCTAGTGAGTAATAGCTAATTGACGCAATGTGTAGCTCTGCGCTTTTTAACTCTGGATCGACATCTCCTGCAAACCAACCACCGATAGCCAAGTTCATAATCAGATAGAACTCTTGATTAAATGGCCATGGCTTACCTTGTGCTTCAACATCTGCTCGATTAATTGTGTTGTAGCAAAGGTCATCAAAGAACCATTCAATGGAATCTGGTGTCCAGTTGATCGAGTAGGTGTGAAAATCACTAGAAAGTGTTGTTGGAGATTGAATGATCTGTGTTAAGCCATTTTCACCGAAGTACCCATCACCATGGATAGTTCCTTGGACTTGAAATGGATGTGCACCTGTATTTTCTAAAATATCTATTTCACCGCAGTGTGGCCAAGCAACGCCATCTAGAAGATTTGCACCGAGTAACCAAAGGGCTGGCCAGGTACCAACACCACTTGGCATCTTGGCCTTAATCTCAATGCGACCGTACTTAAATCCAATTTTGCCAGCTGTGTGAATCTTTCCACTCTTCCATTGCGCGGGACCGTAGTAACAGCTCAACCCAGAATCAGGGGTGAGTCTTTCTGCAGAGATAACCAGGTCACCATTGATACTGACTGAATCTTTGGTGTAGTACTCAAGTTCATTGTTGCCCCACCCGACTAATCCAGCAGCAGCACCATCACCAATATCAAAATTCCAAATGTCTTCCAACAGGTGACCGCCATGGTGGTCTGCGAACTCCTCTGACCACAAAAGCGATAGTGCGGGCCCGTTGGCCATGAATTCTCCTAATGTTTAGAATCTAGTTAGGCTAGAGTATTGCTTATGAAACCGCTTTCAGTAGACTACGGGAGCGTTTCCTTCACTAATAATCAAGCGCCAAAGCGCCATATTTTGATCTGCACAGATTGGATATCCACGACATGAGTTCACATTTTCCAGAAGATTTCACCTGGGGAACTGCGACTGCAAGTTATCAAATCGAGGGCGCATTTGATGTCGATGGTCGAGGGGCAAGTATCTGGGACACATTTTCAAAGACACCTGGCAAGGTAGTAAATGGGGACACAGGTGATCAAGCATGTGACCACTACAACCGATTTGATGAAGATATTGCTCTGATGAAAGATCTTGGTGTGAGCGCATACCGATTCTCAATTGCATGGTCTCGCTTATTTCCAAATGGTGATTCAGTTAGAGAAGAACGTGGATTTGATTTCTACAATCGTTTAATCAACGCACTTGTTGCAGCCGGTATTGAACCAATGGTTACTTTGTATCACTGGGATCTGCCACAAGCACTTGAAGATAAAGGTGGTTGGGCAAACCGCGATGTCGTTAAAGCTTTTGAAGATTACGCAACAGCGTGTGCCGAGGCATTTGGCGATCGCATCTCAACTTGGATTACGATTAACGAACCATGGTGTGTTTCATGGCTGGGATACTCAAATGGCGTGCATGCACCAGGTAAAAAAGATTTTAATTTAGCTATTGCTGCAAGCCATCACACTGCTTTAACTCACGCAGCTGCAACCCGAGCTATTAAAAGAGTTTGCCCCAATGCAACAGTGGGACTGACTGTAAACATGAACAACATCCACAATGAGTCACCACATGATCAAGATGTTGTGGATTTTGCAGCTCTTAATGATTCAAATCTAAATCGTTGGTGGCTTGATGCTTTTACGACTGGAAAATATCCACAAAACCTAGTTGATTGCTACGGCGAAATGCTGAGTCGAGTTGTTATGCCCGGCGATGAAAAACTACTAATTGCCGCTCCTGATTTCCTAGGTATTAACTATTACTGCGATGGCTTTGTGCGCGCACCGCGACCAGAAGATAAGCCGGCTATTGAAGGTGGCTTTATGCCATTCCCGCAGCGCGTAGATGGCTCATCGCCAGCACACCTAACTAATGATTTAACTGCGATGGGCTGGGTTGTTACACCAGAAGGTCTGGGTAATTTAGTAAAGCGAGTTCATAAGGATTGGCCTTCGATCCCGTATCTAGTGATCACTGAAAACGGATCTTCATACGATGATGTGAAGGTGAACGGCGAAGTAATTGATACCAAGCGCACCGCGTACTTAGTGGCCCATCTTCAATCTCTTCAAAACGCTATCTCGGATGGTGCTCCAGTTAAGGGATATTTTGCCTGGTCCCTACTTGATAACTTTGAGTGGGCTGAAGGCTATGCCAAGCGCTTTGGAATCGTCCATGTTGATTATCAGACCTTTGAGCGCACCCCAAAGATGAGTTTTAAAAAGTATAAAGAGATTATTGCTGCCAATACCGCTATTTAGCACCACTTGATTGGCGTTTAATTAATTTAACATCCAAGATTTTATCCTCTACTTGTTCGCCATCTAAAATAGCTAGAAGGCTATGCGCAACCTGTGCACCTAACTCTCTAATGGGTTGTCTAATTGTTGTTATCGATGGTTGATTTCGACTTGCAATCGGCGAATCATCAAAGCCAACAACCTTTACTTTGCCAGGCACAGTGATGCCGTTCTGCAGTAATACATTTATTGCACCCAGTGCTGATAAGTCATTACCTGCAAAAACACCATCAAACTTGATTTTCCTTTTGAGTAACTGACGGATTAACTCTTCCGCCTTAGATTGGGTGTAGTCACCATGGATAACAAGTTGATCATTTATCTTCATGCCCGCACCTGCAATGGCTTTTTCATAACCATCTAAACGATCACGACCAGATTGCAACTTTAGATCACCGGTAATAGTCACAATGTTCTTGCACCCAGAATCAATCAGGTGCTTGGTTGCCAAATATCCACCCTTCACATTGTCCACATCAACATAGGGATACTTTTTTGATCCACCAAGGTCGCCACCAAAGACAACTGCCATCTTTGGATCTAACATCTTTTCAAAACTTCGCAAGGGTCTGTGCCAACTAAAGATCGCGATTCCATCCATCTGGCCTGCTTGCAAAGTAGAAAAGAGTGAATCCTCGGTTCCGGACTTAGGTCGTATGAGTAGCAGTGGATGCAGACCAGCATCGGTTATTGCAGTTGAAAAACCTTGCACGACCTGGCCCCAAAAAGGGTTGAGGAAAAACTCTTCACTGGACTCTTCCATTAACAAAGCAATCAAACCGCTGCGTCCGCCAGCTAGTCGACGCGCAGTTGCATTAGGAGTGAAGTTGTATTTTGCAACGGCTTTGCGAACTGCTTTTTCTTTATCAGCAGAGACTTTTGCAGTTCCATTGAGAACGCGAGAGACAGTTGCCGGGCTTACCTTGGCAGCTTTTGCAACCTGGTCGATTGTGATTTCAGCGTGCTGGGCAGCCCCATTTAACTTCTTCGCCATAATCCCAAACTCTAGTCAAACTGTCCTCTTGCACACACCTAATCAACTGGGAGTGAGCACGAGCGCACAGATGGTGGCTGCGTCTTCAGCAGGAATTGGCCATGGGCACCAGCATCTTGTTTTCCCTCAAAGCCTTGAGCGTGGCAGTACCGCACAGCGGAGTTCAAGATAAAAGATCACCCGTGACTAGGCTCAGACTTGTTTAGTCATTTTGCAGGCTCTATTCACAATGACAGGTCATTGCCCATACATTTTACCCATGGAGAGTAAGCGCAAAGTTCACCTTTTGAACTGTTCAATGGGCAGCGGCGCTGATCAACAATGCCCATAATTCGCAGATTCATTGAATGGCTGAGCTACCACCCAAATACCGAAGAAATTGCACGCGCACTTGCCACCGAGTACCTGGCTGAATTCCCAGTGCTAGGCGTTCGTTTTGGCCGCGTTAACAACGATGATTCAATCACCGTTCTTGGTCAGTATGGATACGCCGACGCAGATCTCTACCGTAATCGAAACATTCCCAGTGAAGAATGGCGCTCTATAGATGCCGAGGATGTGCGGATCATCACGGGCGAATCGAAGTTGCACTGGACCTCAGATTCAACAATGCACATCAGCTCACTGCGAGACCGTGGGGTTATTCAGGGCTATATGATCATCCAATTCCATAATCCAGTCAGCGAGGCAGATAAGCATCGAATCGCCGAAGCCATCGATGACCTGAGTGTTCCGTTGGCCCTATACCTTTCCTTCCTCACCCGCCCGATTGGCAACAGTGCTGGAGGGATCTTCCTTCCCAGTGATTCCAGAGATGCTGGAAATGCTCAATTGAGCCAACGCCAGGTTTTGATCCTGCGTGGCATGGTTGAGGGCAAGACCAACCACGAGCTAGCAACTGAGCTGGGCTTTTCAGTCTCCACGATCCGCCATGAAACCATGCGCATCTACCAGGCGCTGGCTGTGAGCGATCGTAAAGAAGCGGCCAAAAGAGCAATCGCCCTTAGCCTGGTCTAACAAGACACGCTTAAACCCTCAATGCGGGCTTTACCCTTGCCCATCCCATAGACTAGAGACCTGTTTCCGGCAGGCTTCTTTTTCGCTGCCATTCGGCGAAAGCCCTGCTAGCTATTCCCCCAATCTACCTATTTACGCTCAATCACCCTCGGATCCATATATTGGCCCACAATTCTTTTCATTTGGGCACAACATTTGGCCCCCAGCGGTGTCTTAACTAATAGAGGGCAAGACGTTGTCTTCGTTTTAACAAACTCGCGGGAGTTACTCAAATGGCACTATTAAAGTCGAAAGCAGCGAAAGCAGCTGCAGCGACCGATGCCGCCCGCATATTGAGCGCAAATCCCGCAGACGCTCAAGGAACAGCAGCTGATTGGTCTATTGGTCAACTCTCAGCGATCTACACAGAACACCGCACACAGCTTGTCTCTCAGGCTCGTCGCATCACTAAGAACGAGGCTGAGGCACATGAAGTAGTCCAGGAAGCCTTCTTGAAGTTCATGCTTGCTGCCCCAGATCTAGACACAGCAGATCGTGCGATTGCATACCTTCGCACCTCAGTTACCAACCTTTCCTTGAACCTAATCCGCGCTCGCGGTGCTCGTCCAAACTTGGTTGCAATTGATGCTGACACAACACAAGAGCGTCTCAACGAGATCGCAACTGAGAACCACATCGATCTTGATACAACTATTACTGCAGCAGAAGATGCCGCGATTATCCGCGAAGCACTTGCTCGCCTAACCCCAGATCAGCGCACAGCGCTTGTGATGTGGGAAATGGAAGGTCGCACCACAGAAGAGATTGCAACTGCTCTAAACACAACCCCTGCCAACGTGCGCCACATCTTGGGTCGCGCTCGCAAGTCAATGGTTCGCGTTCTTGAAGAGTGGATCGTTGATGAAGAGACTGGCCTAACAGCACTTAACGCTCTGTCAAACACATATAAGAAGAGCATTGAATTAGCACAGAAGTCATCTAAGGCTGCTCTTTCATTAATCCTTGTTATTACAGCATTCCTTGGCTTTAACTCAATGACTGGCAATGAGTCACCTCTTGCACCAGTTGTTGCCCAGGTTGAGACAGCAGTACCTGCTGAGGTAACACCAACAGCATCTGCTACTGCATCTGCTACTGCAAAAGCATCAGCAAAGGCAAAGGCTGCAGCAACAGCTGCTGCAAAGAAGGCCCAGCAAGCAGCGGTGTATGCAAAGATCGCAGCGCTTTCATTTGTCGGTCTTGATAAAGATGGTATTCCAACCGCCTTTTCAATTACTGATGAAAAGGGCAACCTTGGAATTGGCCGTGTTACAAAGGGATTCTCAACTGTTGGCACATCAGGCCTACTAGTGAGCAACCAGTTCCTTACAGGTTCAGCTGGTCCAAATGTTTTGATCGATCAGCTCATCACAGTTGATGGAACAGGCACTAACTACACCGCTACCTCAGTCAACGTTGGCTTTGGTGGTAACTGGCGTTCAGTTGAAGTCAAATCAACTGACACATCAATCGATCGCCTTGCAAACGGCAACTTCCTGATCACAGCCACATTTAACATCGGCTACCTCAACACAACAGATTTTGTGATCCCAACTGGAAAGCGCGGCTATGACCTAGTCGATGCTCCAAAGACCATCACAACTCGAGTTCTTCTGAACTCAGGCAAGACCACCGTGCTCGCGCAAGCAGTGCAGGTGATAAACAAATAAATAGGTTTCCTCGCCGCGTCCGGATACACGGTGGGGAATTTGGTGAATCAGCACGTGCGATTCATCGAAACGGGTGAATTTTTAATTTACCCAAAGCCGGTGCTCGGATCGTCCGAGGGCCGACTAATCGAAAGGAAACAAATGTCTACAAAGACAACTATCAAGCGCATCGCGCTTGTAGCAGTTGCAGCTTTGGGCCTAGGAGTTCTATCAGTTGCGCCATCAAACGCAGTTGTAGCAGGCGACTCCATCACGCTCTCAGCGACAACAACTACTATCACGACGGGGTCTGCAGCTACTGTAACCCTAACAACAGCTGGCTACTTCGGTGCTGCGTCTGACTCAATCACCGTAACAGCTGCACTAAAGACATATCCATCTACAGCAACAGTAACTCAGATTACTTCTGCAGCTGGCCTTGTTTTCTCAGACATCGACACTTTGACTGCCTACACAGGCGGATCAGCAGGCGGATCAAGCGTTACTAACTCAGGACCAACAGCTGTTGTTGGTGTTCAGGGCGCTGCTCCAAAGCTAGTGTCTACACGTTCAAAGCTAACTGTGTCACCAACACTTGTTGGAACATACACATACACGCTTACACCATCAGGTGCAGCTACTAACGTAGCAGCAGTCACATGGACAGTTGTTGTAGTAGCTAAGGCGAAGGCAACAGCCGCAACAGTTGGTAACACAGCTGGATCAACACTTGTCTACGGACCAGCCTGGAACTATGGCTCAACCAACTCAATGGGTGGAACATATGCTGACCCAGATGCAACTAACACAGCAGCACTTGTAACAGCTGGTGGAGTTACATGCTACTCACCACTAGGCTTTGGAAACCCATGTCTAGTAGGCCGTATTGTTCTCTCTAACGGAGTTACAACAGCGGGTGCAGGACTTACTGCAGCTGAAGCTGAAGCTTTGACTTACAAAGTTACTGGCCCAGGTGTTGTTGCACTAAACAAGTCAGATGCAAACTGGACTGGAGCTCTTCCAGCTGGCGGAACTGGCGAAACTACTGAAACTACTGCAAATGGTGGCGTCGGTACTCCAGAAAGTTTGACAAAGACTTTCCTCCTGTATACAACAGGTGCACCTGGAAAGATCACGTTAACAATCTCATCTGGAACAACAGTAATTGCAACAGTTTCAGCAACTGCTTTTGGTGATGTTAAGTCAATCACTCCAACAGTTGTAAATAACCCAATTGTTGTATCAACTACTGCAAACGCTGGAACAATTACAGCTCTAGTAAAGGATCAAGAAGGAACTCTTGTTCGTGGAGCAACTGTTTACGCAGTTTCTGACACTGTTGGAGTAATTAGCAACAGCTACACATCATGCGGTACAACAACAGCAACTGGTTTGGTTACTTGTAACCTTGTCGGCGTTGCTGCAGGTACAGCAAACATCACACTTACAACCAACTCATCTGCAACAGCAACTGGTGGAGTTTCATCAACACCTGTAGCAGTTCGCGTAAGCGATGGCGTTGCAACTAAGGTTGATTACAAGTTCGATAAGGACACATACGCACCAGGCGAAACAGCAAAGATCACAGCGACTGTTTCAAACGCTGCAGGTGTATTGCCAGCTGGTACATACACAGTTCTTTCATCTGCTGGAGTTACAGCTAACTACACAGTTGCAGGTCTACCTGCAGCAACAGTTCTTGCTGTACTCAACACAGGAGCAGCTACATACACTGTAACTATTCCTACAGGTATCACAGGTGACTTGCAGCTAGCTGGAACAGCTTCTGCAACAACTATCACAGCTACATTCGGTAAGGCAACTATTGTTAACGCAGCTCAAGAAGCAGCTAACGCAGCAGTAGATGCAGCAGCCGAAGCAATTGATGCAGCAAATGCAGCAACTGATGCAGCTAACGCTGCAGCAGAAGCAGCAGATGCAGCAACAGCTGCAGCACAAGATGCTGCTGATGCAGTAGCTGCTCTATCTGTTGCAGTAACTGCACAGATCGATGCTCTAAAGGCACAAGGTGATGCTCTACGTAAGCAGCTCATTGCTCTTACAAACCTCATCATCAAGATCCAGAAGAAGGTAAAGGCTTAATTAGCCCCCTTTGATCTGATAAAGATCTAGAACTGAAACCCGGTTCCCTCTACGGAGGGGGCCGGGTTTCGGCCTTTCTAAAAGCAAAATGACAAATAATCACCAAAAGGATGTTAAGCAATTAGTATTTGGGCATGAATAGAGGCATGGCGGAGTCGCTTATACGTAAGTACTTTATTTATGGGATTGCCGCTGTCTCAGTGATTGTGACCCCGCGGGTAATCCTGGACCCAATAAATGCTCCAAAAATGCTTTTACTCTTTATCCTGAGTACAGCCGGCATTTCTTTGATCTTGCCCCACCTTGGTTTCTATTTCAAAGGCAAGGCTAAGCTCTTATTGATTTTCACAGGGATTTATATTGCCGATCTCTTGCTCATTCTGTTCCTTTCAGATGCTGATTTTGGGCAACAAATATTTGGAACCTTTGGTCGCAATAATGGCTTGCTGGCATACCTTGGGTTAATTCTTGTTTTCCTTCTAGGTGCACTGACTTCAAATGAGTCTTCAATGAAGCGCTTCTTACTTGGTTTGGTTTTTGTGAGCATAGTTTCAGGTGTGTATGGGATCTTGCAATCGATGAAGATAGATCCAGCTGGCTTTGTGAGTTTATATAGCCCAGCAATTGGCTTTCTTGGCAATCCCGATTTCTTCTCTGCTTTCCATGGTTTAGCTTTGATTGCAAGCCTTGCAAGCCTTGCTATGGCTATCGTGGTTAGAGAAAAGATCAATCTTCGATATGTTTATGTGATTTCTACTCTTCTCAATACTTATGCCCTTAAAATTGCAGGTGCTAAACAAGGCGTGCTAGTGGCAGTTATTGGTATCGCAATGGTAATCCTCATTCTTGCCTACCAGCGGAGCAAGGCTCTGGGTTATTCATTGACCTCTGTTGGCTTTGTAGGGCTAATTCTTGTTGCTCTGGGACTGATCAATAGTGGGCCACTTGCCTCAATAATTTATAAATCTTCATTGGAGGCTCGAGGCTATTACTGGGGCGCAGCGTGGAAAATGACTGTAGAGAGCCCATTTATTGGTATTGGGCTAGATAATTTTGGTTCTTGGTACCGCAGAGCACGTTCATTAGAGGCCTACCAGTGGCTCCCAACACAAGAAACCAACGCAGCACACAACGTTTATCTAGATTTCTCCTCAAATGGCGGATTTCCATTCTTACTTCTTAATCTATTTTTAGTTGCCTTGGTTCTGTACTCCTTCCTGACTATGGTCAGGAAGAGTGAGAAACTTAATCCCTATTACATCATTGGATTTTCAATCTGGGTTGCCTTTCAAGCACAGTTGCTTATAAGTATTAACCAAATTGGTAACGCGGTATGGGGCTGGGCACTGGGTGGAATACTGCTTGGTTATAGTTATTTCACAGGCGATCTTCCAAAAACAGAGACTGTGGTAAAACCCCCTAAAAAGAAAAATGTTCAAAAAAGTGAAGCGTTGCCTGCGTCCGATCTCTTGCGCCTAACAGGCGGGGTAGTACTTGCACTTGTAATTGCGTTTCCATATTGGACAAGTGCGGTCAATTTCCAGAGCGCGGTTGAATCTCAAACAATTGAAAAAATTGAAAAGGCAGCAATTCAGCAACCATATGACTTAGTGCGAATGGTGGGAAGTGCTCGTGTGCTAAAGGACAACGGAAATGTGGAGAAGGCTCGGGTGATTTTGAATCTAAGTGTTCAAGTTTTCCCTGACTCTTACGCAGCGTGGCAAGAGTTATCAAAGTTGCCTGACACACCGGATGCTCAGATGAAAGACATTAATGCAGAGCTTTTAAGGCTTGACCCAAGAACACCTGTTACTCCTTGATCAGTGGCACCCCATTCTCCTCACTAACACTTCTCAGCATTCTGCGGTCTAATTGAGCCATGACACAGCCAACCCGTATTTATAAGCATTCTTCGGCTGGCACGGACTGGGCGGCGTTGATCTTGGGCGGCGGGTTGGGGCTGACCTTGGCATTGCAGTTAACCACTGTGAGATTAAGTGATTTCAATACCTTTTATGCAGTCGTGGTTTCGATTAGTCGATTAGCTGCCTTGGTCGGCACATACTGTGCAGTCGTTGGGATATTTCTGGTTGCACGTATTCCGTGGGTTGAGCGCGGCGTTGGCCACGATCGACTAGTGACCTGGCATCGCAAATTAGGCCCTTGGTCTTTATATCTGATCGGCATACATGTTCTTTTTATCATCGTGGGATTTGCAGGACAAGATTCAATCCCACTCTATAAAGAGTTGTGGCAGTTTTTAACCTTGTATGAGTGGATGTGGTTTGCCCTAGCCGGCTTTTTCTTAATGATTGTGGCAGGAGTTACTTCCTATAAAAAGGCTAGAGCAAAGATGAGTTATGAGACATGGTGGATGGTGCATGTGTTGAC
>Ga0209296_1003446_pt1 | contig 10774 bp, 11 predicted proteins | sample S_130206_EF_Meta_FD_187319 | JGI IMG/M metagenome (GOLD analysis project Ga0209296, IMG submission 187319) | Freshwater microbial communities from Lake Simoncouche, Canada to study carbon cycling - S_130206_EF_MetaG (SPAdes) (version 2) | ecosystem: Environmental > Aquatic > Freshwater > Lake ...
TTTCGGCTTGTATAAGAGATATGCGTTCTTGCATGTTTTGTGGTTGGCCACCAGCTCCGCCTGTTAGTTTGGCAAAGATACCTCTAACGCCATCTGTAAATGCAGGAACTAATGCTGGTAATATAAGTGAGATTAAGCTACCCATTATGTTGTTGAACTCCCATGATTGTGATGATGTAATTCAGGTGTGTCAGTTTTAGGTTTAGGCTTTTTAGGGCCTTTAGCAAATAATTCTTTAAGTTTTTCTAGTATTTTCATAGCTCTAACGGATCAAATCCAAATTGTTTAGCAACTTTATGTTGCATGCGTTTAAATTCGCCTTTATGGGATAAGTATATTTCTGATTTAGGATATTTGATGTAAATGATTTGGTGAATCATCTCATGTAAAAGAGTCTTGATAACAGTATCTAAATGACTACATTTACCTAATGAAATTGTGATTGTGTGTGGCTCTGGTTCGTATTGTCCGTATAGTTCAGGGTTGTTACAAACCACAAATTCTACACGCTTGGCAGCTGGAAATGGCATAGATACGAAGGGTTCTATTTGTATAAATGCGGTATATAAAGCTGCGATAGAATCCTCTGTAATCCACATTTACTTGCCAGAGAATAGGTGCATAAAGTAACCTATAAATCCACCGATAGATGATGCGATCATCATGCCAGTCCATAGGCCACCTTTTGATTTATTGGCTAATTCTAATAACTCTTTTATGTCTCTTTCAAGGCTTTCTACTTTATGCTCTAAAGACTCTACTTTACCTATAAGCTTTCCATAGGATACTGGGTTTATGTCATTCATCATTGTTTTATTCTTATGTTAAAATTCTTTTAAATATTTAATTAAACAGCAGAGGATAAAGTAAATGTACCAGCAGTATTAATTAATGTATTGCTTGTATTATTAGTAGCAAGCCCTGATGAAACACCATTGCCACCATAGTTACCTTGGCCACTAGGCCAATTAGTAGCTGCATAACCTGGCCTACCACCAATACCATCATTTTCAGCTCTATTACCCCAACCGCCTGAACCACCACCACCTGAAGCCAAAATACCACCTGATATATTGTTAGCAATAGCTATTGGATGTGATCCTGTTTCTTCTATTAAATAACCACCATTACCTCCAGATCCTCCGCCAGCATTATTGCCTGCCTGACCTCCGCCACCACCGCCACCACCTACAATTATTCCTGAAGAAGCATTATTAATAATAAGTTGAGCATTAGAAGAAAGATATATGGCTGATCCACCAACAGATCCTGCAGTTCCACCAGGCGCACCCCCACCTGAATAATAATTATATCCTGGTGTTGATCCACCAGCACCATAACCTGTTGGATATCCTGTGCTATTGTATCCAGTAGAAAATGTAATTGGTGTTACACTTGTTGGATTTCCTGGATATGGTGAAGTTCCTGCACCACTTCCATTTGATCCTGCAGCTCCTCCACTTCCTGCAATAGTTCCACTATTATTAATAGTAATAATAGATTTTGCAGATAAACTAGATAATAAAATTGCTGAAGATGATCCAGTTCCAGTTCCTGATACTACAACACCTGAATTAATAGTAATAATTGCATTTATAGGTGTAACACCATTCCATCCTGCTGCAATAACTGCACTATATAAATTATAAGTTGAAGTATTAGATGAAATAGTAGATCTAAAATTAAAATATGGGCTTGTAGTAAACCCAAATCCTCTAGCTGACATTCCACCAGTTTTAATAATTAAAGGCATTAAAAATCCTATTTAAATTGTACGACTGAAGCTAATATAGTAAATGCTGCTGAACCAGTTTTAATAATGGCATAAGTATAAGTATCAATACCGCTTACATTACCTGCTGTAGGTGCTGAACCACCTTGCCATTTAGGGGTTATAGTTGTACCATCCACTTGAATAACATTATTATAGTATGCTGTTGTGCCTTGTGTAACTAAAAATACAACAGTAATAACTTCACCTGTTGCCATAGCAGTATCTAAAGAAGTACCACTAGAAGCTCTAAAGTTTACAGTCCAGTTTGCAGAAGCATTAGATGTATAATATACAACAGATTGTGTTGTTACATCATAGTTAATAGTGCCTGTTGCAGCAGTTGCTGATACAGTAATATTTTCTAAAGCATTTACAAATTTAGATGAAATTAAATTAGATGAGCCTGTAAATGTTTGTTTACCAGTCCATGTATTGTTTGTAGATAAACTAAATGTAGGTGTGTAAGTAGGAAGTGTAGTTAATTGAAATTGTGTACCATCATAAACCACCACTACAACAGAGTTTGCAGGAATATCACCTATTGCTAAAGCTGTAGTACCATTTTTAGTGATGTTTTTAGCACCAATACTATTGATATTAAGCGTAACTGCTGTAGTAGTATTTGCGCCTGCTGCAATAAATCTAAATGTTTGGCCTGCAGCTAAAGCTGACATAGAAACAGGTGCTAAAGCAGTAATTGTGTCTGTGCCAGATATGCTTGTTAAATATGTAAGTGTGCTATCTTGTACTTGAGCTGCCGAAGCATAGTTTGTTCTAGCAGTTGCATTACCAACGCCTGTATGAATATAACTACCCATAGGCAAGTTAGCTACAGGTACAGTTTGACCATCATAAGCTAAAGAAGCTGTCATAGCAGAGCCAATATCGTTTAGGGTATTGTTAGCCCATGTAGATGATATGGTTGTTCCTGTGGTTACTGGGTTACCGGCTGGAAGCGAGTACGTTCCTGATCCATTTCTTGCCATTATTGTTGCTCCTTATTGTGATATTTGCATTGCAGTTTTAGCAGAAAGAATAGTTAATAATTCTTTAGGTAAAACTTGTAATATTTTTGTTTTTTGATCGCTTGGTAATTGAGATAATTCTAATTTAAGAGCATTAGCAACAGCCTGTGGATTTTCAGCTAACATTCTTTCAAGCTCTACAGTCATTTGATCGTTTACTTTATTGCCAATCATATTTGCTAAACCACTAACACCTTTAGTTACAACATTAATTCCAGGTATTACATTTAAAATACCTAATACTTTGCTAATGTATGGTGATTTTTCTTTAAAGTCATTATCAATAAAGTTACCTACTGATAAGCGTCTAGCAGTAGCAGATCCTGGCCCAGCACCTAAAGTATAAGCGTTAGCAATTCTATTTGCATCTGCGCTTACGCCTTCAATAGCTTGAGCTTCTGTTGGAGTAAATATTGTTTTAAACTTAGCACCTTCAAATTTAGTAACTGACTTAGCTAGTGCGTCTTTTTCTTGTAATGCTTTAGCCAATGATGCAGCATTAAGTCTTGTAGGTGTTTCACCAGCGGCAGTCGTAGAAGGTACAAATTTTTGTGCGAGTGCTTTAGCTAATTGCATTTTATTAATAGGTTTACTTGCTTCTGCAAATACATCATTAGCTGCTGCAAATCCTGGTGATTTAGATGATAACCATGATTCATAATCTTTTTTAAGGCTTATTAATTCTATTTTTTTAGGGCCACTAGCATCAGATATGGCTTGATCTATACCTTTTTTAAGGTTAATAAGATCCATACCCTTAATGCCTTTACCAATCAAAGGTGACTCTGGAATTTCAGGTGCGGCAGATTTAGCTATACCTTCATAGGGATGTAATTCTACCTGTGGAGCTTCACCCATAGATTTTTCCCAAGCAGCTCTTAAATCATCTTGTAAACCAAATTTTTGAGCTTTGTTACCTCTTAATTCAGATTGGATTAAATCTCTTAGTTGTTGTGCGCCACCATCAACCTCACTTAATACTGATTCAGGTAAATAACCTTTGTCTACAGCATGTCCAACAGCATCATCTAAACCCATACCGTTTTTAGTAAATGTACCTACTTGAACTTTAGCTTTATTAGTAGCTTTTTCACCTACTAAATCTCTAAGTTCTGACATATTTAAACCACCAACACTTCTAAGACTTGCTAATACGCCTTTGTCTGTGCTTGCAACAGCTTGAGTAGCTTTTTCTGCAAAATCAAATGGTACTTTTTCACCCATTGGTAATTCAGTCATTCTTGATTCATACTGTGGATAATCAATCATTGGTAATGTAAATTTAGTGCCACGAATTTCAGCTATTTTTTGAGCTTCAGTTAATGCACCAGACGCTTTAGCACGACTAAGTAATGATTCAAAATCAGATCCACCTGTATAAAGATTTTGTTCTTCAGCTTTATATAATGGTTCAGCTACTTTTGACCTTGCAGCTTTAGCCATATTAATAGATTCTTCATCACCTGCCATATTGCGTAACACATCAGCTAATACAGTTTTATTGTTTTGATTTAATTGATTAACTGCACCACTTGGATTTTTAGTAGATAAAGCATCTTCTATAGCATTTAAAGCAGCATTTTGACTTAATTGACCTGCTGTTAAATTAACACCTGTAGTTTGTGGTTTGACTTTTTCTATAGCTTCAATAACTTTAGGAGCATTTTCTTTTCCTACAGAACTCATTAAAAGTGATGAAATAACTTTATTTTGATTTATTAATGGATCATAGAATTTAGTTTGTACAGCTCTACCAATACCACCTAAAATTGGCGGTATAACAGCACCACCAACACCAGCCGCTAATGTTTGACTTACTTTATTATTCCAATAATCTCCACCTTGTGATACTGGTTGAGCAGCGCCAATAGCAAGACCTTGCGCACCACCACGAAAGGCAGAATTTAGTAATGCAGGAGCTTTTTCTACTTTTGCTAAATCACCTATATAAGATAATGCTTTAGATGGGCCTGATAACATAAATGGAGCTACTTCACCTACAGTTGCACCAGCATAAGCTGCTACACTATTAGGAACTTCACGTTGATAGCGCATTTCACGTTCTTGCATAAATTTATTATCTTCAGCATTTATGTCACTGAATTTTTTTACCAATGGATTATCAGGTGCTATTTTATTTAATCCAGAAGATATAGCATTTTCTACTAATTGTGATGCACCCAATACTGGACTAGCAAGATGATGCAATCCAGCTCTAGCAAAATTTAATGCGTCATTAGTAGATGGTTGTTTTGTTTGTGCAATAGATGCTTTAGGAGCTGATTCTTCAGTTTTAGCTTCTTGGTAGGCTTGAGCTACAGTATTAAATTCATCTGTACCTTTTTTAGCTTCATTAGCTACAATCCAATTTGCATAATCATCTGCTGAAGCCATTATTTCCTCCCAAGAATTTCGTCTGCTTTACTTCTTGCAGATCCAGGTTTTTCTGTAGATTGTTCTGGTCTGCCAGTAATTTCCCTATTCATTGATTCACGAACTTGTCCAGGAGATTTTCTAGCCGCAGAAATTTCTCTTTCTAATTGATCTAATGTAGCATTATATGATTTTTGATCGAATGCAGTAGACAACATTTCTCTTGCATGGTCTTTATCACTAATTGTAGGTTGTCCAGAAGGGCTAATAGCTCTTGCGTAAACGTTTACAAGTGAATTATTGGCTGCAGCAAATTGACGCAATGCTGGATCATTAGTTTGCTCATCAAACATAACATTAGCTTTACCAAACGGTAAGAAACCACTTCTAGGTACAAGTGCTGATGCTTCTCTAGCCAAAGGAAGCATATTAGCAAATTCTGTACCAGCCATTTCAATATTAGCAGTTCTAGTGCCAAGTGTACGTTGGCCAGATGTCATACCAATAAATTCAGCATTTTTAGCTGCAATATCTTTTCCTGACCAGCCATTTTCTAACATTTTATTATTCATAGCTGTTCTTAATGCAACAATATTTTTAGCACCTTGCGCACCACGACCTAAGTTAGTAAATACACTTTTATCTCCAGCTAATGCTTGATCTGCCATAGCACTTAATACTTGTGGATCAAACGATATTTCTTCTGTTGGTTTAAATGCAGGGCCTTTAGCTATTTCAGTCCATGATTTAGATTGTGGATCATATTGTTGAGTTACTTCATTAGTACCCATACGCATTGTTCTTACTGTAGGAATTATATCTTTATTAATAGCTTGTAAATCTTGATAATTTCCTGTTTTTTGAAATGTAGCTATAGATTGTGGTGTAAATTTATCAATTTCTACTTTACCAAGATTAGTTTCTGGTGCTTTAAACATATTTTCAATATCGCCTAAAACAGCTTTGCTTGATAAATCTGTATTGCCAGTTGCATTAATATATTTAAGTGCATTAGCCATCTGCTCTTGTCTTGTGCGTGGCACTTGCATAGTAGATGTGGTTGGTTGATTTACTGTTGTGTTACCAGTCATATTTAATACAGGTGCTTGTCCTGCATAATTTGGAGCTACTTGACCTACTTGCTCATTAGTTTGAAATGGTGATGTAGGAACATTTGCACCTTCTTGTAATGGTTGAGTCACAAAATTATCTAGTGTTGTTGTAATGTCTTTAGGGCTTTTACCTGCTATATAATCATTAAACGCATTACTTAACTTAGCTTTTTCTGCTTTTTGAGAAGCACCATATTCTTTAAGAGCTTTATCTTCTTGATAACCAGCCATGCCTTTATCAACTGCGCTAGCAAGATATTGAGTCCATGATGGAGCTACATATCTATCGCCTACCATTTGACCTTGTGGCATTTTTGTATTGCGTAAAGACTCAGCTAAAGCAAGTTTACGTTTAAGATTAATAGCTGCTAAATTAGGATCATCTGTTGATTGATCTACGTTATCCCCAAATTTGGGTAAAAAGTCCATAAATGCCATATATTCTCCTAATATCCTTTTATGTAAGCACTACCAAGTGTGCCACCAAGATTCATAAGACCACCTAAAAATCCACCTGATTGAGCTTGTTGAGCATTGTACGCATTAAGCTGATTTTGATATTGTGCATTAGTTGCACCAAGAATATCTGGGCCTGCTGTGTTAGCTTGTTGTGGTGTGTTTACAAAGTTAGGATTTTGAACTTGAGAACCTGTGCGTAACGCATTAATAACGTTAATAGGTTGCATTTGGTTATATGCTTGTTGTTGAAAACCTTGTTGATTAGCAGCAAGACCTGTATTCATACCTTGAACTACTGCACTATTAAGTCTGTCATTTTGATTTTGAGCTTGTAATGTTTTAGCTTGATTGTAAGCATCTGTACCTGCTGCAATACCTCTATTAGCTAATTGTTGTTCTAGTTGAGCATTTTCACGATCAAGTTGTGGTGAAAGCCTAGACATAATAGCATCTTGATATGATTGACCAGGATTAATACCTGTAGAAGCTAATTTAGATGTATCTACACCAGGTGTTGATAAAACTTTATTAGCATAATCTAAACCACTTTGTGCAGTGCCTAAAAGACCTGTATTAAGTTCTGTTGTTTGATTTAATAATTTTTGTTGATCTGGTGCTAATGTTTGTGTAGCAGTATATAAAGTATTACCATATGGATCAGTACCAGGATTAGCTGTATATGTTAAGTTACCATAAGGTGTAATTTGATTGGTACGATTTGCAGCGGCAGTTGCTCTAGCGGCTTCTAAATTGCCAGCAGCAGTTTGTTGAGCAGCACCTACATAATCTGGAGGTGGTGGTGCAGAACCTTTACCACCGCCATAAAATGTGAAATAATCACCTAATGCAGGTAACATCCATTTAAAATCAAACAATTTCATACGTTTTCCTTTATATATCTATCTTTAAGTTTTAACCAACGACATTCTTCTGGTGACATTGTATAAACAATACCATCCCCATCTTGAAAATAGTCTTTAAGCAATGCTTCTTGCCTAAATCCTAAGTGAACATTTACTTTTTGAGCTTTTAAGTTAGCTGTAGAGACTAACCCTTTTAACTGTTTTACTTTTAATACATTGAAAGGGTAATTAAATATTGCAAAATAAAATTCCCTAGATACATGACGTGGATCATCACATCTTGAATGACTTGCTATACTTGAACCTGTATAACCATCATACATAAGACCTGCTATTAATTCACCTTTGTAAACTTGACCTATAGCTTGGCAAATAGGAGTCCATGATCCGCCAGCTTTCTGACAAACCCATTCTCCCACTTCTTGACCTTGAATTATTATAGTACTGCACCCTTTTCAAGAACTATATCTGTTGAAACCCATCTTACATCTATACCTTGTGATGCTGTGCTTACAATAGGCGCACCGTAATAGCCAACGCCATTAACACCTTGCCATTGTTGTAATACATTTAATCCACCACCCCATACTCCTGCATCCCATAAAGCACTATCCCATGTTCCAGATGCTGTAGGTGTAAAGTTAAGTATTGTAGTAGGTGTATTTAAGTTAAAATCAACATTAATATTTGCATAAATTGCAGGGCTTCCAGATGTTCTAAAAATGGGTTTAGCCATTGTAAAACGTTTTAATTCACCTGGACTATTAAATGATGAAAATGCTTGTAATGCGTTTGCAGTAATATTACTCCCATTATCGGAGTTTGTGTACCATGCACGACCTACATAACCATTTCCACCAAAATAAGGTTGATCGTTATATAATTCCCAACATGTAGCATCCCATCCTGTGTAATTACACCAGTTTGTAGTGATAGTATTCATAGCATACTGTGTAATTTGTGTAGGATTAGGTACATTTAGCCACAATTGATTTTCTTCTGGATAAAACAATATTTGCCATCCAAAATTAGATCCATAACTAGATATAGCTTCTGATACAGCCCATTGTATTTTGTCTGTAATAGCTACTCTAGGATCAAGTCTTGATGATTGTAGCTCTGAAGCTAATGGTGTAAGGCCATCTTTACCTAATAATAGTAAGTCACCACCATATTTATACATACAACGAGTGCCTACTGGTGTTCCTAGATCCCATACGCCTGCTAATGCAAAATCATTATCTGGATCTGAACCTTTATATACGACTACTTGGCCTTTAGATGTGTAAATAGCATAGTAATCATCTACGCCATAACCAGCATCTATTGTCCATGTTGCATGCTGTACAATATTTCCACCTTTATAAGCAAAAGAGCTTAAATCTAAAGATTTAGCTAAACCGCCTAATGATAATGTAGGTAAATACCATACTTTTAATGTGCTAGTTTGTGTAAAAAATACTCTATTTTTAAATACAATTGGATTGTTTAAAGTAGTAGTAGTTACACCTGTAATAGCTGGTGTGGATGCACCTGTAACAGATGTCCATGTTGTGCCATCATATACATAAGGCGTATTTGTACCATTAGCCATGTATAAATATGATCCGCCAGCAGTTGTAATATTACAATATTGCCAACGTGAATTAGATAATCCTGATAATAATGCAGCACCTACTGCACCACCATTAGTAACGTTATAAACAGCACCATTAGATATAGCTAAAAGTTTACCAGATGATCCACTCTGATAATTCATAAGTGTATCTACTTGAGCAGGCAGTCCTGTAGCCCATTTACTATATCCGTTTCTTAAAACAAGTTCTGTAGTAGCAGGAAACCAGTTAGTAAGATAAACTGCATCTGTTGCAGGCATGTCACTAAGGCTATCTCTGGCGTTCCATCCACCGACTGGTGCTGGTAATGATACGCTTCCTGATGATTTTCTTTTTACTGGAAACATATTATTTATTGTCCGTAGTTAGCGTCAGGAATATTCTCAAAGCCAATTAAGACTGATCCTGGTACTGGAGCAAAACTTAATGTAGCTGATCCAGAATCGTTAGCCTTAGCAAAGCTTAATTGTTGTAAGTAATCTCTTGTAAATGCTGTTGCGTCAAAACCTTTAATCTCAAAGTATTTCTTTTTAAGTGCTGTAACCATTAAGCGATCAGGGAATATACAAGTATCTGAATCATTTTGGAAAGATGTTTCTGGTACGCCTGCGGCTGTTGTAGCCCATGCGTTACTCATGTATTCAAAACCTAAATATTCACTTGTATTCATTGCAGGCCATACTTGGAAGTATCCACCTAAAATTCTGTAACGGATTCTAGGGCCTGTTGAAATATAGCTAGACTTCAAGAATTGCCATTGTTGCGCACTTGTAGGGCCTAACATTTCCCAGCGTTTAGACTTATCGTAATGTGTACGATCTACTTGTCTATCCCAATCACTAGGTAATGGGTATTTAGCTTGTGAAAAATAAAGTGTATATACACCGCTTGTAGTTGCTGCTTGTGATAATGTAAGTGAATTAGTGCCTGTTACAGTATTAACATAAGTATCTTGATTGATACCTGTGCCTGTTACGATATATAGGTTACTTAACCCTGTGGTTGATTCTACAGTTGTTACATTGACAGAATTAGCCACAAGGGTACAAGTAAGTGTTGTATAGACTGTATAAAAACGGTATTCTTTGTCTAATGCTTCCCAGTTATGATCTCTTTGAATCTCATAGCCTACTGAGTTTATAAGAGAATAAATTTGAACAACATCTGCAGATGTATTACCTACAACTTGCGTAGGCTGAGTTAAACCCATTTCACCTGTAGCTTGTTGAACGAGTTGCAATAGAGTTGATGCCATTTATTAGTCCTTTTTAGGTTCTTTCGTATCGGCTTTGACCTCAGTTTTATCTTCTGATTTAGCTTTAGCTTCTACCATTTTTGCTAATCTAGTCATCTGATCTTTAAGATCAGCAATTTCTTGCTCTCTTAATTTAAGTTCGTCTGCCTGTCTTTGTACAAATGATGAATCTTTTGCGCTTTCTAAAAACGCTTTAGCTTTATCTCTTAAAGCTAATGGTGACATACCTGCTGTCATACCGATTGCCATAAGTTGTTGATCTGAAGCTGCTGCCACTTGTTCTACAGTGTAGAACTT
>Ga0209296_1003448_pt1 | contig 10772 bp, 10 predicted proteins | sample S_130206_EF_Meta_FD_187319 | JGI IMG/M metagenome (GOLD analysis project Ga0209296, IMG submission 187319) | Freshwater microbial communities from Lake Simoncouche, Canada to study carbon cycling - S_130206_EF_MetaG (SPAdes) (version 2) | ecosystem: Environmental > Aquatic > Freshwater > Lake ...
GCAACCGTCCGCCTCTGGCGGGTAATGCGCCTACACTGGGTGAGCACGATTATTTGCTGCACCCAGCCAACCAGCAAACCAACTCGGAGACATGATGTCTGTTGCCACGATTAATCTTGCCACGCCCTATCAGACGCTCGCGCTATCCTCGCCCTTTGAAGAACTGCTAGTGGTGCAACTGAACCGCCCCAAAGTCGCCAACGCCTTGAACACCACGATGGGCGAAGAATTAATACAAGTGTTCGGCACACTTGAAGCGTCGCCCGAGCAGTTTCGCTGCGTCGTGTTAACAGGCGCTGGCGACACCATTTTTTGTGGCGGCGCCGATCTCAAAGAACGCGATGGCATGACCGATGCACAGTTCAACACCCAACATTATTTGTTTGAACGCATGGCTCGTGCGATTTATGATTGCCCAGTCCCCACCATTGCCTGTGTCAACGGTGCAGCCATCGCAGGTGGGCTTGAGCTCGCCTTGTCGTGTGACTTTATCGTTGCTTCAGACAACGCTCGCTTTGGCTTTGCTGAAGTCAAACGCGGCATCATGCCAGGCGGTGGTGGCACGCAGCAATTACCACGCGCCATTGGTGTTCGACGCGCGAAAGAGGTCATTTTCACCGGCGACCCGTTTGATGCGCAAGACGCGTTGAGTTTTGGCCTGCTAAATCATGTGTATCCCAAAGCGGCGCTATACGACGAGACCTTGAAGCTCGTACAGCGCATTCTTGCCAATGCCCCGATTGCGGTGCGGCAAGCCAAAAAGTCAATCACCTTTGGCTTGCAAATGGATATGCGTACGGGTATGTTCTTTGAAGTAGAAGCGTACAGTCGCCTAGTCGCGACAGAGGATCGCATGGAAGGTATTCGTGCCTTCAACGAAAAACGCCCACCAAAATTTACCGGCAAGTAATGACGAAAATATAAGATTCACCCCGACCCGAGCAACTCGCTCAACCAACTGCAAGGAGACAACATGAAACTCACCCAGCGTGCAACAGACACTCAGGTAGCACCAGTACAGAAAAAATTGCGTGGTTTGCTTCAAGGCTTCGCATTAGCCGCAACCCTTGGTGCAACACCCTTTATCGCAGCCGCCCAAGCGCCTGCGGCCTGGGCGCCCACTAAGCCCATCAAGCTCATTGTGCCTTACCCACCAGGCGGCGGCTCGGATACGATCGCTCGAATCGTCGTCAACGGCTTGGGTAACAAACTCGGACAAACAGTTGTGGTTGAAAATCGCGCAGGCGCTAACGGCGCCGTCGCACACGAGGCGGTTTTCAATTCAGCCCCCGATGGCTACACCTTGCTGCTCTCAAGCGCAGACACCTACTCGATGTACCCCGCGCTCTATCCCAATCCAAAGTTTATTTCAGCAGAATTTGTGCCGATCGCACCGGCAGCGGTCGTGAACTTTGTGCTGATGGGCCGTCCCGGCCTTGAAGCTAAAAATGTACCTGAACTCATTGAACTGGCAAAAAAGGGCAAGCTCAGCTATTCAAGTTGGGGCAATGGCAGCGCCGGTCATATTGCCATGGCACAGTTTCTTCAGGTGACAAAAACCGAGATGCTGCACGTGCCCTACCAAGGTGCTGCGCCAGCAGCCCAGGCGGCAATGGGTGGTCAGGTTGATTTAGCGTTAGTGCCAGCACCGTTAGCAGCAGGCTTTAAAACCAAGCTCATCCCGTACGGCGTGGCTTCTGCAAAACGCGTCGAGCTGATTAACGAAATCCCAACGCTGACAGAGCAAGGCACACCTGTGGTCGCCCCATCATGGGTGGGCGTGGTTGCACCACCAAAAACACCTGACAACATCATTGCTGCACTCGCCAAAGTCTTTATTGAGACCTCGGCAGATCCCGAGGTTGGCAAAAAACTCAATGCTGCAGGGTTGGTGCCTTTGTATGGCTCAACCAAAGAGTTTGCTGACTACATCGCCAAAGACTACGCATTTTGGGGCAAGGCGATTCGCGACGCCGGCATCAAGGTCGACAATTAACGCCAGCTGCTAGGCTTACTGATGCGACACACCGAGCGTCTGATACGCTCGGTGGATAATTTGAGCCTACTTTTGCTTGGGTTCGCAACGCTGTCCGTGGCACACTCGGCGGCATGCAAAATACCCTTTCTGACGAGGCGCTTGCCGCCTGGCTACGCTTAAGCTTACAACCCGGCGTCGGCCCAATACATGCCCACCGCCTGCTGCAATGCTTCACGAATCCGTGCGCGCTTTATCAGGCCTCGTACGCGACGCTACGCGCAATAGTTTCTGCACCCTTAGCCACACAACTGGTGGCACCGCTGAGCCAAGCTGATGCCCAATACATCGAACGTGCACTGCGCTGGGCGACCGAGCCAGGGCAGTCGCTGATTACGCCCAGCCACGCTCACTACCCAGAGCGCTTGCGACAACTGCCGGATGCGCCACTAGTCCTGTATGCCTGCGGTGCCCTCAGACGCCTCGAGCAAGAGGCGCTCGCCTTGGTGGGGGCGCGCAACGCCACCCCAGACGGCCTAGCCCACGCCCACGCCTTCGCTCTGTATTTGGCTGAGCATGGCTTTGCCCTGGTCAGTGGCTTGGCACACGGCATCGACGCGGCCGCCCATCGCGGCGCGCTCAAAGCAGGTCCTGAGCGTGGCGGCACCATCGCCGTGCTGGGAACAGGTGCCGATATTATTTACCCCACTGCACATCGCGCCTTAGCTGACGAAATCTTGTCGGCTGATGGCTTGATTTTGTCCGAGTTCGCTTTAGGCTGCCCAGCGCTAGCAGCACATTTCCCAAAGCGTAATCGCATTGTTGCAGGGCTCAGCCTGGGTGTCGTGGTGATTGAGGCTGCCCTAAAAAGCGGCTCCCTCATTACCGCGCGCTTGGCCGTCGAAATGGGACGCGAGGTCTTCGCCATACCGGGCTCGATTCATTCGCCGCTGTCACGCGGACCGCACTCGCTGGTCAAACAGGGCGCCAAACTCGTAGAGTCAGGTGCCGACATTCTGGCCGAATTGCGCCCTGATCCTGGGCGACTTGCGAAGTACTCGCCATCCTCACCTTGCGCGCAGGCGCCAAGTTCACCGACTTGGGACGCAATCGGCTACGATCCGGTAACCGAAGAGCAACTGCAGCGTCGCACCGGTCTAGCACCGGCGCAACTACAAGTTGAGCTCTTTACCCTTGAGCTCGAGGGCCATATTGAACGGCGAGGTCATGGCCAGTTTGTCAGAGCCCACGCTCGAACAACCTGCTAATCAGTGAACACACTATGAAAAAGCACTTTTATCTATCGGCACGCAAGCGAGGCTTGCTCTGGGCTGTGCCCATCACAGCTTTGTTGCTGAGCACAGCACCCGCTGCAGCCAGCGCACTTGAATGCAGCGTTACCCTTCAAACAGATGACGCACTGCGTTTTGCTCCCTCGTACATCAACGTGCCTGCTGCTTGCAAAGACTTCACCGTCACACTGACACACACGGGGCATCTACCGCCTCTCGCCATGTCGCATAATTGGGTGTTAACCAAAAAAAGTGATCTCGATGGGGTGGCGCGTACTGGGATGTTAGCGGGGGCCGACGCCCATCACGTTGATCAAAATGACAAGCGGGTGATTGCCCATACCAAATTGATCGGCGCCGGTGAAACAACAAGTGTGACGTTTGCTGTGGCGCAACTGAAAGCCGGCGAACAGTATGTTTTTTTATGCACCTTCGCTGGCCACTCGCCAATCATGCGCGGTACGTTAAGCGTTCAGTAACAACCGCAGCAAAGATTTTGTCATCCCTAAACTTGAGACTCCTAATTATGACTATTCGTGACACTTTCAATACGCTAGGCCGCCTGGTAGCTACACTCACCTTAAGTGCCGCCACGCTGACACTGGCGCACGCTGCCGACTTTAAAGCGGGCTCGCTTGAAATCAATGATTTATGGGTGCGTGGTTCGGTGCCTGGGCAGACAAACGGTGCGGGCTATATGCAGATTAACAACCCTTCCGGAGTCAGCGATCGTTTACTGTCAGCACAATCTGAAGCCTCAACACGCCTCGAGTTACACACTGTCCTCACCGAAAACGGCGTGGCAAAGATGCGCCAAGTACAGGGCATTGACATCCCCGCCAAAGGTTCTGCCAAGCTTGCGCCTGGCGGCTTTCACCTGATGTTCTTGCAGCTCACGGGGCCCTTTAAACAGGGTGACTCAGTGCCCGTCGTCTTAAAGTTTGAAAAAGCCGGCGAAGTACGCGTGAACTTTACCGTCAAGCCCTCAACCTTCAACCCAGGCAGCGCGGGCGAACAAGGCCACAGCGGCATGAAGCACTGAGTACCAAGCACTAAGTACTCAGTGCTTCATGCTCAGTACTGAGCACTCAACACAAGCAGTCAGTCCTTAGGCTGGGGCTGCGCGGCTACCAAAGACCGCCGACCCCACCCGAATTTCTGTTGAACCTTCTTCGATTGCAAGTTCAAAGTCACCGCTCATCCCCATCGATAAGCGCTCAAGCGAGATCCCGGCGATGCCCTCTTGCAGGGCTTGATCGCGCAGTTCGCGTAACTGAGAAAAACACTTGCGCACGGCGCTGGGGTCGTCCGAGAGCACGGCCATCGTCATCAAGCCTTTGACGTGCAAGCTTGGGTACTGAGACAGTTGTCGTAAAAACGACACGAGGTCTGCGGGCTCAAGCCCAGACTTGGTGTCTTCAGGTGAGGTTTTAACCTGCACGAGCACGTCGATAGAACGCCCTTCTAACTGCAAGCGCCGCTCAAGCGCCTCGGCGAGGTCAACCCGGTCGAGCGACTGCAACTCACTGGCATAGCGTGCCACTTCTTTAGCCTTGTTAGTTTGCAAGTGTCCGATCACAACCCAATTGACATTGCAGTCTTCTAACAGCGGTGCCTTTTGCGCGACTTCTTGCATCCGGTTTTCGCCAAAGCGCGTAAAGCCCAGGGCAATCGCCTCTCGTATGGCGCTGGCGTCAAAGGTTTTGCTAACGGGCAATAACTCGACCTCAGCGGGATCGCGCCCAACGCGTGCGCACGCCGCGGCCATCCGCGCCTGAATCTGGCTGATGCGCTGAGCCATCGAAGAGGTCAACGTTGGTTGGGCTGGCACGCCAGGGTGCTCTGAACTTGAAGAGGTGCTCATATTTAAGGCGCAAAAAAACTTAGGGTTAAACGGCTGGCATGACGGTCATGTCAGCCAAGGTAGTCAAGGCACTCAGCGCACTCGATGCAATCAGTACACAGTACATCTTACGACAACGCATCCGTCAGAAGAAAACCGCACCCGTTTGGTGCCTGCCACATATTTGGGGCATCAAAACGGGCTGTCGCACCAAATGCGTGCGCAGCGCCTCGAATTCGATCCATTCGCCCAAACCACTCTTAGGAATTCAGCTCCCTTCTTCAAGCTGTAGCGCCATGCCGAGGCCCTGCCCCAGATAAGCGCCCGTTCTCCTTTTAGCAATCTAGTTGAATCCGCGAGGGATTTGTATCAAAAAATCAAACCTCGTCGAAAAGCTGGCACACCTTTTGCTTAAGACCAGTCAAGCATGGCTTTCAACAAAAAAGTTATGCGGCCCTTGAACCGGCGCAGCCGAACAGTGACCTACTCAGGAGTTTATAGATGAAACGCAGATTAGTTCTAAAGCAGTTGACCGCCGCTAGCCTTCTAGCCATGACGGGTTTTGCAGGTACCGCTTTTGCTCAAGACACCATTAAAGTTGGTATCTTGCACTCGCTATCAGGCACCATGGCCATTTCTGAGACAGCGTTAAAAGACGTTGCCCTGATGACCATTGACGAAATCAACGCCAAAGGCGGCGTCTTAGGCAAAAAACTCGAGGCCGTGATCGTTGACCCTGCCTCAAACTGGCCCTTGTTTGCTGAAAAAGCGCGTCAGTTGATTGCTCAGGACAAAGTCTCGGTGGTATTTGGATGCTGGACCTCGGTGTCGCGCAAATCAGTATTGCCAGTCTTTAAAGAACTCAACAGCCTGCTGTTCTACCCCGTGCAGTACGAGGGCGAAGAGCTTGAGAAAAACGTGTTCTACACCGGTGCCGCACCAAACCAACAAGCGATCCCAGCTGTTGAGTACCTGATGAGTGCAGACGGCGGCGGCGCCAAGCGCTTTGTCTTGCTTGGCACTGACTATGTGTACCCACGCACCACCAACAAGATCTTGCGCGCCTTCTTAATTTCTAAGGGTGTGAAAGAAAGCGACATCGACGAAAAATACACGCCATTTGGTCACTCTGATTATCAAACCATTGTTGCTGACATCAAAAAGTTTGCAACCGGTGGCAAAACTGCTGTGATCTCGACGATTAACGGTGACTCAAACGTACCGTTCTACAAAGAACTTGGTAACGCCGGCCTGAAAGCCACAGACGTGCCAGTCGTAGCGTTCTCGGTGGGCGAAGAAGAACTGCGCGGTGTGGATACCAAGCCTTTGGTTGGCCACCTTGCTGCCTGGAACTACTTTGAATCAATCAAGAATCCAGTGAACGCTGAGTTTGTCGCCAAATGGAAAGCTTACGCGAAAGCCAAGAATCTGCCTAACTTTGCCACTGCAGTGACCAACGACCCAATGGAAGCCACTTACGTCGGCATGTACATGTGGAAGCAAGCCGTTGAGGCCGCTAAAACAACCGATACTGACAAAGTGATTGCGGCGATGGGCGGCCAAACGTTTGCGGCACCCGATGGCTTTACCATCATGATGGACAAGACCAATCATCACCTGCATAAGCCCGTCTACATCGGCGAAATTCAGGCGAACGGTCAGTTCAACGTGGTCTGGAAAAGCAAAGGCCCGATTCGTGCACAGCCTTGGAGCCCCTTCATTGCTGGCAACGAAGGCAAGCAAGGCCTGTAATTCGCCACACTATGAGATTGCATCGACATGTTCTTGATTTACCCTACCTTAAAACGGTGGCTGCTCGTTGTGTTGCTCGCGTTACCGATGCACTGCAGCGTTGCCGCCGACTTGGTCGAGCGCTCAGTCCTGAGCGGTCTGACCGGCGACACCAATACCGAGAAGGTAGAGTCGATTACAGCGTTGGGGCAACTCACCTCTCCTGGCGCAGCCGCAGTGTTGGCTGCGTTGGGGGCGGGCAACGTTCTGATTACCTCTGACAACAAAGTTTTATTAGTGGTCGGAGCAGGTAAAGCGCTTGACCCCACAACCGGTGAAACGGTTGTGGCTCCTGCAGATGCTCAGCAATTTACGCTGAACAACCGTCTGCGTAGCGCACTTCAAGCGGCGCTTGCAAGCGCCGAATTATTTTCACCTCAGCGCACCGTGCGCTTGGCTGCTGCACAACGTCTACAAAAAGAAGCCGATCCCGCGCGCGCACCCTTGCTTGAGCGTGCACTGGAAGTCGAGCAAGACCCCGTCATTAAAAGCGCTCTGAATGTCGCGTTAGCAAGCGGCTCGATTAAAAGTACCGACGCCGCAACGCGGCGCCGCGCAGTGGCGTTACTTGGCGACAGCAAAAATGCAAGCTTCAAACCCCTGTTAACCGCGATGGTCACGCCTGATGCCGCTGGCGCTTTTGCTGAGCCTGACGCTGACGTGCGCGCAGCAGCAAAAACCGCCATCGCTCAAATTGAATGGCATCAAACCGTTGTGGCCTGGGTTGGCAATCTCTTCTTTGGTATCAGCCTGGGCAGCGTGCTGTTGCTGGCTGCACTCGGCCTAGCGATCACCTTTGGGCTCATGGGCGTGATCAACATGGCGCATGGCGAACTCTTGATGATTGGCGCCTACGCCACGTACCTCGTGCAAGGACTATTTAAACAATGGTTACCTGGCTGGATCGACTGGTATGTCGTGGCCGCCTTGCCGGTCGCCTTTATCGTCACCGCGCTGGTCGGGATGGCGCTTGAGCGCACCGTGATCCGCTGGCTCTATGGTCGACCACTTGAAACCTTGTTGGCGACCTGGGGGATCAGCTTGATCCTGATGCAGGCGGTGCGCAGTTTGTTCGGCGCGCAAAACGTCGAAGTCGCAAACCCGAGCTGGATGAGTGGTGGCGTGACCATCTTGGGCAATCTGTCACTCAGCTACAACCGTATCGTGATTGTTGGCTTTGCACTGTGTGTGGTGGTCGTGGTGTGGTTGGTCTTGAACCACACACGCCTAGGTCTTTTTGTGCGGGCGATCACTCAAAATCGCCGCATGGCAGATTGTGTCGGCGTACCCACCGGCCGCATTGATATGCTGGCCTTTGGGTTAGGTTCTGGGATTGCAGGCCTGGCTGGCGTTGCGTTATCGCAGTTAAGCAACGTGGGGCCTGACTTAGGCCGCGGCTATATCGTGGATTCATTTATGGTGGTGGTGCTGGGCGGCGTCGGACAACTTGCTGGCACGGTCGTCGCCGCGATGGGGCTGGGTGCTCTGAATAAATTCATTGAACCTTTCTGGGGTGCCGTCATCGCCAAAATTGCGATTTTGTTATTTATTGTGCTCTTTGTACAAAAACGCCCCCAGGGGTTGTTTGCACCCAAAGGGAGAAGTGCAGAATGAGTGTAGCCACGATGACGCCCGCCGCCACAATCTCCTTATCCTCTGCGCCCACCGCGTTGTATTCGCCTCGCGCCTGGACCGCGATCGCGATCGTCGTGATCGTGTTTGCCTGTTTACCCGTGCTTAACCTGCTGTTTCCGGTTGGGCACCCACTACACGTCTCGTCGTTTGCGATCGGTCTGATCGGCAAATTTATTTGTTATGCGATGGCGGCACTCGCACTCGACCTCGTTTGGGGTTACACCGGCATTTTGTCCTTGGGTCATGGTTTATTTTTTGCGCTAGGTGGCTACGCCCACGGCATGTACTTAATGCGCGCGGGTAAAGCGTCTGCGGATATTGTGCCCGACTTTATGACCTTTCTGAGCTGGAAAACCTATCCCTGGTTTTGGTCGTTTACCGAACACTTTTGGTACGCGATGTTTTTGATGCTGGCCGTGCCTGGTTTGCTTGCCTTTTTATTCGGCTACTTTGCCTTTCGTTCACGCATCAAAGGGGTGTATTTTTCGATCATCACGCAAGCCCTGACGTTCGCAGCCATGCTGTTATTTTTTAGAAACGAAACAGGCTTTGGCGGCAATAACGGCTTTACCGATTTCAAAAAGATTCTTGGCTTTGACATCACCTCGGCCAGCACTCGCGCGGTGTTGTACTGGGTCAGCTTATCAGCCTTGTTAGGCGCACTAGTGTTAGGTCGCGCCATCACACAATCCAAACTCGGTCGAGTGCTTACGGCCATTCGCGATTCTGAAAGTCGCCTGCGCTTTTTGGGTTACGAACCGTTAGGGTTCAAACTGTTTATCTGGACAGTCTCTGCAATGCTGTGCGCCATCGCAGGTGCGTTGTACGTGCCACAGGTGGGCATTATTAATCCGGGCGAGATGTCGACCGAGAACTCAATCGAAATGGTGATTTGGGTGGCCACCGGCGGGCGTGGCACGCTGATTGGCCCAATCATTGGCGCTGGCACTATCAACGGTTTGAAAACTTGGTTTACCGGCGTGTTTCCTGAATTTTGGTTGTATGCGCTTGGCCTAATTTTTGTGTTGGTTACGATCTTTTTACCGCAAGGTATTGTCGGCCTAGTGCGCAAACTCAGCCAACGCAAAGGACAGGCTGCATGAAAACCCCTGGAGTAGACACCAAGCACGGTGCCATTTTGTATCTCGAATCAATCAGCGTTGTCTTTGATGGTTTTCGCGCCCTCAATGATTTATCGATTGACATCGACGTGGGCGAACTACGGTGTGTGATTGGCCCGAACGGAGCCGGTAAAACCACCATGATGGATGTCATCACCGGCAAAACCAAGCCCACCTCAGGCACAGCGTTTTTTGGCCAAAACATCGACCTCACCAAAATGCATGAGGCGCAGATTGCCGACGTCGGCATTGGTCGCAAATTTCAACGCCCCACAGTCTTTGAAAACCACACCGTTTTTGAAAACCTAGAACTCGCCATGAAAACAAACAAGGGTGTGAAATCAACCTTATTTGCACGCTTGAATAGCACTGATCGCGACAAGATCGCTGCCACTCTTGATCTGTTGCGTTTAATGGGCGAACACAAACGCCCTGCTGGCTTACTGTCGCACGGTCAAAAACAATGGCTTGAAATTGGGATGCTGTTGATGCAAGAGCCCTTGCTGCTTTTGCTCGATGAGCCAGTCGCTGGTATGACCGACGCCGAAACCGAACGGACTGGCGAATTGCTCAACGACCTGCGCGGCAAACACTCACTGATGGTGGTTGAGCACGACATGGATTTTGTGAACCAGATCTCGCAAGGCGGTAAAGTCACCGTGCTGTGTGAAGGCTCAGTCTTGGCCGAAGGCACCATGCAACAAGTGCAAGCCGACCAACGCGTGATTGAAGTCTATTTAGGTCGCTAGGCCATGCTAAATATTCAAGAGTTCAACCAGGCTAGGCAATGCTAAACGTTCAAGACACCCATCAGGCTCAGCCATGCTAGACGTTCAAGATATCAACCAGTACTACGGCAGCAGCCACACCCTGCGCGGCATCACCTTGTCGGTCAAACAAGGCGAATGCATGGCCTTGCTCGGGCGCAACGGCGTAGGCAAAACCACCCTACTGCAATGCCTGATGGGCGTCCAACCCTTGGCCTCGGGCAGCATCCACTTTGACGGTAAAGACATCAGCAAACTCGCCCCCCACGCGCGTGCCGCACTCGGTATGGCCTACGTCCCCCAAGGCCGCGAAATTTTTGCCCGCCTGACCGTCGAAGAAAACATCTT
>Ga0209296_1003452_pt1 | contig 10770 bp, 18 predicted proteins | sample S_130206_EF_Meta_FD_187319 | JGI IMG/M metagenome (GOLD analysis project Ga0209296, IMG submission 187319) | Freshwater microbial communities from Lake Simoncouche, Canada to study carbon cycling - S_130206_EF_MetaG (SPAdes) (version 2) | ecosystem: Environmental > Aquatic > Freshwater > Lake ...
GTATGCGCTCCAGAGTGAGGCTGTGCGCTGCATATTGTCGCTAGGGTGACCGTAATCAAGTCCTCGGTCTTGGATAGTAGCTCTCGCTTCGTTGAGGTAGTCACGGGCGTTCATCGACCAACCTGCTCGAGCTGACGCTGTGTCTTTCTTAAAGCAATACGCCCTGCAATCTTGCCGTGTTCGTGTCCCTTTGAGTAGCCAAGGAGGAAGCCAGTAAATGCACCGACTAGCCCCATCAGGACAAGTGCTTGATCTGTGTTCATTGTGAGCCCTTCTGTACCCGTACTTCGTGTACGTCAGAAGTATTACAGCAGATGCAGGCGACAGAAGCCAAACTTGTATAACGAAACGGTAACGATTTCATCGACTGTCTCGTCCCCAAAGTCTGGCCTAGCGAACCCTTCCATAGACCTTGCCTTGCACAATAAACGTGCCGTTCTTCTCAATGTGAATGATGTCCACCTGTACGTTGCTTCCCTTGACATACATGATGGCAAAGGCTTGTTGCCAATTAGCCGTTCCCTTGACGTATCCAGCCTGTCTAAAGTCCATAAGATTACCTACCTCAACACCATGTAGAACACGCCCTATACGGCCTCCAGAGGCTTCTGTGAAGGCGCTACGCCCTGCTCTGTGAGTATGTCCTGAGATGACGTTCTTGCCGTGCCTACGGGCTGCTTCAAGGGCTGAGAGACCGCCTAGTTGCTTGATAGGCGTATGGTCGCCATGGACTGCAATCCAGTTAGGAGCAATCGCCATTGGGTTCTTGTGAAAGGTTATGCCTAGTTCGTCAAACTTCATAAACTTCTCAAAGCGCAGTTCTGGCAAGGACAAGAAGCTGGGTATCTTCTTCATGATTATGTTGTAGAGACGATCAGTATGATTGCTTCTTATACAATCTGTAACGCCTAGTTCCCAGAGAAGCTGCACACACCTGTCTCGGTCATCGCCAAGGGTCTGCTCATAAGCTTGAGGCGTACCTTCTGACCACTTGCTTATAGTCTGAAAGTCAATCTCGTCACCTATGGTAACTGTCTGGTCTGGCTTAAAGGTCTTGAGGAATCTGGTGATATTGCCCGTAACATGTAAATCGGCGAAAGGCACTTGCAAGTCGCTCAGGATTACGATTTTCTTCATCAGTCCTCGTCATCGTCCTCGTAGGGATTACCCGATATTTTCTCGATGGGCTTGACTGGCAGAATCCAGTCAGGATAAGACTCACGATCTAATAAAAGCCAGAAAGCCATATCAGTAGAGAAGCCAGCCTTGCGCAAACTGGTGTAATAAACGTGCAGAGCAATGCAATACTGGTCTAGAGCTGAGTAAGCATCTAGGTCAATGACCTTCTTGGTTCTTGCCATGTCAATAATTATCGGTCAAGAAGTATGTTGTAAATCTCATCGACACGCGAGTTAAGTCGCTTAATTTCAGAGAGTAAATGAGTAATGACATACCCAGATAGTCCACCGATTATGCCAAGGGTGGCAATGTAAAGCGTGAAGAAATCCTGTTGGTTCATTTCTTAGGGGTTGCGTATCCGAATACGCCCGCGACTAGAGAGCCAAGGATTGCGCGGTAGTCCAGAGCGAAGTTAGAGGTTGTACCCCATACTGCTAGGAACGCTCCTACTGACATTACATAAGGGTTCTTCATATTCATGCTTTTCCGCCTATCATGGGTACATTAAAGAACGAGCCATCTGCATCGCCCTTCTTGGTAAAGCTAATATGGCAATGATGATTGTGCTTATTAACCCCATCGTAAGGACGCCAAGCCCAAGCCTTCTTAGACGATGCGATTCTGCCATCGAAGATAATGTAAGAGATTCTCTTATCGCCACGTTTTCCACAGAGTCGTAATTGATCCGCAAGGTCAGGCATGAGGTCGGGCTTGGCTTTGCCAGATAAATCCCTGTCAATATCAATTGCTCGGACGATACCCTGTTCATCAGGATTGTGGTCAGAAGGACGTGCTTGATGACGAGTGTCGCCAATCCAGCCGTCTGAGGTGCGATCTCTATCTGGGTAACTATCATCGACTTGAAGCCTTAACTGTTGCCCAGCTTTGCATAACTTGGGAGTCATGCCAATAATAGTTTAGCTTCATCGGCTGTAATGCCGAGCTTGACTAGGAGTGCAGCCTTAGCAGTTGCATCAGAGGCAGCCTTAGCATCTTCTTCAGCCTTCTTCTCAGCTGCTAGTTCTGCTGCGTAGGTCATCTCTGCAACTTCTGCGTCTGTGAGTTCAATGATTGACTCAACGCCTGTTTCGCAGTTGATTATGATTCGTGTTGGATTAGGCATTTTTTACTCCATATAGGTAGGCGGTTGAGTATTGGACAAAAGAAGCACTAGCAGACAGGACAATATCTAGCGAGGTAATTGCAGAAGTAACAGACCATAAAGAGGCACTTAATTCTGCATATGCTTCCGTGGCGTTATTTTCTTCAACTCCATCAGCTGAAAGAGATTTATTTGTAGAGCCAGCGTAGTTAGGGATATAGAAATCTATTGAAGAGAAAGTGTTAGCCGTTGATCCTGTAGGGTTTGTTGCACCAAATACCTGATAACGAGTAGCAGTGTAAGAAGATGCGGCGCTTCCGCTACCTTGCAAAATTCGAGAAGTTCCATTTGCAGAGCTGCCGTTAGGGTTTACCCAGACTTCTCTGAATCCTGCGCTGTTTGACCTAACTGACAATTTTAATGCTAGGTCAGTGTAAGTACTAGGAATAGAAGAGAATGTAATGGTGGTCGTGCCACCAGCCCCAACTGTGCTCGATGCGATAAGTTCAAAGGTATTTGCCATTATGCCGCCGCGATTCCGTAAAGGGTAAAGGTAGAGCCTATTGCAAAATTTCCTGAGTTCATATAAAGCATAATTGAATTAATTGCTGCTGTAGAACGCCAAAGAGATACAGTTGCTCCAGCACTGGAAGCTGCGGCGGCCTCTCGGGTCAAAATGGTTTTATATGTAGTTGTATTACTATAATTGTTGAGATTGAGTATATACATTGCGCTACCTGCATTTGTTCCCGCATAGCCATTGTAAGTAATATAAGCGCCATTGGACACATTAGAATCTCGAAAAGATTGCGCCAAGCTACCATTTCCACCAACCGAAGTTTCTGAATAGTTAGAACCAGTATCGCCGTTAATTCTGCATCGAGCATAAGTGGCTGTATCTGCTCCAAAATTAGTGACTAATACAAGGTCGGTGTAAGTGCTAGGGATTGAAGAAAACGTGTAGGACGTTACTGCGCTACCAAGGGTAGTAGTGGCAATCGGCGTGTAAGTTGATCCTGCTGCCATTGTTTATCCCTTAATTCCGTAGAGCGCGAATTGAGAATACTGTGTGAAAGTTTTAGAGCTGTTAGGAGTTAAAGAGATAGAAGTAATAGCAGCAGTATTGCGCCAAGAACTAGAGACCAGTTCAACGCCACCTGAGCCGTTAGCATCAAAGCCATCTAACGCTCTGACTGTCTTATATTTATTTGTATCGGCATAATCCAAGATTGAGCAGACTCCAACGCCAAAAGTGCTGGCTGTTGAAGGCATACCCATGCCGTAAAACATCGCGGCCTGATTGGTGCTAGTTGCCGCGCCTGCTGATGCTGCTGATCCTGACCCGTTTAAGTAATGGATAGAGTAATTAGCTCCTGAATCAGAGTTAAATCTAACTAGCGCGTATTCTGTGCCTGTGTTGATTTGACCAATGCCGCGGATTTCTAGGTGCTTGTAAGTGCTAGGTATTGAAGTAAAGGAAATTGAAGAAGCACCTCCGCCTCCGACCGTCACGGTCGAAATTGACTCGTAAGAGGTCGTAGATGCTGCTACGCCCGTGCTAAAGAGTCCTGCTGTGATTGCGCCAATCATTAAGCGATGCCACCTGCAACATACCAAGTGTCTGTTGCAGTCTTGATGCAGACCGCTGTCTTGTATTGCGCCAAAGTTGGAGAAGCTGCAACCGCACCCGCACTGAGCACGGTCGTTGTGCCGCTGGTAGTAGCTGAAATAGTGACAGCGCCAGCGCCTTTATTGAGAATTGTAATGGCTGTGCCTACTGGGAACGCTACTGAGGCGTTAGTAGGAATCTTAAAGGCTACTGCTGTTGCCTTGTTCATAGGGACTAGGGTCTGGTACTGATCGTCCAAGACTGCTGTGTAGTCTGCTGTAGCGTCTGCATCGACTGTAAAGGTCACTAGACCATTTACGGTTGCAGCTGTCAAAATATCGCCTGTTGCTGCTGGTAGTCCTGTTGCCATTATATCTCCTAGTAACCCAATGTAGATGTGCCGATTATACCGTAATACGAGCTTCCAACGATGAAGCCATCGGCTATTGGCTCAAGCGTTGTAATATTGACGGTCATCTTGTTTGGCGTGATTGACCAATTAACGCCTTGGAACTGTAGGTTCTTGACAATAGTCGAGCCGTCTGGCTGGATATTCGTGATGAGCAGATTGCTAAAGTAATCCAGTCCAAGCATTGTGTCAGTTGGAACTGCTGGGTCTAGTAGATCAACGGTCATCTCGTCAATGCGGATAGTTGTCTCTTGACGGGTAGCAATGTATTCCTTGGCAATCTCAGAGACAATGGTATCTGTCTCAGCTACAAGGTCAGTCTGTGTGACTGAGTGAGGAAAGTATTTATCGACTGACGTTTGATTAGTAACAACCTGAACTGTGCCGCCTACGCGTCCTAGGTTGGCTTGGTTAATAATCAGTTTGTCATCGAACGCGTACTTGAGGTTCTTGTAGGGAATCCCACCAGTTTGATTGAAGGCTGTAGGGGCAGTAGCTAGAGAAGCCATAACCTGTGCTCTGGACTTAAAGACGGCTGTGCCTGAGGTGTCCATATAGAACGCGCCTGTCTCAGAGAACTCTGCGTTCTTTATAGCTGCAAGGCTTGTGCGGTTAGTTGCAGGATCAGCAATACAAGTATTAGCACCTGCCGCTACTGTACGCATTGAAGTAGGAAATGACACTTGATTGAGTATCTTGCCTATGCGTGTGCCAGTTGTCTGCCCTGCGCCTGAGTCTGTGATGGTATTGACGTTAGCCATGTTAAATAGGCGAAAGGCATCTTGGCATACAATATCTACATAACCAGTATCTTGATTGACTGGGTAGGTATAGCGGTACTCAATTGCATAGCCTGAGAATAAATACTTTTGAGTAGTGGCTGTAGTGGCTGAGACACGAACCTTGCGAAGCGGTACAAGTTTACCGTAGTAAGGGCTGGCTGTGTTCTGAGGATTAAAGTAGCTGAGAGGGTCTAGAACTCTGACTGTGCATTGCCCTGCCTCGTACTGGTCGCGCTGGATATTGCGCCCACGGGTAATGCTGATTTCATAGACGTTAGGAGTTAAATCAATTACTGGCTCTGGAGAACTAGAAGTTCCAAGGGTTGAAGTGCCTAGGATGCCGTACTTGGCATCGCCAATAACGAAGCCGTCATAACCAAAGGTTGCGCCGTTTGAAAAGTCGAAAGATACGGCTATCTGCGCTGGGAGTGCCATTAGCCGAACATACCTGCGATTCTACCAATCTGAGATGGTGAACCTGAAAGACTTGAAAGCTGCGCTCCTGCTAGGACTTGGTTGATAAGTTCCTGCTCGCGGATTACATTGCCTTGAACTGTTACGTTAATGACTGGAGCATTATTAGCGTTAGGGTTGTAGTTAAGCCCAGTCTTTTGATTATAGGTAATCATGTTATCTGAAGGCAAAAGTGGGACATTAGTGTCAGGCAGTTTAGGTTGGATTGATGTATTGCCGTTAGGTGCTGAAGGAGATGCTGATCCTGTGAGGATTGCTGCTGCCTTGCCAGCAAGGTATGAAAGGTAAGCATCGAGATACTCAAAAGGGTTCTTAGCATTAGGTAGAGCTGCAAGGAACTTGGCTAGGTTGCCTGAAGCATCTTGTGCCATAAGAATCTGATTGGTCAATTTGGTTGCTACTGCTTCGTTGCCATTAAGCAAGGCAAGTTGAGCCTCAACACGCAACTTCTCATTCTCAGATAGTTTGCCCTTGAGTGCCGCTACAAGTTGAATCTGCTCAAGATCAAAGACTGTCCCAGCTTTTTTCAAAGCAGCTTGTTTCTTTAATTCTGCTGTGTTCTTGGTTTGAGCTGCCGCTAAATCTTTGGCGCGCTTAGCGGCATCTGCTATTGCTTTCTTTTGAGCAGCCGCATCTACCTTGTAACCTGTAAGAGAATTGTTTTTTGGGTCAAATGCTTTTGCGGTTGCGTAGGCGCGCTTGCGTAATAATTCTTCCCATTCTTTAGCACCAGCATCGCCCTTCTTGAGCCAGTTCTTAGGGTTGAACCAGAACTTTAGGAGAAAGCCAAACTTTTCCACGCTAGTAATAAGGTCAGCAATGCGTTGTCCTACATTGGAGATATAGGTAATTAACTCAGTTGTATTGCCAGCACCACTCAGAGTCATGAGAGCATTGACCAAGGATAGTCCAATTGCTTCTTGAGCGTTACCTACTGCTGTAGTAATTGCTTCCATCTTGCCAGCATATGTTTCAAGATAAGCAGCTGACGAGCCATCAAATTGCTTATTTAGTCGAGCAACAATTTCAGTAAATGACATTGTTTTAAGCTCTGCCTGAGTGAGTCCTAAATTGTATTTCTTAAGTCCCTTGGTATTACCTACGTAAGCATTAGCCAAATCTTGCGCGACTGTGGCAAGGTCAATACCTGAACCTCTTGAGGCTTCAATAGCAGTTTGGAGAAGTTGCTGTGATTTGATAACTGAACCTGTAGTAGTAAGTAATGCTTGAAAAGCTGGGCGAAGTGCGTCATCTGCCATTGCAGAAGTGCGTTCTAGGTCGCTAATAAATTTATCTACATTGGCCTGCTCAAAGGCTAGTCCAAGATTTTTAATGGCAATAGCAAGCATTTGTGCAGATTTTTGGTCTTGCGCAAAAGCTTTAACTGACGCTTTGCCAAATGCGGTTACAGTTGCCACGCTAAGTGCAATGCCTAAAGCTTTACCCAGTTTCTTTGAATTTTTTTCCAGTTTAGAAATGGATTTATCAGCTTTATTAATTCCTGCTGCGTCAAAAATACTGGCAATGCGTACCGCTAAATCTGTCTGTGCCATTAGTCCGCCTTTACCACTCTAAATAATTTACCGCCACCCATTTTGGCTAGGCTGGCAACCATTTCATTGGTTTTTTCAATGGAACGAATTACGGCGGCGTTAGTTCTGCCTTGATCCTCAGACCAAGCCCTAAAAATTGCTCGACCAGTCATTTTCTGATTTCTGCCCTTTAATTGACCATTAAGGTGAGGAGTAAAGTTTCCAGTAATACCAGACTTGCGCCCAGCTGTTTCGTAAATTGCTCCTGCTGCTGATTTGTTGTAAATAGCAGCAAGTGATTTGAAACCCTTGCGATTAGCTTTGGAAGGAGCAGCAGAAAAAGTAATTCCCTTGCTCGCTACCGTTTGATCGTAATAGCGATTAGCCCAACGTCCTTGAGCATTTTCGCGTTTTAGCCAGCCAGAAGGTGCATCATTATTAGAAGGAAGAAAACCTCTAGCTTTTTGAACCATTGGCTTTAATATTCCAGCTAATTCTTTTTGACTTTCTTTTGCCAAGAATGGCGCATATTCTTTTAGGGCTTTACGAAGTTCAAGAGCGCCTGTTACCTCTACTGGCATTGGCTTGCTCCTTCGCTATGTCTCTAATTAAATCTACATGTGCCTTGAAAGCCATTGGCGATAGTTCGACAATGCTTTGGAAGGGAACTCCAAACTCGTAACTCAAGCGAGTTGCGAGATAGGTGAGGGAGTTCCGATCTACCCTAAAGGGTCAGATTCTAAGACCTCAACTGACTTGAGAGTCTCAAGAAATCCTTCCCCGAAAGGTTTGACTGTTTCACCCGAACGTCTAATTGCTTCCCAGCACAGCCAGTAAACGTCTGACTGCTTCTGATCTTCAATCAAGGCTTTGTGAAAGCCCTTCTTGGCGTATTGCTCGAAGGCGTACTCAATCAGCGGAGTAATTTCGTACTCTGTTACTGAGTTGTCAGCCCTTGTTACCTTTAGCTTTGCCATTATTAGCCCCTTAGTTAGTTATCAGGAAGTTGTAATTGCTACTGTACCAGAGACGTTCCAAGTTACAGACTGAGTTGATAGATCGCCAACTGCACCGTTGATGTCGGTTGTGTTGTTGATAAGGCAAGTCATTGTGTAAAGAGGGTTTGTCGCTGAGGTTGCAGCAGAAGTCTGCTTGAGTGTAACTGTAGCGTTGTTGCCCCATTGTGCCTGAAGTGTCTGGAGAACATTCGATGTAGCTGTATCGTTGAGGAAATCAATAGTGACTGAAGAAGCCTCTAGACCCTTGACGAATTTGTGACCTGAATCACCCATTGCTGTTACTTCGAGTTCATCGAATGAGCGGTTGAGTGTTACAGATGTGACGTGGTTTGAGAGATCAACTGCATTGACAGTTAAAACTACTCCATTGCTCATGAATACTGCCATTTAGGTTATTCCTCTTCTTTCTTAGATGTTGGTTTTGGTGCTTGTGTTGCCTGTGGAAGCTGACCAATCTTGATTAGAAAGTCGGCTTGCTCCTTTGTCCAATCGTCCATCGATTAGCTCCATTCCGTAAGGGTACTGATTGCAATGTCGCAAGTCAGTAAATCTCCAGAAGCGATTGACAACACGCTTGGCGCGCTGACGCTTCCTACGTTAAATACAATGCTGGAGGCTTCTAAGAGCGCAAAGACACGAATTATGTCGGCTTCTATGCCAGCAAGGTTGCCCTCATTGTCAAGCAATGGGACAAGGATAGAAATCTTAAAGTTAGCCATTGGAGCAATTGCTGTGTGGTCATTATTCGTTGGCACAATATAAGGATCAGCAGGAGTCACAATGACTGAGTTCGCTACAGGCGTGGCAGGAGGAAACGAATAAACTGAATACTTTGTGTTATCGGCTAGAGCCGTTGCAATCGATGTGCGGAGTGTGGTTATCGCTGGCATCAGCCCACCATGGAGTTAGGTGCTAGGTAAGGCGCAATGAGTCCTCGAACGCGAGCCACAAGCTGAGAGGACATGGAGTACATGTTGCCGATTGAACCATCTGGCATCATGCCGTTGCCTGAGTTAGTTTGGCGAGCAGTCCAGATAGATACGCAAATCATGAGGCTTGCTTCTCTAACTGCTGGGATTGTGGCGTAAGTATTTTGTGTTACGCCCGAGACAACGCCAAAAGGAACGCAAGGGTGGTATTCACTAGCTGTAGGAGTGCCAGTCACCGCAAAGGTAATGCTGTTCTCGCCTACGCCAGTCAGAGTCTTTGTGCCGTTAAATGGTGATCCATTCTTGGTAATGACTACTTGCTCTCCAACGTAATAAGTGCCTGTAACTACTTCGTCAAAGTAAAGAGTTCCCTCAGTAGTTGTGTTGCTATGCGCTATATTGTAATTCTCGTTCTTCCATAGAAAAGGCAACAATACGTCATCAGCAGCATCGCAGACTTCTTGAATCGTTGCGTCTGAATAGAGACTGCCAACGCCAAGAGCTGCTTTAAGTTCTGCAACTGTTGTTGTGCTCATTGTTATCCTTTCTAAAGACTCAAGGGGACTGCAAGGGCTCTGGCAGCCCCCTTGAGCGACTTAGGGTGTTGTTATTATGTAAGGTTAAAGCGGCGAACGCCCTTGCCTGACTTACCAACGTAGATTGCAAGATATCCGTAAAGTGCAATCTGAATCTGACCTGTGCCAAGAAGATTGACGCGAAGTTCAGTTGTAGGAGATTCCCATGTATAGACAGAACCAGGAGCAACGAGGAACATTGAATCGTCAATGACTCCAGCTGTTGTGATGTTGTGATCAACAATGAGGTCTGTACCAAGTACGTTTCCAACATTCGAACCAACTGAAACTGCACCTGAATTGTTTTGAGGATTTGCTGCTGCGTAGAGAGGACGCTTGTTGTCATCTGTGTAACCCATTAGGGCAGCCCAGACGTCAGTTGATGCTACAAGCTTGCTAGCGTACTCGCCGCCAGTTCCCTTGTATGCTGCTGCTGATTCAGTTGCAATAAATGACTGAACTCCTGCTGCTGTTGCCGCAGTTGTTGCTGCTGCTGTACCTGAAGTTCCAAACGCAGTAATAAGTGCTGTGTCTGTTGCCTTCTCGTATGCCTTGCGAAGTTCTGCCATTAGGAGTTCCATAAAAGCAGGAGATGATCGGTCAATTAATTCAAAACTGACTTCGTTTAATCCGCTGTACTTTTGAATTGACACAGTATCGTAAGCACTTGTCATCCCAGTTTCTGATGTTGCTGCGGCTTCGTTAACTGCTGCAACTGTTGGTGCTGTGTTAGCAGATGAAGCGTTTGTGTAAAGACGTGGAATGGTAAATGACATTCCTGTAATTCCTGCAAGTGATCCACGAGTCACAGCGTTAAACGCTGGGCGACCTGAGAATGTATCTGTGAGGAATGTGTTTAGGTGTGGCGCAAGTGTCAAACCTGTGTTTGTTGATGTTGAGTCATCTGCTGCAAGAATGGTGCGGCGAGCTGAGTCGTCTCCCATTGCTGCCTTGATGCTTGCATCGAGGTACTGTGCTGATGTAAGAGGCGCGATGCGCTCCTTAACTTGAAGATTGGCTACAACTGTTGGGCGAGCCGCTTCTACTGCTGCCGCTTCAACTGCTGGAGCTTCTGCCTGAGTGGTTTCTTCCACAATGGGCTCGCTTTCTGGTTGGGTTTGTTCAGCAGGGATTGTTTCCTCTGCTGCAATCTCTAGCAC
>Ga0209296_1003453_pt1 | contig 10770 bp, 14 predicted proteins | sample S_130206_EF_Meta_FD_187319 | JGI IMG/M metagenome (GOLD analysis project Ga0209296, IMG submission 187319) | Freshwater microbial communities from Lake Simoncouche, Canada to study carbon cycling - S_130206_EF_MetaG (SPAdes) (version 2) | ecosystem: Environmental > Aquatic > Freshwater > Lake ...
GGTTCCGCACAGCGATTTTCCACTAGCTACGAAAATGCTAAGAGTGAACGGCGGCGGATAGTTTTTATCCATCGGTTTTAGACTCACTTTCGCAACCACGTTTGCGGGAGACTTTGGAAGAGTGTTTTTAGTTCGCTTGCGTTTCGTCGAACGGGCGCGACCCGTAAGGCAAAAAGGAAATCGTGTCAAGATTATAGCAATTTTACAGAGAAAGGTTTTGACACCCACTTGCAACTAGTGCATTGGTTCGTCGTGCGCCCGCTGAGTTCTTTGTGGTGTTTTTCATTCTCGGCGGGCGCGCCTCTCTTTCCAATCCAACCAATTCGACAACTCTATGGAATACCTTGGCGTCAATCAGGCCAGCCGATTAACGGGCAAGTCTCCCACTACCGTCACTAGACGGGCGGCGAATCTTCCGTTTCTTGGCGGCGAGAACGGGACGGCGAAGAAGTATGAAGCGCCCGCGTTGTTGGAAGCCCTTTATTCCGTCGGGACGGGCGGCGGCGATAGTTCAGCCGTCAGCACAGAGCAGGCGCAAAAGGAACTGGCGATTGCGCGGAAGCAGCAGATTGACCTACAAAACGAAGTGCTCCGCAAAGAGCGCGTGCCGTTGGAAACCCTTGAGCAGATTAACGAGGAAGCGTTCGCAAACGTCGCGGCGATGCTAAAGGCGCAGACAGGCAAGACGCTGACGGAGGAATTGATCAACGACATATACTCACAGTTTCGGGACATCGCGGCTAAGGTCAAAGAGAAGGCATGAACGACCTGATTTCAGCCGCATCCTACCGCCAGAGCATCGCGCTACAAATCGAGAAGAACTTTGCGCCGTGGAGCAAGATGGCCCCAGAGGAATGGGCTGAACAAATCTACCGTTTACCGAATGGCGGGCGGTTCAAATGGGATTACGCGCCATATTCTAAGGCGATGTTCCTATCCCTGTTTGACCGCAGCACGATTGAAACCTCCTTTATGCTGTATTCACGCGGCATGAAATCCACGGTTGTCTTGCTTGCCATTGGATACTCGATTGACCAGCAACCACGCCGCATCCTTTCCCTTTGGCCGACGAACAGCAACGGCGAGAAATGGAGCAAGGATTGTTTCGTTGGCGAGCTGGCGGACACAACACCTTGCCTTCATTACCTTGGCAGTCAGTCAAAGAAACGCACGGGCGACTTGACGATGTTGCACAAGAAGTTTCCCGGTGGGCTGATTGACATTTTCGGGGCAAACGCGCCCGGCGACATGAGGCGCGCAAAGGGATCGCTTCTCTACGCCGACGAGATCGACGCAATCGAAGAAATCGAGTCCGACGAAGGCGACCAGCTTATCATCTTCGCTAAGCGCGGCGACGAATATCCCGACACGATCCGCGTGTATGCCAGTTATCCCGGCCTTTGCGTTCTGGATTCCAACGGAAAGCCCGCGAAAGGTCACTCGCGCATTGACTCCAAGATGCGCCAAAGCGACGGCAATCAATGGTTCTCTACGTGCGTTCTTTGCGGCGGCGAGCCGTTCGTGATGCACCGCTCAATGCTTCGTTACGAAGAGGACAAGACAGAGTTTGCACGGCTGGAATGCCCGCGCTGCAAAGGATTATTGGACGACTCGCAACGCTACGCGATGGCGCACAAGCAGGGATTCAACAACTGGAAACCTCAACGCGAGTTTCGCGGGCGGCGCGGATTTCACGCGAACGCAATGCTTTGGCCGCACCCGACCGACCCGATAAAATGTCCGGGTGGCGCGCTGCAAATGATAGCCGATCAAGAAATGGCGGCGAAACGCACAGACAACCCGCAACGATCCCTTCGTGTGGTTGTCAACACGGTGGACGCGGAGCCGTTCAACCCCGACACGAAAGACGAAACTCCGCCAGATTGGACGGCTATCTACAATCGGCGCGAGGACTACGCCACTGATACAAAGATACTCATGCCAGAGGGCGCGCTTGTCCTTGTGGCAGGCGTTGACGTTCAGCCTGATCGCTTGGAGGTTCACAAAGGCTGCTACGGACGCAAACAAGAGTATTGGGGAGTGGAACACGTTGTCATTCCCGGCGACATCAAACGCAGCGAGACATGGGAAGCGCTAGAGCAGGAGCTTTTGCGAACCTACGACTCGGCAATCGCGCCAAACGCCAAGCTCGAGCTTTCATTCGCCCTAGTGGACGCAGGGCACGGCGCAGATCACTTACTGTGGTGGCTTGCCGCGCTGCAAAAGAAAGGCTCGCCGCTATGCGGGCGCGTGCGTGCGTGTCGTGGTAGCTCGCAATATCCGCACCCCGTAGTTGACAACCGATACTCAAAGATTGTCAAACAGCTTCACGGGCATTGGGTGGGCGGCGATGAGGCAAAGTCTCTGATTTACACACGCCTTCGCATGGAGGAAAAAGAGGAAGGCTATCGGCACTACGGCATGAATCACGACGAAAAGTTTTTCCAGCAGTTGACCGTTGAAAAGGCTACGGTGGAGTTTAAGAAAGGCGAAGAGCACAGGCGATTCCGAAACGAAGAACACGCCCGCAACGAAGCCCTTGATTGCAGTGTCTATCAAATGGCGGCATACCGTTTAAGAAGTTGGAACTATGACGCCATAGAAGCCAAGATCAAAGAGGAAGCGGCTCCTAGCTTTGCGAAGCCGCCCGAAAAGCCGCAGCCAAGGCCGACGGGCTTTATCCCGCAGACAGCTGGCGCGTGGATTTAGTTTATCCTTTACAGTAATCACAAACCAACCTATGCGCTAATTCCATGACGAAAGAAACACCCGTGAAAACCGAGGCCGTCAATCTTTGTCGCCGCTTCCCAACGCTTCCGGCGCGAACGCTTGCAAGGATGCTACACCGAGACCATCCGCAACTTTACACCACGATAGAGAGCGCAAGGACGACCGTTCGCGGGATAATGGGATTGGCGGGGCCAAGCAATGCGCGCAAAGCCGTCGCTGACATTGTTCGCCCCAAGCGCAACGCTGGAGAATGGGAAGGCGTGCCCGTAGGCTCGCGTGAAATTGACTGGCGCACGTTCGACGTGGACGGCAAATCGAAGTGCCTTGTCCTTTCCGATATTCACATTCCTTTCCACGATGAGACTTCGCTAGTGCTCGCGTTAAAACAAGGCAAGCGCGACAAGTGCGACGTGATACTTTTGAACGGCGACTTGATGGATTGCTACAAGCTGTCACGATGGGAAGTTGACCCGCGCAAGTTTCCGTTTCACCGCGAAGTCAGCGACACGATTGCCTTTCTCGAAACCCTTAGAGAAAACTTTCCCAAGGCACGAATTATTTGGAAGCTGGGCAACCACGAAGAACGCTTTATGAACGTGATGAAAAAGGATCACGCAGTCTTTCTGGATGTGCCGGACTTCGACCTTTCGCGCCTTGTCCACGCGGACAAGCTCGGCATTGAAATCGTTGACGATATGCGCCCCGTGAAGCTCGGCAAGTTAAGCGTTCTCCACGGTCACGAATACCGATTTAGCATCAGTAATCCCGTCAATCCGGCGCGTGGGCTTTTTATGCGGGCCAAGGTTTCCGTGATGTGTTCGCATTTCCACCAGACCAGCCAACACAGCGAAAGCGACCTAGACGGCAAGGTTGTCAGCGCGTGGAGCCTTGGGTGCCTCTGCGACCTTCACCCGCGCTATATGCCTCTGAACAAGTGGAACATTGGATTTGCCAAAGTGGAAACTGACAACGAGGGGCGTTTTGAAGTGTCAAATTACCGCATCGTTGACGGGAGGATATACGCATGACGAAAGACGAACTATGGACGGCGTTCGTGAAAAAGAATCCCGCACTGCTTGCGGCGAATGTCACGTTTTCCGCCGCAGGTGTTCGCCACTTCTTTGACCGCACTTTTGAGATTGCGCTGGATGAAGGCGAGTATGACACTATCGCAGGCGAGTCGCAACGCCCGCCGCATCCATCGGACTCCATGCCTGATTTCCTTAAACAATTCCTACGACGCAAGCCATGAACGAGCCGGGACTACCGCAAGCAATCACCGGCGCGTCACTCGTTCTCGCCGTGTTCGTCGTCGGTAATATGATTTTCCGCATCGGCAAAAGCGGACGCAAGCGAAATAAAAGGCGCAAGCAGCTTCCATGAGCTATGAACGAGGCCGCCGAACAAGCACTAAGGAAATCCGCCGACATTCTAGGCGAACACTTTCTTGAGTTCGTCATTGTCTGCGCGCAAAAGCAATCACGCGACCCGATACTTGAGCACAGCGGAAGTATCTTCGCGGCTCACGGACTGGCGGCAGCGGCGGCATACGCGCTCGACGTGCAAAACATTCCAGACAAGGAAGAGGGCGACGACGACAGCGATAACGAAGGCTGGAAAAAAGGGGGCGATGGAGACGACTTTACAGACGGCGATCCGAAAGTGAAAGCGTAGTCAAATTACAAACACGCCAGCCGCCTCCCGCTCTTGTTCAAGTCTCGCAAGAAAAGCATCAGCGCGATGTTGCGCCTCCGCTTCGTCCGCAAGCTGGTCAAGCTCGGCATCGGTCAACGTATCCGTCATAACATCGAATGGAATATCCATTTGCGTTGATAATTAACGCTCAACTTTTAATTGTCAATCCGATAATGTAATTGACTTGCGTTAGTGTTTCGTGCATAGGAACGCGGAAATGGCCGTTCAAACCTTAATGCAGATGCCCGACGTTATTGAGTGTGGCGATACGCTCCGCGTCCAGCTTGGTTTCGGCAACTATCCGCCCGCATCGTATTCCGCCGCGCTCAAGTTCAACATCGCAGGCACAGCGCCAACTAGCGTTGCTGGCACGGCGGCAACTAGCACGGATTTCCTTTTCGTTCTTTCCGCCGCAACTAGCGCGGCAATGGCGGCGGGAAGCTACGACTACGCGATCCGCGTCACGGAGACATCCAGCGGGGAAACAGCGACAGCGCAGACGGGCACAATCACGTTCCTTCCGAACCTTGGCGCAACGCTGACAAAATCCACGGTTGAACAGCAATACGACGCTGCAAACACCGCGCTTCTCTCATTGTTGGCCAACAAAAACAGCAGCGTTTCGTTTAATGGGCAATCTTTTACGAAGGAAAATCAAATGTCCCTTGTGGACATTATCTCGCGCCTCAAAGCAAGGCTAGATGCCGAGCGAGCAGAGCAAGCGGGACTGCGAGGGCAAGGCAAAACGCGCTCAATAGCTCCATTCTTCCAATAATATGCCAGCCAAAACGAAAACCCGACAAGTCAAAGTGACGGCAGCGCAGGAAAAGCCGCTTGTGCGTGATTATACCGCGCTGATGGCACAGTTGAAAAAATTGTCGCCCGATTGGAGTGTGAACAATATCTCGATGGAGTCGGATATTTTGGCGAATCAGTTGGATTTGCTGAATTACTCCCGCGACTTGTGGAAAACCAACCCATATTTGCAAGCCTACGGCGACGAAATGGCGGTAAATGTCCACGGGCCGCAAGGCATCCGCCTTCGCATGAAGATTCAAGAAGAATCAGACCGCGTAGTTTATGCAGTTGAAGAGAAAGAGAAAATCAAAGGTCATTGGCAACGCAGAGATCGCGTGAATAAGCATCTTGTCAAGAAAGGCGAGCGCCCATTGTTCCTAAAACATTACGAAGAAAAGCGCGACAAAGCGACCATCAAAGCAGGTGCGCCAGACATCTACGCCAACAGTTACATTGAGCGGGCATGGCTAGACTGGCAGCGCAAAGAGAATTGCACCATCACGGGGCGTCTATCCTACAATGAAAGCCGGATGTTGCGCTTGCGTTCTTGCGCCCGCGACGGCGATCACTTCATCCGATTTCTCCGCGACCCTAGCTACAAATACGGAATAAAGATTCAGCACATCAACACGGAGTGGTGCGATTGGAGGTTGAACCAAAAGATAGCGCAAGGACAACCCGGCGCAGGCAATACGATCCGCATGGGCATCGAATACGACGCCAGCGGACTTGTCCCAGTTGCGTATCACTTCCGCCGTCCGTCGTTCAACCAATGGCAAGGCGTTGTGCCCGTGTCTTACGGCACGAACGGCAAAGACACGCACGAACGCATTTTAGCCGACGATATTATCCACTACGCGAAGTTTGACAACAACTCCGACATCAGCCGCCCCGTTCCTTGGGCGACGGCGATTATGAGCAATGCGCGCCAGTTCCAGAAATACACGGAGGCGGCAGTTGTCGCGGCGCGCGTCGGCGCGTGCTCAACTACTTTCTTTGAGTCCGAGCTAGGCGGCGAAGATGGAGTCAGCGCGGCAACCCCCGACCCGCGAGATGTCAACGCGCTAATGATGCAGATGAACCCCGGCGCAATGATAGGACTACCACCCGGAATCAAGGCGAAGATCAACAACCCGAACAATCCCAACCGCGCTTTTGGCGAGTTCCGCAACGAATCTTTACGCGAGTTCTGTGCGGGATTGCCGGGCGCATCGTTTCCTGTCATCGGTCAAAACTACGCTGAGATCAATTTTAGTGCGGGCCGATTAGATCGCCTCTCGACAACTGGCGCATGGCAGATGCTTCAAGAGTTTGACATTGAAATGGCAGAACGTCGCATCTTTGAAGAGTGGCTGAAAATGGCGCTTATCACGCAAGCGGTGAAACTGCCAATCTCCAAATTTGAGAAGTTCAACAAGCCTCATTTCCAAGCCCGCCGCTGGCCGGGAGTTGACCCGATGAAAGAAGTCAACGCAGCAGCGTCCGCAATTTCCAACAAGTTCACTTCGCGCACCGCCGTCATTGAAAGTGGCGTATGCGGCGAGAGCGGCGACTTTGAGGACACAATCATTCAACTGGCCGAGGAAGAAATGATGTTGGAAAGCCTTGGTATGTCGTCCGCTACCACTGCGGACACAATGGAGCAATCCGATAAACCCGCAGAGGAACTAGACGATGAAGATTCAACCGCCACCGAACCAAAACCGAAAGTCGAAGAACAAGAGGAAGATTAAATTTCAGCCAATCCCGAAATTATTACTCACGCAAGAAACCAAACTCCTAACACGATGAAAACTCTCAAGATTCCAAACCAACTATTCCGCGAAGGGATGTCACAAGTTGACAACGGCACTTTGCGATTGAGTATTTGCAGCGATCAACCGTATCTCCGCTATAATTGGGCAGACGGCGAGCAATACTATGAAGTGCTCGATCACAGCGAGGGAAGCATTGACTTGTCCCGACTTAGTAACGGTGCGGCCTTGCTGTTTAATCACAAGCGCGACATCCAAATCGGGTTGATTGATTCGCCCTCGATTGAAAACGGGCGCTGCTATGTCAATGCCAAGTTGTCAAACGCGCCAGATGTTGCCAGCTACAAGACTCGCGTTGAGGAAGGCATCTTGAAAGACACATCCATCGGCTACGAGGTCACGGACGATGGCACGCAGATTGGAGAGATTGACGGCATACCAGCATACAAATTCAAGTTCGCCATTCACGAAGCATCCTTAGTGACTATTCCCGCCGATCCTACGGTTGGCCTTGGACGTTCGCGCAGCGAAGAACCGAAGGGCGGACTAAAAGAAATCAGCATCGGCAGCAAAAAGAACATTGACTTAACGCAAGTAAGTTGCAATAAGCCGTCCATGACCAAGGAAAACGAAGTCGCAGAACCGCCAGTGGAAACACCAGCCACAGTTGAAACTCCCGCGCCCGAAGTTGTGGAAACACCTACGGAAACGCCCGTTGAGACTCCCGCGCCAGAACCAACCGCAGAGGAAGTGAAAGCAGCCGCCGTGACTGGCGAACGCACCCGCGTTGCAGAACTTCGAAAATGGGCAAAAGACATTTCCGCACTTCGCCACATTGACCTTAACGACGCGCTCTTTACTCACATTGAGGAAGGCAAATCACTTCCTGAGTTCAAGGAATGGGTGCTCGAAAACGAGTTCAAATCCAAACCAACCGCATTTTCGTCCGAAACCAGCAACGCCAACACGCTTTCGCGTTCAGCGTTCTCCGCTCTATCTCCCGCCGAACAATCGGCACATTGCGCGGCGGGCGGGCGAATCAAAGACTAACCAATCCAGTTCACGCTTACTCACACAACTCTTAAATAACTAACTCAAATGCCTAATACGCTTACTAACCTGATTCCTTCCGCTTACCGCGCACTTAATGTTGTGTCGCGTGAACTGGTTGGCTTCATCCCATCCGTTCAACTTGACCCTAGCGCCGAAATGCTCGCCGTTGGTCAAACGATCTACATCCCGCAAGCGCCCGTCAACTCGGCTGGCAAAGACATTACGCCCGCAATGGCGTTCCCAACTGCCGCCTATCAAACCATTGGCAGCAAATCGCACTCGCTAACTAAGCAACGCGCTTTCCCGTTCTCTTGGCAGAACGAAGAGCGCAAAGCGATGGATTCAGGCCCCGGCTATCTCTCCATCAACGAGCAGCAGATTGCCCAAGCAATCCGCGCTTGCGTTAATGAAATGGAAGTTGACATTGCAGTTGCAGCTAAAAATGGCGCATCCCGCGCTTTCGGCGCAACCGCTGGCACGGCTCCCGTTCTCACTGATTGGGCGCAGGCCAAAAAGATTCTCGACGACAACGGCGCGCCTTCAACGGATCGCACCAGTGTTTTTGACACCTCCGCTGGCGTTGCTCTCCGTTCGACAAGCAACCTTTACAAAGTGAACGAAGCTGGCGACGGCGGAAGTCTGTTGCGTCAAGGTTTGCTCGGCAACCTTTTCGGCTTTAATCTCCGCGAATCCGCGCAGATTCAGAGCACCACAAAGGGCACTGCCGCAAGCGCGACCACAAACTCAGCAGGTTACGCAGTCGGCGCAACCACGTTGACTTTGGCCGCTGCTGGCACAGGAACAATTGTTGCTGGCGACATTCTTACATTTGCTGGAGACAGCAACAAATACGTAGTCTCAACTGGCAACGCAGACGTTTCAGCGGGCGGAACCATCGTTCTTGCTGAACCCGGCCTGCGCGTTGCAATGAGCGCGGCAACAAAGGCGATTACCGTCTTTGGAACCAGCGCCCGCAACACGGCTTTCAGCCGCAACGCAATCCTCCTGTCCACTCGCCTTCCCGCAAGCGTGTCCGGCGACTTGGCAACTGACCGTCAAGTTATCACCGACCCCGTTAGCGGAATCTCGTTTGAGCTTTCCATGTATCCCGGCGACCGCATGGTTCACTACGAGGTTGCCGCTTGCTGGGGCGTCACGGTCATCAAGCCCGAACATCTCGCAATCATCGTTGGTTAATCAACGACCATGCAAGCTCCGCGCAATCAACTTCCAGCGGGCTACACCATAACCATCATCGCGGACGCTGCCAGCAACGGCAGCGTCCGCAGGTTGGCGCGAAGCGGCAGCGCGACAACTTACGCCGCCGCCGACATTGCCGCCTCGACAACTACGGTAATCGGGCCGTTCCCGACTCCGCGACAATACGAGATTCTTTCCAGCGAGGGAGAATTGACGTATTCAATCGCGGAATCTGACACAAGCCCGCGAACCAGCGAAAACTTTGCCGATGAAATCAGCGATGAAACAGGAACAGGCTCGGCAGTATTCGGAACCGCTCCAACTCTCGCTGCCCCAAAGATTACTTATCCAGTCGCTACGGCATCGGCTAACGGCGCAATCACAATCACATCCGGCGTTGTCAATATCACCAAGGCTGGCGTTTGCGCGTTGACATTGGCAACTACGTCAACGGACGGAATTACTATCGTCGCAACATCATCCACTGCCAATGCGCATACGATTACCGCCACTGGCATAATTAGGGACGGCGTTGTGGGTGGACATAAAAGCCTAATTACATTTGCCGGATACGCAGGAGCAAGCGTGACGCTTGTTTCGATAGACGGGCATTGGAACGTAGTTTCAAAAAACAACGTCACGATTAGTTAATTTTACAAATGAGCCAAATCACCGACGCATTTGATTCGCTGGTGACGGCCATTAACGCCGCACGCGGATCATCGCCAACGCTGACAATCGGCGCAACGACAGTTACCAGCATCCTTGTTGGCGACAACCCGATTGACCAACAGATATTTGACGGCGCGCTAACCGACCCAGATGGGCCGCAAATCAGCAGCAAGCTATCTTCGTGGTCAACCGTGCCGACTAAAAACGATACCGCAGTCCTAGCGGCATCAGACGGCGCAAACGGCACGTATGACGTAATGGATACCAACATTCACGACGGCATGATTTACATGAAACTTGGCAAGCGCGCAGGCTTATGAGCAACTTCGCTGAATACGATATTGAGCGCATGGTTATCACCATTCTCGCCGCGCAGACGGATTTACCATCCGCCTTACACCGCGACGTTGACGATGGCGCGGACAAGGATCGCATCATTGTCAGTTGCGACCCCCGCGAGGTTGAACTTGGCAACCGCGACGAGGGGCGCGCACCTTCACGATGGGGCGCAGATTTGACCGTTGAAATGCGCCTTGCCAGTATTACCGACATGGCAAAATTGCAGCTATGGAGCACGGCGATAGACGCGGCTTTCGCAGGCTCAGTTCCCGCCGCTACGACTACGCTTTTCAACACGCTTTACGGAGCGACAAATGGCTATTTTCAAATCAAGGCCGCAGACGGCGGAAGTCGCCAAGGGCCGGGATCGCAAATGCGCGAATGGTCACGAACTTTCCGCGTAGTTACGTCTTGACTTGTTGCCACTAAGTTGCAATAAGCAACGTAGAAACCAATTTCAACCAATCCGCATGAAACTCTTACTTTTACTTTTTTACACAATGACTATCATCGGAACAGCAGGCCCAAC
>Ga0209296_1003462_pt1 | contig 10762 bp, 2 predicted proteins | sample S_130206_EF_Meta_FD_187319 | JGI IMG/M metagenome (GOLD analysis project Ga0209296, IMG submission 187319) | Freshwater microbial communities from Lake Simoncouche, Canada to study carbon cycling - S_130206_EF_MetaG (SPAdes) (version 2) | ecosystem: Environmental > Aquatic > Freshwater > Lake ...
GCTCACGAGATGGGTCGTTGGCGTGGGATGACCGAAGAGATTGAATGCGGCACGCACGCAGGAGCCACGTATCGGGAGGACACTGATAAATGCGAGGTTTATGTAGACTTTGATCCACAAGAGTTTGATGGAGTCATTGGTTTTCGCTATAGGAATGTAGGTGTTTACATTAAAACGCTAATCTCTTTGTATCAAGAAGAAGCGTATGTTGGTGGTAGTTACTTCATTGACCTAGGAGACGTTTTGGTGGATGGTGAGAATGTTCGTAGGTATAGGCTGCCAAAAGGGTTTGAAATACCAACAGAGCCTCTCTACGCCTTAATGAAGAAGGTTGCTGTAAATCCACTACAAGATGAAACAATCATCCCAATCAATAGTATTGGCGCATTGAAGGCTGGCATTCTGGCTGTGGCTTACGAGAACGTGAACGACATTGCCCGTTCTGATGCTCAGTGGCAGAAGTTCACGCAATTAATGGAACGTGCCCAAAAACAATACAATGGCAATCGAAAATTTCATGTTCGTATTAATGACAACTTAAAGAAACGTCCAACACAATTCACATAATATGGCAACTCCTGCTTTACAACAAGATCCATCCAAGTCCTTTGGCACAACTGATTATTTTGATAACAAAGATCAGCAAAGGCGAGAGGTCAATAAATTGCGCAAAGAAGAACGCAACAAAAGGATTATCCAGCAAGGGCTAACTAAGAACATTAAAAAAGCAGTTCGTGATGGTAAAGACCCATCTAGTTTGGTTGCTGCTGCCAAAGCCATGAATTTAACTCCATTAGGAGGAGGGGGCATTGGTCCTGAAGCTGGACAGCAAGAAGCCGTCTTGAGAGCTCGCGCAGTTAGAATGTTTGAGGAAACGAAGAAGGCATCAGACATTGCAGATGAGACTATGGGGGCTGCTCCTTCCGCAGCGGCCGCTTCTGCCAAAACCGGGGCATCTGCCCTCCCCTCTGCAACAACGCCTCCTGCACCCCTTTCTAACCCAGCAACAACAACAAGCGCGGCTTTGCCAGCATTAGGCATGGATACGGCAACTGGTGATTACCAGAGTGAGTTAGGAAAACAAGCGTACAACGCTTATGTCACCAGTGAAGACAACAATAAATTTAGGCAAGGACTAGCTCGTGCTATTGATCGCGCTAAAACCCCACAAGAAATCAACGAGCTAAGGGACATTGCCAGCAAAAACGGCATTGCCACTGATGCGTTCAATTCTAGAGTCCCTAATGCGTTAAGAACTGATTTGCCCGAATGGGCTAATGAAGTTCAGAGTGACTCTACATTTAAAGGGCAAGACCTTGCGCGGTTCGCTGGCAAAACTAGAGCCGAGGCTTTTGATCAGGTAATGAAAGAGCGAAGTGCTGGGTTTATGGGTAGCGCTAATCAAGCTGGCGTCGATCTCTATAAAGCTGAACAAGCTCCAATAATTGCGGAGCAACAACGCATTAAGAATCAAGAAGAAAAACTAGCTGCTGATTTCATGGCCTTGCCAGTATATGACCAAGTAAAGCAAATTAATGTTTCCAAAACTAATGAGTTATTAAAATCAATTACATCTACTGATCCTGCAAGCGTTAGAAAACAAGTAAATGAAATCTTAGGAGGAACAAGTTCAACTAGCTCTCCTGAAGATGTTTCTAGCTTAGTGAATAGGCAGAATGAGGCAATTCAATCTGATCCTTTACTGGCCTACAAAAACACTATTGATCCATTTAACTATATTTCAGCTAGAACAAAAGAACAAATGGATACTCAAAAGAAACAAAAAGAATTGCAAGCGCAGAAGGATTACGACGAAAATACGCAAGCACTTTCACTGGCTGGTGCCATTGGCTTGTATAATTAACACTACTTTAATATGCCTAGCCCATTTGACAAACTAACTGAATCGGACAAAATGAGAAATTTTGTTGAAACCCGTCCATACGTGGAATCACTTGCTCAAAGCAATAAGGGTATTTTTGATTCCGAAATGAGTCGTCTTAATCTGACGGAAAAACAAGATGAGATTCAACAGAAGAGCTTAGATAGCCAAGCTATTGCAAGGTTTAATTCTGAGGTTGTATCTAAATCAAATGATCCAAATCAACTGCTTGAACTCAGTAAACAGTTTCTTAGCGATCCGCAAAACGCGACAAGTTCCAAAGCGATCACTGATTACTCTAGGGGAGTTGAGGGCCTGTTTGCTTCTTCAACAAAATACAAGCAAGACGAAGTTGCGTTAGAACGATCAAAATTTGCACTTGAACAGGACAGACGAGATAATGAAGTAAATGCGGCTTTGCAAGAGAAGCGCAAGAGAATTAGTGATGATACTGCTACATTAAATCAAATCACTACAAATACAAGTATAGTGGAGGCCAAGTTGAAACAAGCTGCGATTAGAAATATGCCAATTGATTCTTTTATTGGGTTGGCCTCTCTTATTGACACCTCGACTCTGCCTGAACCTCTGCAAGAGCAGGTGAAAATGATCTCAGATTTTTATGGAAATGAAATTAACAAGTCTTCTTCTGAAGATGGTAGAATCCTTTTATCCAAAGAAGCAGAAAAAGTATTGATGCCTCTTAATACATTTCGCAAAAACTACGACTCTTTGTCTAATAACTGGGCAAGAAAGAACCTGAAACAAATTTCCTATATCAAAGAAAAATATGAAGGAAAAATCGCCCAATGGACAAAAACGCAAATAGATAATGGAGCTAAACCAGAAAGCTTAACTATTGATAAATTTCTATTAAGTCTTAATAAAGATAAGCTTAATCCCAATACAATTGGTTATGAAATTAACAAGAATGATGATGGAGCTGAAATGCTTGAAGACCTTAGTAGGTTGGACTCACTAAGAACAATGAATGCTTCTTATCTTGCATCTCTTCAAGGCGCATTTACTCAAGTTAACGGGGCTACCTCATATGACCGAAATAAAGTTACGACCATAAGAACTAACGCAATGAGAATGGAGGACTTAATGGGTGAAGAGGTGAAGCGCCTTGATGCCAACACTAAATTTAAAGAGAATGAGCTTAAGCGTCAGAAAGCCGAGGTTTCTGTGCAGAATACGCAAGCAAGAACTGGAGCAATAGCAGACGGCCAACAGCTACAGGCTGCCGGTTTGGAGTTAGGCGCAAAATATAGATTGTTATCCACAACGCAATCACAGCTCAATACTCAAATGGGCATTAACGCTAAGAAGAAAACAACTGAAAGCAAAAAAGAACTTGATAGACTACAAGGAGTAGTGGATAGCCTTAGTGGAGAAATAAAAGATATTGAGAGCTCAATACGAGATTTCAAGTCACCCAGTCCCGATGTAGCGGATTACGATAATGTTCGTGCAGAATAAATAACAAAAAATATGATAGATCCATTTGTTGACGATACTCAATCGCCTTTTCCTTCTGAAAGCAAGGCTGTTCCATCTCCAGTGAAAAGCAGTGAAGAACTTCCTGTAGATCAACCTAGTTCTTTTCCGAAGGCTTCGTTGGTAGGCATTATTCCAAAACCTCTTGTTGTTGAGCCCGAAGTCGAGACGCCAAAGCAAACCGAGTTCTCTCGAACTTACAATGGGGACTATGGCATTAAATTGGATGACAACATAAATATCTTCAAGAAGGTTGGAGGCAAAGAGTGGATCACTCAGCCTCAAGGTAGAGACGCAACAGTGAAGCAACTATCTGATGAACTTGCAAGCTCATTAAAGAATCCAGATCAAAAAGTTCCAGCTATCCGTGATGGAGAAGTTGTAATGGTTCCCGCTTCAGCTAATGGCGTGCTAACTAAGGCTGGCTTGCATTTGCTTCAGCAAAGCAATCAAATTATTGCTGAAGCACAAGCTTCGCCCGATGGTGGATTTCGCAAGAATCCTTTTACTGGTAAAGTTGAGGCTGGATTTGGAAGTCGCGATCTTACGCCATATGATGCCAAGAAAGAAAAAGATGCGCAAGACGAAGCGAATATTGCGTCTGGCAAAAGCGAGAATCCATACAAGTTGACGAATAGCGAGGTTTTTGATTATGACCAAGTTTCTAGTATTCTCGATGCTTACACTTCGCAGAATGAATTAGAACTCAAGGACATTAGTCCTGAGTCATTAACTCCTGAGCGATTCCTTGAAATCAGAAACAGTGTTGGTGCATCTAGTAAAACAAAAGGCCCAACGGAGTTAACAAAAGGAATTGAAAGCAATGCTAATCCCGTTATTGACGAGGAAGCAAATGCGGCATTCAAGCGTGCTCTTGGACAATACAACGCCGAGAAGAGCCTAGGAAATAAACTGGTTGGAGTTTATGATGGAGTCCCAATTATTAACTACGCAAAGATTACGGATCTAAACAAGTTTGAGGAAGAGTTTAGCCAGCTAAAATTGCCAGCTGCCACTAAAAGCACTTACCTAGAAACATTTAAAAAGAACTTTGAGTCTGATGCTGCTAAGATTCTGACAGAGCAACTACAAGGAAGTGAGGCATTTGGTATTGCTAACATCGTTGGCCTAGGTGATAAAACTATTGAGAAATGGGCTGAAGGAAATACAAGTGCTTACGACTTACTTAAAAGCGATCCATTTGCATACAACAACTCAACGTGGGTGTTTTCAGCATTAAGGCGGACAGCCAAGGCAACTGCTCAGGCGTTTTACAATACTGGAGTTGGTGCTGGTTCTCTGGGGCTGCTTGCTCTTAGCACTGTTGCTGGGGCTATTGATGAAGGCGCGGGAGACGCAGTTGCGAATGCCGCAATGTCTCTGGCCGAAGGTGGCTCTGCTCTTAACGACTCGCTTAACCTAAATGCTAAATACGATGGGGGAATCAACAAGATTGGCAAAATTGGTAGCTGGGAGATAACAGACCAAACTATCTACAATCTTGCTGGTCAAATTATTGAGACTTACATAACTGCTGGTGCTTCTACTGGCGCAAAATTGCTTCTAAAAGGCGGGGAGGCTGCTGTGACTTCTGCAATTAAGGGGACAGTCAGTGAGGCCTTGCAAATTGGATCTAAGCAAGCCGCTAAGAAAATTGCTGAAAAAGGAGTTACAAGTTCAATTGGAAAACAATCAATCAATTTCACTGAAGCCGCAAAGTCTTTATGGACTAATTCAAAGAAGGTTGGACAAGCAGAGAGTATTCTTGCCACTGGATTACAGGGGGCATTTAGTTCCGCTGGTAGCGCACTTAGCCAGTCTTACGGCGAAGGAGTGAGCAAAGGTCTTACTGACGAAGAGGCATTTAATGCAGCAATTGGGTCGGCAACGGCAAATGGACTAGCTACGTTTACAGCTACGACAGTTATGGGAATGGTTGCTCCGGGTATTGAGCGAGTTCTTTCGCACCCAGAGGAGGGTCTTTCAATTTTACAAGCAGCAAAGAACACTCTTAACGCTAGATCGTCTTTACCTAAAATTACAGATGCTCTTAAGGACTTAGGCGTTAATGGATCAAGAAAGGCAATTGCTAAAGGTGTAGCAGACTCTGTGAGGGGTATGGCGGCAAGTCAAGGTGTTGGTGGGTTCTTTGCCAAGGTTGCGGTTAACAGCATTTCTGAGTCAGTTGAAGAGGCATTTGACACTGCACTAGCGACTTCTATTGATGCTTATCTAAATCAATCTGAAGAAGCTAAAGCCAAACTTGAATCCAAGGGGTTTCTTTTTGAGGTTATTGGTGCTGGTTTTCTTGGCGCTCTCGGCGCAGGTGTCACTAGTGGTGTATTCGTGAGAACTTCCGACACGAACAAGAAGATGGCCGAAATTGCTAAACAGGCTATTAACGATAAAACATTAGAGCGCATTGGTAGCGTTGCGTCTAACCTAGATGTTTCTGTTAATATTGCAGGAAAGAATTCTAGTGCTCCGCGCATTCATCAGCAAATAGGAGTAATTCTTAAGACTGGAACTGTTGCGCAACAAGTAGATGCTATTGCAAACTTTGGCAGAAACATATCTTCTGGAGTTGCTTCTGGCACTTCCCCTGCAACTGCGCCTAAGAGCCTGAATAACTTGAAGGAAATTTTATCTGGGATGGCGCAGCCAAGCAGTGGTCCTTCTGTTGGAGTGGCAAGCACTGTTCCAGCCAGTATAGTTCAAGCAAAAGACTTTGATTTACTTAGGTCTGAATTATCTACTAATGGATTAGATTCATTCTCTGTTCTTGGTTCTGGCAAAACCTCAGCTGTGCTTGAAAGCAATGGCAAGGCTGTAAGAATACAGAAAGGAGATGTTGCTAAATTTCCAAATATTAATGGAGTTGTTAAGGTTGAGTCAACTGGTAAGGTGGGGGATCTGTCTTACGCTATTACCGAAAAAGTTGATAGTTCAAATATAACTGAAGCAGACATTGCTTCTGTAAAAGCCACTTTGGCAACGCAAGGTTATGAGTTATCTGACTCTGGTGTTAAGAACATCGGAAGAGCACCTGATAACGCACTGGTTGTCACTAATGCTAATTCAATAAAAAAAATCAAGCCTAAAGCTGAAGCTGGGGATGCTGGTGGCAATGCGCCTAAAAAAGAAAACAAGGAGATTACTGTAACCAATGATGACGATGTTGAAGCTGTCATCTCTGCTCCGGTTGATAGCAAAGATGAGCTAGCTGCATACGCTTATGAGCAAGCACATGGGGTCAAGGTTCCGCAGGGGACTCTTGCGCCCGTTTCAAAGGAAACAGCTATTAAGGCTGTGGTTGACGGGAATGTGGTTGAGATCCCTGTCACTAGTTACACTATTGACGGAAAATTGGCAGACTTGCATAGCATTACAATTGATGAACAAACCTATTTTTCAACGAAAGCTAAATTGGATTCATTGATTAGAGATAAATATAAAGCAACTTCAATTATTGGTATTGACAAAATATCTAATCAAAATGATTACAAAGAAACAATAACAGAAGCGCCTCCAGAAAAAGACACATCTAAACCCGAAAACAAAAAAGATGGTAAGCAAGACAAACCTGAAGTTGGCGATTCAGCGAATCTCCCTGAAACTAGCACGCCAGACTCGCCCCCTTTAGAAGAAGAATCGCCTCCAACTTTTGTTGACGATGGCCCAATCAAAAGTGTTAATAATCTGACCAAGGCGCAACAATCTATAGTTCAAAAGTTTAAAGGTCTGTTCTCGAAATTAAATACAACTGTAATATTTGCATCCAGTAATGAAAATTTGATTGAACATTACAAAAGACTTAATCTGTCAGATGGATTTCTAATGGAAAATTCTGGTATTGATTTCATTGCTTTCCAAGTTGTTCTTAATGGAAAAAATGTAATTATAATTAGGACTGATAAACATGAACAGATGGATGCACCTGAATTTGAATCGACGATTAAGCACGAGATTTTTCATGCAATTGAAACAAGATTCCGAAAAACAAAAGAAGGCGCAGCTCTTTTCGCAAAGGTTAATCGGGAAAGTATTGTAACAGACCCTAAGGTTGTCGAATTTATGGAGAAAGAGTATTCTAGCGAGTTCGCGAGTTACTCTACTTACGTTAAATTTGCTGAGCTAACACGAGCCGTAATTGCAGGGAAAGTGCATAAAAACACATTTGGTCAACCATATTTTGTGAAGTATTTAAAAGGGTTTTTGGAATTTGCGCAAAAATTCATCAAGGGGAATAAGCCTCTTGAGGCATATGCAAGCGAGCTTGAGGCGTATTACCTTGATTCAATTAAAGACTTCAACTCTGCTTATGGAATTGCTGCGGCGCAAACTCCAGCATTTAAGGGGTGGGCCAATAGCATTCTTGATACTGTCACCAATCCAGTTAAATCAATTGTAAAGAAAAGGTCGATAATTACTGATTCCGATGCTACTCCCGAGCAAATTAGTGATATTGTCGATAAGGTTAAAAATGATATTTCTTACTCAATAAATGAAGCGGCAATTGAAAGGAAGCCACTTGACGCTTTTGACCTCATTACTGATATTGTCAATCTTCTGAACAATGAGCTTATTGGCGCGAATCAAGGATTGAGCGTTAAGTCTAAGACTGAAATCTTGAATCAAGTCATCTCTGGTTGGGCAGATGCTGCAACCAAATCAGAGGTTAAAGGAATCATTAATGATGCAATTAAAGCTGTCAGTGTCAATAGGTCTGTTGTATATGCTGTTGCTAATGAGAGCGAAGAAGCAGTGAAGAGCGTCACTGAACGAGCTAAGCTAAATGGGTGGACGGGCGTGAGCAGGTTTATTCGTGGCAATAAAATTACTGATGATGTTGCGTCTAAGCAGGTTGGTAAGACGCGCATTGATAGTCCAGATGCGCCTCCCTATACTGATTGTTACTTAAATTTCCCTATAGATCCAACTACTGGGGTTCATGAAGACTTGGCTCTTAATGCTGGCGATGTCATTGAAACTACAGACGTAGACGGAAACGTAACTGGCACTTTGATTTATAGTCACTCTATTGAAGTGTCTGACTCTCAGTCTAAATTCATGCAATATCGCTTTATCAAGGTGCAGCCTAATGCAGATGGAAGCGCTTCTCCGTTTGCTAAGGTTTTGCAAGCTAGGTATTCAAAGGAGTTTTATGATGCTATTGCTGATTCTGGCTTGTCGTCCAGCATGTTTTCTATTGGTAAAAATGGAAGAGTTGTAGTTTCTTCCCCAGAAGCTTTGATTAAAACTATTTTTGGAACGCTTGTTTCCAAGGACTCAAAAGGCAGCCCGGTTGTCAAACTTGGTGATGAGACATTGGAGTTTGGTGATTTGTTTGAGTTTAGTGGAGTGGATGACGGCAAGAAAACTAGTCCATTTTATTTTAAGGGTAACAAGATTCATGTCAACACGGCGAAACTGGAGAAGTTGTTTGGATTTGTTAATCCCGACATGCTCGACACCGACAAGAAGAAAGAGTCTGTCGCGATGATGGCATCAAGCATTGTGAGAGCAGCACTTGAGGAAGAGCTCCTCCACTTGGCCACCACCAATACATTTTCTAACGAAGAACTTATTTCGTTCTTTGATGGGATGCAGAAGAATCAAGTATTTAACAATCTTGTTGAGCAAATCAGATTGATGCAACAAATCTCGAATAGCGTTAATGACTTCACTGATGAAGAGAAAATTATTGTTGCTGTAGAGACGATGTCATTTATTCACCAAAAAGCAGCAGAAGGCGCTACTTATGGAGATCAGTATGACGAGCTAGTGAATCTTGCCGCTGGTGGGAACACGGCTCTTGATTCCGCTAAGGCATATGGCCAGAGATTTAGGTATATGCTTGGTGCTAGGTCTATTACATCATTCATGTCTCCTAAGATGCAGAAAATGAATGAGGTTCTTAACTCTCGCAAGTCGGCAATGGGAGTCAATCGACGGGCTACAAACATGTCCGATCTAATGGCTAACTACTCTAATGAGTTGTATCAAAACAGTAGAGCCAATATGGACAAGGCAATTAATTCCGCTTTCTTGGGATATGCCTTTGAGGTTAATGACCTGCGCGAGATTCTTGCTGGGGACTTGAATTTGTCGGTTAAGGATGTTTTGGATATTGATTTCTCCAATGGAACAGTTGCTCTCCGTGGTGCATTTGAAGATTACTACAAAAACAAGTATGGTGAAGAATCCCTTAATTCTCTCAATTCTTATTTTAGCCAGCTAAACAAAGATGCTGTTGTAAAGAACCTAGCTGACACTGTTCGCAATGCTCGCTCTAGGATGGACGCAGCGAGGCTTTCCCTTGATTACGTGTCTGGTGCTGACGGGGCTATTGAAATGGCCTTAAATGGTCAATTTGACGAACTGTTGACATATCTCAATCAGCCAGAGAATAAGGAAGCTAAGTTTTCATTTGCACCACTCATGCAAGTTCTCAGGGCGACTAGCTATGATACCAATATTGACAAAGCTAGGGAACGAGACAACGCTAGACTGGAAGCGTTTTACAACACCTCCAATCTTAACGTAACAGAAGACAATAAGGCTGAAGTTGATCGCGCTAACGCATTGATTGCTGACATCCTTTCACAGTTTCATGAAAAAGAGCCCTCACTTGATAACAAAGAGTTTATTGATAGCATTAGACAAACCCAATACTCGCATCTCAGTAATGGTGAATTTCTAGTCAAGCTTCAGTCGATGGCACGGGAAAAGGGTGGGCTATTCACTCCTGCTGAAACAAGCGCCTATTTCAGCATCGAACAGAAAAAGAAAAACCAAGAACTTCTATCCATTCTTGCAGAGCGCAATATTCAAACTGAAACTGGAGTAGTTAACCCAAGTTACTACATATACGCTGAAGCGGTGCGTGACTACAACGATCTTGTTGTCAACTATGCAGAGTTATTGCTTAACAAAAACCTTAATAAAGTTGATGACTTTGGACGCGCATTTACTCCGATAGATTCCCTCATTAAGAATCCGTCTTCCACCATGGTGTTTAATGTCAACATGTTTGGATACAACAATGAATCTGCTGATGTTGCTATTGCAAATAGAAATTTTGCCAGAAACGAGAAAGGCGATAAGTCGGATGCTGATTGGAAAGCCACTCCTGCTTGGCAGCAAGCGTATGTTGGTAGATATACCAGTAATGATAGGACTCAAAATCCTGAGAAGGTTTCTAATAATGAATCAAACGCAGCATTCCTTGGTGAAGATCAATACAATGATTATGTAATTGCTCGGATATCAGGAGAGAAACCTACGTATTCGGGCGGTGAAGTTACTTATAGCGCATACTACGCCACTATGGGATTTGTCCCACTCGCTAATAAAATAAGGGCAATAGATGGGTTCAGT
>Ga0209296_1003463_pt1 | contig 10761 bp, 31 predicted proteins | sample S_130206_EF_Meta_FD_187319 | JGI IMG/M metagenome (GOLD analysis project Ga0209296, IMG submission 187319) | Freshwater microbial communities from Lake Simoncouche, Canada to study carbon cycling - S_130206_EF_MetaG (SPAdes) (version 2) | ecosystem: Environmental > Aquatic > Freshwater > Lake ...
GCTTCTGCGACCTGTATGTGATCAATCGCAAGCTTGTCGAAGGTCGGATCAGACGTGGCTCGGTAAAGCATCTTCGGCGAGAAAGATTTTTCCTTCTTGTCCGTGCAAGCCCAGATGTAGCTATTGGCAAGGCGTGGTTCAAAAAGTTCCATCAGCGAATCTCGTACTGCGGTGTGCTGGACATGGTGGCTGTGACTAGGTGCGGATTGAACTGAAGGTGGCGGCTGTAACTAATGCCAGCCCACTTGCCGTTGATGGCTTGCGTGAGCTGTTCCTCAACTGCTGCTGGTCCGAGGTTGTCGTGAAATTTTGCCAGTTCAGTGCATAGCAGTTTCCAGGCGATGTCGCCTTTGGAACCTTTCTTGATCTTCCAGAAGGCGTGGATCAAGTCGGCATGACGTGCCAGATCAGGCGCCAGTTCTTTGGCTTTGGTTTTGACCGTATTTGAACTGAAAACCGCATCTTCGTCTGAAATAAGAGCTTTAGCTCTTATTGAAGAAGAAGAGGGATCTTGTTTATGGGTTCTTGTTAGGGTGCCCTTTTGGACACCGATATCGGTGCCTTTTTGGGTACCGATTGGAATGGTGCCTTTTTGGACACCGGTTCCCTTTTGGGCACCAATTTTTCGTTGGTCAGCATTGAGGTAAATGTGCCTGCGGCGACCGTCTGATGCGGTGGTGTAGGTAGCCCAACCATTGGCAATAAGCCAAGTAATGGCTGTCATCACGTCTGCCCGCTTCATGCCCAACTGCTTGGCCATGGTGGTGACAGATGCGTAGCAGCCGTGTTCGCTGCCATTGCCGTAGCGGTGCAGCAGCAGGTAAATGCAGACGCGTTGCTTCCCGCCTGGTTCTGCCATCTGGTCCATTAGTGGGTGTGGACAGATGGAAAAGCCGGTCGATCTAATTCGTGGCATACTTGAATCGCGTTTGACTTCCTAGAGCCGCCCCAAGGGCGGCTTTTTTATGCAGTTTTGACCGGTTCTGCTGGATCCAGATCTTTGTCATGAAGCATGGCTTCGTAGATCAATTCGCGCAGAACGGCTGTACGAGGTTTCCACTGGCCGCACTTGGACTGAAGCCAAGCGTGCGCCTCCGGGCTGACATCGACTACGACCTTAGGCATGGCATTGCATTGGTGTGCTCAGACAGTGTACCATGAATGCACACCGCTGCCAGGTCATGCTGCGCCCAGTGCCTGGTCTTGAATTTTACGCTGATATCCACCGGTACCGATACCAAGGTGAATGGGTCCGTAACAGTGTCAGCAAGATTGCCCAGCCGGTGACGCCAGAGATGCGGCAGCGGTTTGAGGAGACACGGCACGTTTGGGAACCACGCGGGAACCATGTCCACACGGCTGGCGAGGCGCTGTTGCTTGGCCTTGAACCTGTTGAAGGCGAATACAAGGCTTGGGTGGATGCGCTACGCGACTGCTGGCTCCTGCAAGGCGCTGAGACGATGGCTGTTGAACTTGGCGTCGTGATCCCCCATCACGACGTTGCGGGCATGTTTGACGGCCTCATACGCGACGCTGATGGCCATGTAGTGCTGCTGGACTTCAAGACGGTGCAGACTGAACGCGCCGTAGAAACCCGCAAGGCTGCAACCGCCCAACTTGGTGGTTATCTGCATGGCTTGAACCTGAATCATCCGTCGGTGGTGGTGGACAAATGCTGCACGCTGGTGGTTGGCCCAGGCGTCACCAAGGTGATCAGCGAAGAACCTGACAAGTGCTTTGCCGCATGGGAAAGTTGCCTTATGACCTATAAGGCGAAAACCGCATTGCCGTTTTGATGGACTGGACACGCATCCTGGCTGAGGCAGGCATTGCCGAGTCACCAGGCAGACAGGAAGCCGTAGTGGCTGCCAAGGCATTCACCGAGAGGCGTAAGGCAGCTAAGGCGCAGCCAGTCAAGGCCAAAGCAAAACCCAAACGCAAGCGTTAACTTTTGTTAATGGGGTGCACAGGCGGTGTATTCCCATGTATTGTTTGACCACCGGGGAAGCCCGGCACCACAAAAGCTCAAATCAAATGGAAATCATCAAACTCGGTTCGGCTTTCACGTTGCTAGCACTTGGCACCTCAACCGCTTGCTTGCCGCTAGCAGCAGCATTTGTCATTGGCGGCCTTGCCGTTGGCGCCACGCTCAAGTGATGGATGACTTCAACGCCATCGCGGCACGGCTTGCAGAAATCTCCACCATGATCAAGCAACTGGAAGAGGAAAAACAAAACCTCCTCACCGACGTTTCACTTGCTTGGTCAGTTGGCGATCTTGACAGTCTGATCAACGACAAAGGCCACGTCATCTTTGATGACATCCGGGTTGAACGCCGCCAGCGCGAAACCTGGACCTACACAGCAGCCATCAAGGCTGCACAGGAACAGGAACGCCACACCGGTAAGGCGACCAGTAAGGTGACCACCTACTACTGCGTTGCACCAATCAAAGCCAAATGACGGTCACGTTTTTTGTTGAGGGCACCAGTCGCCCACAAGGCAGCAAACGTGCTCTTGGCAATGGTCGGATGATTGAAGCCAGCCGACATTTGAAACCGTGGCGGCAAACAGTTCGATTTGTTGCTCAGCACTACAGGCCAACCGATTGGCGCACTACTGGTCCGATGTCCGTATCGGTGGTGTTTACCTTCCAACGGCCAAAATCACACCACACATCCAAAGGAGAACTCACACGCAATGCACCGATCCTTTGCACCAGCAAAAGCATTGGTGATATTGACAAACTCATGCGAGGCATCCTCGATGCCTTGACCGAAGTGTTGTTCGATGACGATTCACAAGTCATCGAGATCAATGCTTACAAGCGTTACTGCGTTCCAGATGAACGGCCAGGCGCAACCATCACCTGTACACCTATTTCATGACCTATCCGAATCTTGCGGGCGTCATCACCAAGGATGATGTCTACACCAAAGGCACCGGCAGCTACGCGGCTTCATACGTTGCATGGGCACGGATTGCCAACCACCTGCATACCCACGCACCAGGCTGGGAGTTCCACCTAAAACCAGCACAAGACGGAACGCATCTATGGAAAGCGCCAGATGGTACTGGCTATCTGATTGGTTACTTTACTGGTCCAGAGGATCAAGCAACTGCTGATTTTCCGTTTCCAGTGATGGACAATCGGAATAACCCGGTGCAATACGACAAGATCAGCGCCAGAGCGTTGACAGATGCCCACCGCCGCGCCTTGTGTGCCTGTGCAGCCTTCAGCCTGTCGCTTGGCTACGAGTTGTGGGCAAAGGAAGAAGTAGCGGAAGCTGGCGTAACACCTGCTGAAACTGCATCAGCGCCAGCGCCAGCACCTGAGGCAAAGGCAAAGCCTGCCGCCAAAAAGCAAGCCGCACCATCTGCACCAGTTGCTGACCTAGCCGCACCCATTGACGAAGGCGAGTACGAAATTGTTATCCGGTCATTGACCGATCTGCACAGCAAAGCACCCGAACGCATCAAAGAACTGTCAGCCGCATTCCGTAAGGAGTACAAACTGCCAGGCGATGCCGCCTTGTCTAAGCAGATCAAGACCCAAGCACACGTCCAGTTCATCAATGCGTTCCTGGCCAGCTAACCGCTGTCGGATCGCACAACCAACCGCTACACAACCATGCTTCAAATCACTGCCGTAGGCAACCTGGCTTCAGACCCCCGCACCGCCACCGTTGGCGATAACGAGGTTGCCAATTTCACAATCCTTTGCAACAAAAAAATCAAAGGCGAAGACGTAACCACCGCTGTTGATTGCTCCGTCTGGGGCAAGCGTGCAGCAGTGGCCGCCAACTACCTGTTTAAAGGTTCACAGGTCACCGTGTCTGGCGAAGGCCATGTCGAAACGTACGAACGGAACAACGGAACATCTGGCTCGAAGATTGTTCTACGCGTCAGCGACTTTGCACTGCCTCCCAAGGGTGGTCAAACTGAAACGCCGTTCTAGGGGCCTTTCATCAGTTGCACTTCAAGCCTTGCAATTTCGTTGACTGCTGCTTTCAGGTATTCCTGCTGCAAGTAGTTCTGCCGTAACAACATGGCTGCCAATTTGCCGACATCCTCTGTTTTTTCAAGCTGTCGGCACTTGGCTTCCAAGTCAAATGATTTTTCGGCTGGGATTGAAACTTGCATCCACTGGCCAAAGTTCACGGCAATACAGGTGGTGATGTCACGATGTTACCAACACTGTGAACTTATGTCACCGCCATTGCCAACCAGTGCACTAGGGTGTATGATTGATGCACGGGGCACCACCCCGCCAATCAAATCAAATCACATGTCACTGCCACACCTTGACGACGACACGCTAGATGCCATCAATGCACTAGCAGAGGCGCTGGTACGGCACCCAGAGGATGTTTCACCGCTGATGCTGTACGGCCACCTGCCAGAGCACCTGATGGATCTAGTTGCCGATTACTTCCCTGATGAAGAGGACGAAGTTTGAAACCGGCCCCTTCGGGGGCCTTACCACAACAACAAATGATTATTAGCCAAATGGAATTAGACCAGCAGCTTCCAACCGAGTTGCCAGCCAAGATTCACTACGTCTGCAAATCAAAAACCAAAGCAGGCAACTACCAGGCCAAGTGCTCGTACTTGTACAACAACCGCGAGTATCCAGGCATTGTTTTTGCACCCGACAACGAAAACTGGTTTGAAGACTTGGCCCCTGGAACTGTCATCAAGACCAAACGTGTTGAACCCGGTAAGCATCCTGATTTTCCAGGTGATCTGAAAGGCGATGCGTTGCGTCTTGCACAACAGCAGGAATTGACGCCAGCACCGCCAGATCTATTGGCAACACTGCCAGAACTGCTGCGGCAGGCGGCTGACTTGATCGAACAACTCACAGGACAGGTTGCACAAACCAGTCCTACTGAACCACCAAAATCTGATCTTAAATACAGAACCCAGCAAGACTGGGCAAACGTTATTGAATCAATTTTGATGACAGTGCCGGTATTTCACAAGGCATTCTCAGCCATCATGCTGAATGCCTACATTGAATCCACCTTTGACGATTTCTGGCCTGGTGACACCAGCCAACTTAAAAAAGGTCCACGCTGGAAAGCTGCTACAACCAGAGCACTATCAGTGCTGTTGGATTACGGCACCATTCAGCGGATCAAAGGCACATCGCATCATTACGAACTAACTGAATCCACACGATCCAAAATCACTGCAACCAAATGACAAAAACAACCGCTGTTGTGGCAATCACGCCACCTGACTTTCGGCACCTTGCTATCCAAATTCGTGGCATTGCGCCGCTAGTAATTAATCGCTTTAGCGCAAAAGCCATGGAAATGATGAAACAAACACAAGAAGCAGGTAGCACCGCTCGCAGCCGCAAAACACGCGAAAGCAAAGATTTTGACCAGCTTTTTGAATCAGCAAAACATGTCAGCGATGACGGTTGGGAAGGCATTCATGCAGCTGCGTTTCGCAATGCAGCGATTAGCGCTTGCCGTGCTTGTGGTTTCAAAATGACTCACGCAAAACTAGCTTTTTCGGTGATGCAAGATGGTTTTGATCGCGTTGATGGTGCCCCCTTGGTGCGCTTGACAGAAGGCGTAGCTGAACAATGGATTGCACCCACTCGCAACGCGACCGGCGTAATTGATCTGCGAAGCCGTCCAATGTATCGGCAATGGGCCACAACGTTGCGGATTAGGTACGACGCAGGAATGCTGACCGATGCTGATGTAGTCAATTTGATTTCACGGGTTGGAATGCAGGTTGGCGTTGGTGAAGGCCGACCTGATAGCAAAAACAGTGCTGGTTTAGGTTTTGGCTTGTTTGAGATTGTGTGATGCAGATAATCAGGCACGGCACGGCTCGGACTGACAAGTCCCGGTTAGGCCCGGCTCGTTATGGCTGGCTTGGTATGGCAAGGCGTGGTATGGCGCGGTTTGGCCTGGCAAGGCACGGCTGGCGAGGCAAGGTCCGGTATGGCGAGGCTGGGCCAAGTACGGCTGGCATGGCCTGGCGTGGCGCGGTATGGCGAGGTCCGGTGAGGTATAGCTGGCGAGGTTTGGCGTGGTCTGGCAGGGTCTGGCAGGGTCAGGCGCGGTATGACATCGCTCAACGGGGCAGGCAACTGCCCCATCACAAACAACATCATCAAATGACTAACTACACTTTTAGAAACGGCACTCGCATCAGCGGTGTCAACGCACAAACAGCCGGTGAAGAACTGGCACGTATTCAAAATGCTCATGGCGCAATCACAGCACCATTGGTAGTTGATGAAGCGCGACCTACAGATGCACTATTGCATCTTGCTTTTGAATGGAACGATCTTGTTGCGGCCGAACAACATCGGCAACATCAAGCAAGAAACTTGATTCGTTCAGTGCAAATTATTGAAACTGATAATCAAATGTCTCCTGCTTACGTTCACATCCAAACAACTCGCAGTTACTTGCCAACAACCGAGGTTGTACGTCGTGTTGATCTTTATGACGATGCCTTCCGCACAGCTTGTAGCCGCATTTCAGAAGCCCAGTATTCACTGGAACAATTGAAACGATTGGCAGCCAAAAACCAACAGCCCAGCGTTGAAACGGCAATCACTAGCTTGACCGCCATTCAAAAATCACTTACTGAACTATCCAAATGACAACCATCAAAATCAGAGACTGCTACAGCACCAACAGCGTGCCGGCTTTATCCATTCACCAAGAAACCTACTTACAAAGCCCAGATCGCCTAGGCAAGCGTAACAAACGCAATCTATGGCGTTTTTCCAACGGCCAGACTGCATACGTCCGCAAGTGGCCACAAGGTGCCACTGTGATCGTCATCAACCGTGTTCCTGGTATGGGTTGGCCGCACTACACAGTCAAAGATCTTTACGGCAACTCATGGGTTATTTGCCAGTTACACCTGTCAAGTAAAACCATTGAGGCTAAAAACTAATGACACGGTTTTACTTTTGTATCAAAGATGCAAACATCTACGAATGCGTCAAGGCTGACACTTTTATGGAAGCCAAAAAACTAGCCTTTGCAGACTGGTCCAAATACTGGAACCAAATCGAATGGCTCTCACCAATCACCCACAAAGAAGTCCGCATCCAATGAACCTCAACGAATGGAATCCATGCCTGTCTTGGATTGACGACGATATCCGCGTAAAACGTGGTGAAGGTATCTCTAGACCAGTTGCTAATGCACGAACTAGATCGTTCACGTTGATCGTGTACCAACCACGCTTGCAGCCAATGACCGTGACGATGCGTGCTGAAACCAAAGCAGCCGCCATAAGGTATGCCAAGGCCCGCTGGCCTGGTTGCGAAGTTGAAATGCCATGAACGACATCCTTCAACGACTAGAAGCGTTAATCACCGATGCTGGCCTTTTCAAGGCTGGCCGCGAGCATGAGCGCGAACACGTTAAGGCTTTGATCCGCGTCCGCATGGATCAACTGCACCACAATTCGATAGCGTGGCAGGAATGCCGCAATCTTTACGACATCATCAAATGAAACAGTTCCAACTTGACAACCAACGCCACGCCACTATGGAAGCACTGTATGAGCGCAGTGGTCGTACCTGCGGCACCTATACCGGCCTTTGGCAGGAATACGCTGCCGACATTGCCGCCAATTTTCGAGATACCGACTACCAAGAGTTGTACGACGCGGTATGCCTTGCCATGGGAGACACTAAATCCGTACTAATCGAAAAACACGCGCAGCAGGCAATTCAGGTCTGCCGTCAATACCTACTAGGCAAATGGCTGTAGGACCAGTATCCAGGCGTCGCCGCAATCTATCGGTGCAAATCCGTGTGACTGAAGAAGAGGTTGCTGCTGCCAGAGATTTTGGCAATGGCAACGCTTCCCATGGTTATCGCATGGCTCTACGGATTGCCACTGGCCGTAAATCAAAACCCATCCCATTGAGTACACTGCTTCGAGCTGCTGCTGAAATGGCAGCTGAACTTGAAAACTCACCTAAACGCGGAGCACCTGCAAAATCCACATGAACGAACCTTTTTTCAAGTCGTATTTGCTTGAGCGCAATTTCCTGCTGGATGACATCAAAGATCTCAGCGATGCCGAACTAAACACGCTAAACGTCGAAACCATGGCTGCACTAGAAGAAGCCCGGTACCAGTACGCCCGAGTTGAAGACAAAGCTTGTGGCGATGCTGGTCCGGTGTTTGCTCGCATGAAAATTGCAGGTTATTTCCAAGCGGCCATCAAATTGGAATTGGCTTCTGATGACTGATCTAGTCAACCATCCAGCACACTACACAGCTGGGAACATGGAAGTCATTGACATTATTGAGAATTCTGTGTGTTACGCACCAGATCCAGTGCTTGGTGGTCTTCAATGGCAAACGCTAAAGTACCTGCTGCGCATGTGGCATAAAGGGAATCCATTGCAAGACGCGCAAAAAGCGCAGTGGTACCTAAATCGCCTAATCAATCAACTCCAATGAAATCCCACCGCCGTAACTCGATTCTGAACGAAGATAACGTGCGCCACCTGCGACAAATCAGGCAGGACGGCGTAAGTGCCCAAGCCATTGCACAGCAATTTGGCATTAGCCGCAATCAAGTCATTCGGATCGTCAGCAGACAGCAATGGTCTGAGGTTGAATGATGTATCGCATCAATCAAAAATCCATGGCAGCACCTTTCCTTAGTTGGCTTGAAAACTGCGCTGTGCGTTTTTTGATGTCAAGCCCACGGGTTGGTTTCATCGCGGTCAAGCACCACAGTTTTAATCACATGTACGTTGTGCAAGACGCAACAGATCCTCAGGTTGATGCCATCATGCACGAGCTGACTGAACCACTTGAGCCGTTATCGATGCAGTTAGAACGGTTGTACCACGAACCGGCATACGGTGAAAGTGAATGATTACTCTTTACAACGGTCGGGTCATTGTTGAACGGTTAAGCCTCAGCGCCAACTGGCGAGCGCGGTATCGCATTCCAGGTTTGGATCTAACCATCATTGATCTGTGCACACCAGACGTAAGAGAAGCGTACATCCGAGCGCAGTACCACTATTTGGCACTACGCAAAAACCAACCAATCGAAAAAATTGAAACTGAATTTTATGGGAAAGCAAAGTGCTGGTCGTGTATCCATTGGCTACCCAGAGGCGACGAATGCAGCTTTGGATTCCCTGAGGCACGGCAGAATGGGGGACGGTTTGCCGCTCGATGCGAGCTATACGACGATGGAAAGAAAAGTACTTAACCGCATGGATCGCGGTGAAGGTCGCTGGATTGACTTGCTTGAGCATTCATTTGGAGAAGAACCGCTATACCGTGCCTGCGGACAGCATGGCGCCATTTGTCGCTATACAAACGATCTATGGCAGGCCGAGATTTATGTTCAGTATTACTAAGATTTATTAAGCCAAGAATCGATGGATTCCTCACGGGTCAAGCTGTAAAAATCTTGAGCGCGAAACCAGTCACGCCAGTCACGGTGCCCCTTGCTGCCGTTACAGGTGATACAGGCGCCACACAGGTTTTCTGGTACGGTCAAGCCGCCAAGTACTTTGGGAACGATGTGATCCAATGTGGCGCTACGGGGGCCAAGCTGCTCGTTGCAGTAAGCACAACAGTAATCACTGCGTAACAGCACAGCGTCACGCCACCGCCGCTTCGCCTCCTTCCTCGGTATCAGCATCGTTCCATCGATCTGATGATCCACTGAGGTTTTCAGGTAACGGGAACAGTTCAAGTTCAAGATCAATCAGATCTTCTTCGTCACGAATAAACTCCGATATTTGGCTATAGATATTTGCAGCAAGATCATCCGAGTCGATATCCGATCGAATGACGACCTTGGCAGATACCTGCATGACGTAGGCTCGCATCTGTCAGAGCCAACGGCTGCCTACAGGATAGCTCGGGAACGCCACCGTAAACTTTTGTCACAGCAGTTGCCAGATCGTGCACTGTGGTGTATGATTAGTGCACGGGAGGCGACTCCCGCAATCAAATCAAATCCAATGAACATCACACACGCTTCCACCAAGGCCGACATCATCGACGCATCCTGCGAGGTGATCGACACCCAAGCCGAGCAGATTAACGACCTCAGGGAACGCCAACTGATCCTCTGGACCATCGTTGGCATCCTCACCGTGTTGCTTGCATTCGGCGCCTAACCTCCACGGGGCACTTCGGTGCCCTTTTTATTGCCATCTAATCAAATGACTTACTACCGCTGCGAATGCCTCGCTGAGGATCTGATCAACCGCTACATCGCACCCAAAACTGGCTGGGACAAGATCAAAGAAGAAGACTTTCAGCGCCTTGCTGATTTAATCTCAGACAAAGGCGCATGGGCAGGCTTCTGCATGGTCAAAGCAATCAGCAGCTGGATCGACTAACCATGACCTACGCACTTTTGATTGATGCCATTCAAGTAGGTCCATTCACGACTCACATTGCCGCCACGGTCTTTGCCGAACAAAACGGCTTTGACAACTACTCAATGATTGAGTTGTACGACCCCGCAGAAGCGTCGGGTTTGATCCGCAGGCTCAACCCTTGCTCGCCGTAACGCCGAGATCAGCGTTGTAGCGGCCAGTTTGGGCGTATGTGCGTTCTGGGGTGCCGGATACCAGCAGAAACTTCATCTGCCCAATCCGCATCCCAGGCCAGATCGGCAGCGCATTCAACCGCCTGCTGTTCTTCAATTCCATTGTCAGCCGTGACCCATACCAACCTGGATCGCACCAGCCAGCCTCGGCATGGTCCCAACCATCACGGG
>Ga0209296_1003464_pt1 | contig 10758 bp, 8 predicted proteins | sample S_130206_EF_Meta_FD_187319 | JGI IMG/M metagenome (GOLD analysis project Ga0209296, IMG submission 187319) | Freshwater microbial communities from Lake Simoncouche, Canada to study carbon cycling - S_130206_EF_MetaG (SPAdes) (version 2) | ecosystem: Environmental > Aquatic > Freshwater > Lake ...
TGTGCACCAATAGGTCCTTGAGCTCCTAAAACACCTTGATAACCTTGTGGACCAATAGCACCTTGAACTCCTTGTGCACCAATAGGTCCTTGAGCTCCTAAAACACCTTGATAACCTTGTGGACCAATAGCACCTTGAACTCCTTGTGCACCAATAGGTCCTTGAGCACCACTTGTAGGCACATTACCAATTGTTATTGTTTTTGTTATTGTATTGGTGGATATGGTGATATCATTTGCACCACTAAAACTAAGTGTATCTGTATTTGATGACGCAAATATTAATGATGAATTTGAATTGATTGTTGCAAATGAATTTGATGATGAACCACTAGAGAGATACTTTATATTACCAGTTGTATTTGCATAATATAACTTTCCGTCGGCGTAGTTAAGCGCCAACTCACCATTAGCTAATGATGTTGGTACATTACTTGTTACACCTGAATTTTTTATTACAACAGTTAAATTATTTGCCATCTAATTAAAAACTTCCGCCGTCCTTTATTATGGAATTATCTATTTCATTGACTTCTAAAGTTTCAACAACAGCTGGCACTTTAATCTCATCAATTTTTTTACGTTTGGCAGGAGTTAATTGCAAATATTCAATTTTTTCATTCAATTCTTTAATCGTTAATTCATAATCATTTCTAGTCTGTTGATGTAAATCTCGTTCTTTAATTAATTCATTTTTAAATGTATCAATATGGCCAACTTGGTGTTTAACATTCTCATATACACCTTTCATATTGTTTAATTCACCAAGTTGATTTTCTAAATTAATGATATAATTTTTTTGTTCTTCTATTTTACCATTTAAATTAGCAACATGATTATTCTTTTCAGTTTCACTAACATTTAAAATTTTTTCAACCTCAGAATTTAATTTTTCAATTTTATTCTGTTGTTCTCCAATAACACTTTCACTTATTTTGGCATTTGCTTGTAAAGAAATATTCCTTATCACCGCATCTGTCATTGTACTAGTTAATATTTCAACATAATGATTAATATAATTTTCACTACTCATTTCAAACTCCTATTATAAAAAATTACAAAAAATAATTAGAATTTACCACCGTCTAATCTACTTGACCAAACTGGTACACCAGCATCTGTTACAGTTAATAATTGATTTGTCCATGTCTGGTCGGAACTACCTGCGGCCGCTGTAACTCCTAAGTTTCCTGCGCCATTACCATATGTAATACCATTTGTAGTAACACTACTTAATCCTGTACCGCCTTGTGGGACAGTTAATCCAGATATAGCAGTACCAGTTGCTGCAGTTACACGTCCATAAACATCAACAGTTAATGATGTAACTGTGTTATTAGCTTGTAAAGCCCCTGTTAATGTATAAGAACTATTAGCGAGTGATGTTAAACCAGAAGCACCAGCAACAAGTAAAGCACCTGTTGTATATGTTGTTGAACCTGTACCACCACGGCCATAACCCAATGTACCAGAAGTAATCTGTGCTGTATCAATCGAGATAGCAGTATTCGTTACGGCTGATACACGACCATAAGCATCGGTTGTAATTACTGGAACATGAGAAGCATTAGCATATGTACCAGCTGTGCCTGTATTGGCAAATGAAGCTAACTTAGTTCCATCAAAGAATGTTAAAGAGCCTGTAGTGAATGTTGTATTGTTTGTACCACCAGAACCAATTGGTAAAGCACTAGTTAGTATTAAAGTACCTATATTTGCCGTATTTGCGGTTAAAATACCAATGTCTGCTGTATTTGCTCTTAAATTGGCATATAGAGTTGCAGTATTTGCTACAGTAAATAGGTTGTTCGATATGTTATTTGCGGAAAGCGAAGAAGCCGAAACATCTTTAAACAAATAATAATTTTTATCACCAGCATCACGAATAAGACCAGTCATTACGTTGGCGCCGTTGTTATATAAACCAACAAAACCAATATCAATTACATCACCTACAGTATTATTTGAGGCAAGTTGAATTAACGAATCGTTTGTTTGTACAATCGATGTATTAACATAAGTTGCTGTGCCTGAAACAATTAAGTTACCGGCAATCTGTAAATCTGTTGCTATAATTTGCGCACCAACAGCAGTTGTATTGGAACGAACAACAGTATTATCTGTGCTAATTGTTACTGTTTCAGAACCACCAGAACCAGTTACAGTTGTTACAATACCAGTATTACCACCTTGAATTGTTAATGTACCACCACCAGCCTGTGTTCCAGAACCTGTGTTACCTGAAACAGTAAATGATGTTGCAATAGGTGCTGTGTGAATATTTGATACACGACCATTTGAAGAAACAGTAATGACTGGAACTTCTGTAGTAGAACCATATTGGCCAGCAGTTACATTGGCCATTGAAGATAGAGCAACAGCTATATTAATAGCACTTGTGCCATCAAAAGAAACTGAATTGGCAACAACATCGCCACCAGTAATTCCTATACTTCTTCCTGTTTGTAATGCTGTGGCTGTATTGGCATTACCAAATAATTGACCAAAGAAAGCACCATCAGACCTACGTTTTACTAAGGTGTTTGCTGTATTGGCCGCAGTTGCTGCGTCGATTGTTTGAGTATAGAGTAAACCTCCAACATTTACTACAGCAGTTCCGTCTGTTGTACCTAAGAAAAGAGTATTAGATAGGTAAGAATAAGCAAATTCACCTGCAGATAGATTAGCCGGTTGTGAGGTCGTATCAGACCGTTTAATTTGAATGATTGTATTAGCCATTTTTCTTATTACCTTATTATTATTGTTATTGTACTATTTATTAAAACAGGCCACCATCAATATTACCAAGTTCTACTGGTAAAGATCCTGCGTTTGTGACATAAAAATTGTCTGTATTGGCACTATAAGCAATAACATACCCATCACCTAAATTATTTAAATTTAAATCTGAGGCTGAATGTAATCTATTACCTAAGTTAATGGTCGATACTGCAGGTGGAGTTGGTGTTCCAACTCGTACACTAATTGTGGCTGGAGGATTTACTGTTACGACTGGCATTATCTTGTTACCGATGGGGATACTTCAGCAATTCCTTCTAATATTCTCAATACACTACTATTTTGGTCTGTAATTTTAGTGTCATATACATAACGTCCTGCTGGTATGTTTGCTGTAACCGCAGCCGTTAAATTCAATGTAATCGAACCTGTGTTTGAATTAATCGATGTTGAAAAGGTAGCTGTTGCGTTGGCTGAGTAGTAAGATTTACGAATTTGACTATTGGCGGTGTACCCTATTAGATTATAGGCATCTCCATACACATCATCCAATGTGATACTTGTTGAAAAAGTCGCACCTTGTTCTATGTAAATATTGGTATATGCTGCTGGCATTATTTCCTCTGTGAAATCATTATACTATTGGATATTTATGCCATTATTTTTTCTTCAATTCATCCACTTCAGATTTAAGTTCTTTAATAGCTTCAATCAGAACACCAATAATATTACCATAAGCTACAGATAATGTTTTATCATCATCTTTATTTTCAAGTACAACTTCTGGTAATATCTTTTGAATTTCTTGAGCAATTACTCCAGTACCAGGTCTGCCATCTTTAATAAATTTAACTCCACGCATTGAATTAACTAAATCCAATGCGCCTGTAATAGTTGTAATATTAGATTTGAGTCTTGCATCTGAATAAGCTGTAACACTACCTGGAGCGGTAAAATCTCCGGTTTCTGAAAAATCAAAAGTGACAGTACTACGAACGCCACTTGCCGGAAAAACTACTTGCCAATTGGGTGCATTAGTATATGGCCCATTACCACCAAAAGAACCCCAATCAAGATAACTACTACCGGTACTCGTAGATAAAAATCTTATTGCCTTGTAATTTACTCCAAGTGAGTTACTAACTATGACGATATTATTACCTAGGCTAGCACCAGATGTATTAGCTAAAATTTGTCCTGGACCAGTAAGCCATGAGGATATAGATTGAGCTCCTTGTGTACCAACATTTAAAGGGCCGGTAATATTTAAACTTGAACCAGAAGAAAGACCTTGTGGACCTGTAGCACCTTGTGCTCCTGTAGGACCTTGTGGGCCTGTAGCACCTTGTGTACCATTACTTCCATTAGTTCCTTGAGCACCTTGAACACCTTGTGGTCCTGTAGCACCTTGTGGACCTGTAGCACCTTGTGTACCATTAAAACCGTTAGTTCCTTGAGCACCTTGTGGACCTTGAGCACCGGTAACACCTTGAGCGCCTTGAAAACCAGTAGCACCTTGAGCGCCTGTAGCGCCTTGGAAACCTGTGGCGCCTTGAAATCCTTGAGCGCCTTGGAATCCTTGTGGTCCTTGAAAACCAGGAGCGGTAGGACCTGTCCAATAACCAGCAGAGTTTGCAATTGTTACACTACCAATTTTTATACCCGCTGCTGATAATGTACCTGCTACAAACACACTACTTGTGGCAACTATATTAGAAGTAGTTATATTACTACTAACATAAACACTACTAGCTACTACATTGGATGTAGTTACGTTATTAGTTACATATACACTACCTGTGGCCACAACATTGGATGTTGTAACATTTTTTGTTACAAATACATTAGATGAAAATATATTACCTGAAGCGGTTATGTTTGTAGATATAACATTGGGAGCAGTTACATTACCAGAAGCAACTAAAGATAATATAGTATTTTGTAAATATAATGTGCCTGTTGATTGAACAGTCATATTTCTTTGAATGGTGGCCGATGAACCAGCACCAGTTACTTGAAAAGAACCAGCAAAAATAGCTTGATTGTTTACTTGAAGTCCTAATGTGGCATCGTCTAAGTATAAAGTACCACCATTTTTATGATAACTATTGGCATGAAAATCATTATTTTCTTTTGTTAAAGCATTAGTTGTAACAATCCAATCACCAAAGGTATTACCGGTACTTAATAGAGAATATGCGTTAGACATTTGAACCTTTGCTTAATAATTGAGTCATCAGTTGTTTAATCACTTGAAGGTCGTCTTTGACATCAGCAATTTCTGATTTTACTTTATTTATTTCTTCTTTTTGAGTTTGTAACATACGAACTTTGGCCAAGTATTCATTTTTAGATGCCATATCCGTATCTATAAGTGCCATACTATTTGTATCTCTTACGAAAGTAGAATTATTTACTTTAACTAACATATTAGATGCCTGTTCCTGGTGGTAGTGCTAATGCACGAAGGTTTGTTAAGTATGGAACAACAGTATTATCATTGGTTGCCAATACAATCTTAATGGCAAACTGACTATATTCATTATATGTTTGTCCTGTTGTACTTGTGTAAGAAATATTGTTGTTGGCTTGATTACTTTCGTAAATTCCTGGTGCTGCCTCAAACTCAATTAAATTATCTCTTGATAACGAGAATGTATTAGGATTACTTAGAGTTGTCATTAACTGCCAAGAACCATCTTCAAAGTTTTGTGTATCATTTCTATTTAATATTTTATAGTAAATAAAAATGTTTGTACCAGTTGGTCTATAGGCAGTATAGAATACTCTCAAGTCCCCTGAATCATTACTTGGTGTGAGAACAACTTTCTTAGTGAAGTATTTAGCCCAAGAATTACCACCTTTAGGTGATGTTTCGCCATATACTACAACAGAAGTATTGGAGTTACCAGTCCTTGTTGTTGGATTAGAAATAGTAATTGTAGGCGTCTTGATATATCCAGAACCTGGAGTTATAATATAACAAGAAGTTATGGCACCATTAGCATTTGCTGTAACACCAGCTGTTGCTGTTGTACCTGCTATATCTGGAGCACTAACAGTAACAGTAGTTGAGAGTACATTGTATCCATTACCTGAAGCAGTAATACCAATAACAGAGTTACTTAATTCCATATTATTGATTAAGTATCTTACTGTGTAGAGTGAGAGGCCATCATCAGCAATAATAGGACTTACATTAGGATCACTTGTAGACAATGTAGCAGTTAAAGAGAATGAATTATTAGAACTTCTTAATAGAGCTCTTTCTCCTAACCCATCATCCAAATAAACACTTTCTGGTGTTGGTGTGCCAAATTTACCTGGTGTAATAGCTTGTGCTGATGTTTTTGTGTAACCAGAATTTAAAGTTGATATATAAGTATAATTAATCGACGCACTAGATGGAACAAAATCTGTAGTTGATACGTTTAAAGCATCCACTAAAGTATCTTGTGATTGATTACCATATAAATTCGATACACTATTAGCATTTAACTTATGTAAAATGTCATCATTACCCATTTTTCTGTATGGTAAATTTTGAGGTACAACAAATGGTATTGATGCACTAGTAGTAGAAAATACACATCTATCCATAACAAACATTAAATCTTTAGTTTGGTCACTTGTCCATGTGATGGCATTTTGTGATTCAAATAATGAACCAATTTGTGGTAAGGCACCAATCTTGGTTGGGTTTGATGGGTTTGTATCAGTTGGTAAAGCTTTTGCTGTTGAAGGAACAGCCAAAGTATTTTGTTGTGCATAATATAATTGATAATCAGCCGATGTTGATTTAATCATAAAGGCAAACAACTCACCCGGTTGAATATACACAGGCACATCAAACATAAACTCTGTATAGGTACTTGAATCTAAGTAGTGTGGATTATTTGATGTCAATACTTGATTTGGATGCAGTAATTTAGTTGAATAAGGAACAATTTGTCCATTAGGATAACCATTTAAAGTACCAACAATTGATATAGTAATAGGAATATCTTGTGTTGGTTTCGAATAGAAAAATAGTTTTACTGATTTTATAAAAATACCATTAGGATAATTATCTTTTTCTATAATAAAAGTTTGTGCCAATGGATCATAAGGTGAAATTGATGAAATTGTTCCAATGAGTTGATTACTTATTTGACTTACCTGTGTGAAAGAACCTGCGGCCGAATCAACAGAAGGTGAAAAATTTAATTGTTGTGATGTAGTTTGTAATCCAGATGCTGTGAATGTGGCTTCAGAATATGTTGTTGCTGAATCAGGAGCAGTTGCAACAGACCTATTATCTATACGAAACACTCTAGAACCAGTTTGAAATGTGGTAGATGGTACATTAAAGATACCAACAAAGTTACCTTTTTCATCTGTTGATAGTGTAGCCGTATTACCTGCTTGAATTGCCGATGAAATATTTGCAAGTTTTCCATCAAGACTATATTGAGAAGCCACAACACCAAAAGTATCATTGTACCCTAAAGAAATACTTACGGGTGTATTTAGAGTAGCAATTTTTGTGGTTGCATCATAACTGTTTATAGTTGCGGTGTAATTGTAAATGCTTGAATATGTTTGTGTTGTCATTTATTTTACCACTTTGCCGATAAGAGTTTTTGGAATCAGAACAGAAAATAAAGCTACTAGTCCAATTCCACCAATAAGGATAGCAGGTAAAGAAAGAATAATTTTAATGTATCTCATTTGAATGCCTTTTCATATACCTTAGCAATGTAGTTCATACTTGGTTCTTTTAATGTTTTCTCTGCTTGTTCAAGTTGGCTTTGTATTTTTTCTTTTATACCAACCATGTTTGAATTATTTATGAGAGTGCCTAGGCCCCAACAATATGTTTCACCAAAGAATCTTACATACTTACCAATGTAATCTGGTTTATCTGTGAGACCTAATTGATACTTAATCTCATTAGTTCTATGTTGCGCTAAGTATTTGGTGATTACAGTAATTAATGATGTTGGATGTTTTCTCATATGCTCAACAATGAAAAATGCCCAAGAGTGATAACCTTTAACAGTATCCAAATTAATTTGTTTTGTAAACTCTAGGTCAGCGGCCAAATCATCTAATGACATTTCACCAATCTCAGTCATGTGTGTACAGATTACACGACCTCCACCACCGCCACCGCCTGATGGAGCAGGTGGAGGAGGTACATATGTGGCCGAAACAGTTACTTCATACACATATTTTGATGTGATATTGATTGTTGAACCAGCATAAAAGTTTGTATTTGATGAAGCATCTGTGGCCAATTTTACTTGTGTTACACCTGTAAACCAAGCACCACCTTTTGGCATAATAATTTCAGTAGTTACTCCTGGTGGGGTATCAAATGTTGAATAGTATACAGGATTAATAGTATCAAATACAATTGTACCAGACGAATCTTTGATTGTTAAAGCAAAAGCGGCAGTTGAAGTTGCGCCATTTGTTGCAGACCAAGATATTACTTTTGGATTTGTATTTGCTGTCCATGAAGTCGTTGTTGGTGATACAGATGAAGAAGTTCCAATTGATACACCATTTGCAAATACTGTTGCTGTTTTCGAAGAAGCAATAGTTAAAGTATATGTACCTGCACTTGATAATATTAAAGGGAAAGAAGCATTATATGTAGAACTATTATTTTGGTCACCCCAAATACCATATTGATTTAAGAAAGAACTATAATCACCTACATCAGCGGATACATAGTATTGTGTCGTTGCATTTCCAGCCAACACATTGGCATACCCACCACCAACACCAGATATTGTTCCAGATTGATGTAATGTGATTATACTATTAGATAATAATGTTCCTTGTGCTGTATTACCAGAAGATAAGTAGTTACCATTAGAATCAAATTTAGCATTTTGTAAAATTGCTGTGCCATATGTATTGGCAACAGTAACAACTTTAGCAACATACAATCTTGAAGTATTTGCGGAACCTGATTCACCAAAACCTGGGTAATTATAAACACCAGAAACTCTAGCTACAGGGTAAAAACTACCTGTGCCAGCAAGATAGAAACCAACGATATCGTTCTCTTTAAATCCACCATTTGTAGTATTAACATTAGTTAATTCAATTGTATTTGGTGCTGACATATATTGGTTAACATTTTTACCATCAAAGAATGTTGAAATAGGAGTATTTACTAATAATCCTTTGGCCTTAATAACAATTTGTTGTGGTCTAATGTAAGGTAATACGGCTATGTTTGTTAAGAAACCATTGTTGATTGCTGTACCTGGAGGTATTGCTGTATAACCACTTGCTGTGATATTTTGTAATTGACTTCCATAAGTATTGGTTATTGTTTCACTATACCCAATGCTACCACCGTAAGGTCCATTAAATCTACCATGGTTCTCAAAGTTCTGTGTTGTTGATGTTGATGTGCTTGTTCCAGGTATTGTATGCCAATCACCCATGTTGGTGTAATTAATACCAGCCGACTGTTGATATACTTGTAAGGCTGGATCAGTTATCAATATAGCAGGAGCTTGATTATTATCAACCCAATTATCCATTGGAGGATTTAATTGTGTAACACCTTCTTGAACTACTACGTTAAATGGATTAACACTTATTGTGCTACTTGCTAAAGGTTGAACAATTACATTAGATGTTGTATATGGTAATGTAAATATATTTGTTTGTGTTCCAGAAATACTAGAGATTGCAAACGTATTTGTATTAGCTAAAGTACCTAAACTAGCCAACACAGAAGGGTTTTGTAATTGAAAATTATTAACTAAAGATAATGGAGATAATTGATTTTTTCTTACATTAATGTTTATAGCGTAATCAGGATTAGTTGTATCAGCAGTAGAGAAAGAAGAAAAGTCATCAACAAGAATACCATTTTTAAAACGATTTAATCCGTTCACATCAGGTATCTGTAATGATTGTGCATTTGATTCTAATAAACTTAATGAGGTATAATACTCTAAGTTATTAACACGGTCTTCCAAATCTGTAATATCTTTTTTGGCCCAACGTTTGTGTAATACTTTATTGATGGATAGATTTGATGTCTTTGTTGGTGAATTTTCACCTGGCACATAAGCTGTGTATGGGTCAAGAGATAAATTAGCAAGAACTAAAGAACCATCAGGTTCAGTTGGGTATCTAGGATTTGTAGATGGTGTGCCTTCTATAATTAAAAATTGTTTGTCTTTAGTTAAAACTAATTTGTCTTTTCTTCCCAAATAATAAGAATAATCTCCTTGGAAATTTGTAAGATTGAATGGTATTAATGTTCCAACATCATTTGAGGCTGTTGGTGTTGCAGTATACTCCCATGTATAAGTTGTTGATTCATTTGCTCTGACAGGCCTAAAGTCAACCGAATCTGCAAGTCTATATGTTGTACCGTGAGTACTTATATAACTTCCAATCTCTGCATAATTTTCTGGAGAAGTGGCAACACCACCAGCAGCAGAACCCAAATACGAACGAACACTAAAGTATCCATCACCACTACTGCCAGCTGTATGTGCATAGTAATCGAATATAACTAAAATATTACCTTGTGGTTTTGGAGCACCAGGTAATAATTTAATAGAGGCATGGTCATAAAAGTTATCTCTTTGACCGTTATCAAATGAAAAGAAATTAGTAACATCATATGTAGAGTCGGTCAACATTGCATCTGTTACAGTTGTTCCTGATGCTTTAGTGTCAATAATCTTTTTAATCTTTTTAACGTCACTAACATATAATGATATTGAGGCTGGAGGATTAGAAACGCCAGCATTAAGAATATAAACTTGACCTGATGTCGATAATATTTTCCAATTTGTATTAACTGTTGTACCAGTGCTTTGAGCAAGAGCAGCAGTTGTGTTACCAACTACAAGATTCTTACTCTTTAATACGAATGATGTTGAGTCACCACTAGCTACTTGTACTTGAGCAATGATATCAACTGTTTTGCCGGAATATACTCCTGATGTTGTATTTCCAGTAAATGTTACAGAAGTAGTATTAGCTATTACTGTAT
>Ga0209296_1003466_pt1 | contig 10757 bp, 12 predicted proteins | sample S_130206_EF_Meta_FD_187319 | JGI IMG/M metagenome (GOLD analysis project Ga0209296, IMG submission 187319) | Freshwater microbial communities from Lake Simoncouche, Canada to study carbon cycling - S_130206_EF_MetaG (SPAdes) (version 2) | ecosystem: Environmental > Aquatic > Freshwater > Lake ...
TTAAACAACTTAAAGAGTTTATGACAAGTATATGAGATTCCATATCTTAGGGCTTCCACATACCGTCTCATCTAAAGAATTTAACGCCTGTGCTTATACACAGAAAGTAGTTAAATTCGGAAAGATGATGACCGAACGTGGGCATGAAGTCATCCACTACGGGCATGAAGATTCTGACTTGCAATGTACGGAACACGTCACTGTATTAACCAATGATGACTTTAAAAAATCCTATGGAAGCCATGATTGGCGTAAGACATTTTTTAAGTTTGATACTAACGATCATGCTTATCAAACCTTCTACAAAAACGCTATTGAAGAAGTAGGTAAGAGAAAACAAAAGAATGACTTTATTCTACCCTTCTGGGGTAGTGGAGTCAGACCGATCTGTGACGCTCACCAAGATATGATCTGTGTGGAACCGGGCATTGGATATGCTGGCGGTCACTGGGCGCGATTTAAAGTATTTGAATCCTATGCCATCTACCACGCTTATGCTGGTATGCAAGGGGTAGGTTCCTGTAGACAAGACTGGTATGAAGTTGTGATACCCAACTATTTTGATATTGATGATTTCGATTATAACGAGAAAAAAGAGGATTACTATCTTTACCTTGGTCGGGTATATTCTGGTAAAGGAGTTGAAATCGCTATTCAAGCGACTGAAATCTTAGGTAAAAAGCTAGTGATAGCTGGGCAAAAAGAGGAAGGTTACAATCTCCCAGATCACGTTGAGTATGTAGGGTACGCAGACGTGAATAAAAGAAAGAAGTTAATGTCCAATGCAACAGCTTCCTTCATCCCTTCGATGTATGTTGAACCCTTCGGTGGTGTCCAAGTAGAGAACTTACTCTCTGGTACTCCTACACTAACTACAGACTGGGGCTGCTTTGCAGAAAACAATCCACACGGAATCACAGGATACCGATGCAGGACTATGGGAGACTTCATAGATGCCATGCACAACATTAAAAAGATCAGACCAGCGGACTGCCTAGCCTTCGGGAAGAACTTCACCTTAGATAAAGTAGCCCCAATGTACGAGAAGTACTTCAATGACATCCTAGACATCTACCAAGGCCGGGGATGGTACGCAGACGGGAACGGACTTAACTCACTCTACAAATACTATCCATGAACTACGACTATGTAGATATAGGGACGTGTGACTTTGAAGTTGCTGATGGAGTATTCTCTGAAGATAAAAACTATCTTCTAGTTGAACCAATGGAAGAGTACTTAAACAGACTTCCATCTGGAGAAAACATCCAAAAGGAAAACTCAGCCTGTTCAGATAAGGATGGATCAATGGATATATTCTATGTTCCAGAAGAAAAGATTAAATCACATAATCTTCCAACGTGGATGAAGGGATGCAGCAAGATAAATGAACCTCACGTTGTTGTAGTAAACTATCTTAATAACTTTGGAGTTCCCCTATCAATTATAGAATCAAAGAAGATCAACGTCATATCATTCGATAATCTTATATCTAAATATAATATAGATCATATTGATATTCTAAAAATAGACACAGAGGGACATGATCATATTATCTTTAAAGAAGTAGCAAAAAATATTCTTTCTAATAAAATATCCTGTAATTCAATAACAGTAGAATATATCGTAGGAAGGTACGGAAATACCAATCAGATAGATGAAATTGCATTCTCACTTCACAAGATGTTTCCTAATATAAAATTTCATTCGGAAAATCTAACTATAACTAAATGAAAAAGGTTTTATTTTTTATTCACAACGGATGGGTATTTGGGAAGATTCATAATGAGTTAATCAAAGCATTACACCCTGACATTTATTGTGATATTGCTTGTTGGAATAACCAATACACACATAAAGATTTTGAGTTATTCCTTAAAAAGTATGACTACATAATGTCAATTCCTTATGGATGCTTCTTAATCCATGAAAGATATGGAGTCCCACTAGAAAGAACAATTGGTGTTCTTCACCAAGATTGTGATGTTTATAATCCAGTTAGAGAAGGAAAGAAGGATTGGTTTGATAAACTAGCAGGTTATGCAGCAATAGCTCCATTGCTTCAAAATGTATCACTATCTCATGGGGTAGGTAGAATTCCAAGTCTACTAAGGATAGGAACATTCCAAAACCAATATCCTAAAAATAATAGTTCAGAACTAAAGAACATAGGAAGTTTTGCTAAATCACAGAGAATAGACCAAGGATATGATGTTAAACGTGGGCATTTAATAGATGTAATAGCTGAAAAAACAAACCTTCAATTAATAAAAAGTGAATCAGTTAACTTCCTTGCAGTTGAACAAATGTATAACCAAATAGGATTGGTTATCTTCGCATCCCTAGTAGAAGGCAATCCCTACCCAATGTTAGAAGCATTCTCTTGTGGAATACCTGTGCTTGGGACTCCTACTGGGATAGCACCAGAATACCTCAAAAATGGGGGAGGTAAACTTATCCCATTAGATGAAGAAGGATTCATCTACAAAGCAGTTTACGAAATAGAAAAAATGAAAGCAGATTCTTCTTATTACAGATCACTCTGTAATGAATCCTATGAAATAGGGAAATCCATAGACTGGTCTATCATTCGTAATGAATGGATTAATTACATAAACAACCTATGAACTGGGACGAATACGCTATATGAAACACAATAAACTCAACCTAGAATCTAACGTATCCTCAGATGACGCTAGAGTAGGATACAAAACTCCAAGAAGGACAGACGAGATAAATAAAGCCTGTAACAAATTCCTAGAATCCCGTGGAGTAAGTACCTCCTTCTTCCAGAAAAATAAAAAATGTCCGACCAAACCCTAGCCCTACTTCTAGCTTGGGTAACAGTACTACTCTGCTTCTTCCTAGAGAACCGTTATCGTTAACGATAATCTCACACAAAAACAAAGGATGGTTACATCCACATATTGACAAGGCATTTTAGGAGTTTATGTAGATAAAGAGGAGTATCTGGATTTTGGAGTCGCGCCAGTTTGGGCTGTGTGGGGTGGCCCCCCATGCCGTCGGCCTCTCCATATGAAAAGAGATTCCTTTGAGTCCCTGTGCCTGACTTGTCGCTGTCGCTGCCATATGCAATGGGTAATCGCTCGCTGTCGGTGTAGCTGGTGAATGTGATCTTGTCCCGATTTGCTGGCGGGATTAGATGGAGTATCGTTGCCGATTGTGCCGGGTGATTGGCTTGCATCGAATAAGCCGGGAGCTTGTCGCGTTATTAGTGTCATCGAATGGGGCGTGATATTGGCAATGGACAGCATGAGAGAATGGGGCGCGATATTGGCAGAAATCGGGCTTTGCTATATTGTGAGGCGATGCGCGATAATCACAGCATGATGTAAAAATATGCGATTTGCTGTATATGGGGAGACAAGGCCGAAAATCATTGCGCGAGGTTGGCCGTGGCGGGCTTTGAATGGGTGGAGCGCATTAGTGGCATTGCCTGATTTCGCCCTTCTATTGATATATCGTTATACAGCGATATAACGAAGCAATGATAATTGCTTGCCCTATTGTCCCGTGTTTTGCCTTGGCATGAGATATGCTAATACTTTTATGTTGACAATCTGGCATGATTCTTGCTTGTGACACCATGTGAAAGCATGAAAATAAATAAAAAAAATCTATTGACATAGTGGCGATGCCGTGTATAATTAAAGGCGTGGCAGTCGTCAGAGCCTTTGAAATACAGGGCTGGCGAGTGAATCCACAAATGATCTTTGAGTAGAAAAAACTTTCGCACCTGTCTTTGATAGGCTGTGAATCAATACAACCTTGGACGCTTTCTAGCGTCACAATTAGAAAATAGAAATATGATGAGCCGTATCACAAAAAAACAACTACAATCCCGAATTGAAACCATCAATTTAATCTTAAACCGTCCCGAATCACCCTATACAAAAACAGATGGGAAATGCGTTGCCAATATCGGCAACTTTTCCCTTTCTCAAGCATATGGTGGGTATGGGGTTCATTTGATAGCAAATGAACACGGGGGCGTGTCCTGTCCTATATGGTGCGGTCACATTCCGGCTGCCGATGCCTATTGGCGCTTATGTGCCTTTATATCAGGATTGGATTTTAAAAAATAATATGAAAACACTAGATCAAATAGCTGTGTTTGCAATCTTCGCTGTCTTCTCTTACGGGGTTTTCTCTCTGTTTATGGCGTTTGCCAACTACGTTGAAAGGCATGGACTATGAGCTTAGAAAAAATAAAACAACTATACGCGTTAGGATCATTGTCCGCCTTTGAATTTTTGGATGCACTCGAAAAACGATGGGTGATCCTTGACAAAAAAATCAGGGCTTGCACGTCTGCCGATTCTACATGGAATGATTTTCAGCTCTGGAAATCAGAGCAGCATGATATTGATTCCATCCTAGAAAAAATCTAATCCCTACACATTGCGGGCCACGTTCAATCCATGCCCGCTTTTCCTTTTGATTGGCGATTCCTGCCCTTTTCATACCTTCACCCTATCATTCACCCTCCGATTCCTCCGCAGCACTTTGTGGCGGTTTTATCGGTAACGATAATCTTTCCCTCCACAGCAAACCAAAAACACAATGAACAACACTACACTCCACACACCATCGCCTTGGCATTTACAGAAATCAGAATCCGATTTTATTATCGTGCATTCTGACGGTGAAAACCGTTCACACGTTGCCAAATTATTTGATTCCACGCTTTGCGAAGAACATGGAAACCTATATGCCAACGCTCGCCTGATAGCTGCCGCCCCTGACTTACTGGATTTATTAGAATCAGCGGTCGCACGAATTAAGATTGCCAATGAGGAGGGAAATCCCATCCTTTCCGCTTGGCTTTCTGACGCTCTCTCCACACTCCGCAAAGCCAAGGGGGAAGCGTGAAAATCCAAAAAGTCACATTCACAGGCGGCATTTTTGAGCCGCAATCATTCGCCCTCCACAAGATCACGGGAAAATTCAAAGGTAAATGCTCCGCTTGGTATTCCTCCGCTGGTGATTTGACCGATTGCGAATGGATTCGCCCTGACGGTCAGACAAGAATCATCCCTCCACATAAGCCCATGTGGAATTACCTAAAATCCCTCGGCCCCATCTGGAAATAGTCTCAATCTAGCGCGGGACAAGTCCGATCCTTTCCCGCTTTTCTTCAAAATGTCACTCTGTATCCGATTTTTCGTCTTTTTCCAATCCCTCCGCCGCATCGACATATTGCGAGGACACAATTTCAATTTTGTCCGCTTTCGTCGGGCCGCTGACGTGTAGGGAAATCATCGCGTTCACCGATAAACCCTTTCTATCGTGCATATTATTTTCATCCAATCCCAACGCACGGGTTGCAATTTTCTCGTATTCCGCCAGAACATCGAGCCTTGCCGCCTGATCTTTAATGTTTCCCGATTTGTGTCTTGTTTCAATCTGCACCCTCTCCGCCGCAATCTCTCGCAGCATAAACGCATAATGGGCAATAGTTTCGCTTGCCATTGCGTCCTCCAGCTTCGGAGCAACCACGTTCGCCACTTCTTCCCTCAGCCTTTTCCTCTTGTCGATCCACTTTCCTTTGACCATGCAGTTCTTCAAATAGAATTTCGACATCAGCGAAAACTCAGGCAATTTCAGAATGTCGCTCATCTCCGCTCCACCCATGAATAGGGTCTCAATTTTCTCCATATCCCACTTTTTTCGACTTCCGCGACCTAGCGTTTCGCTATTCAATTCTGGCGTTTTGTTCATAATTTACTATTCACAAGATTATGCCAGATTGTCAACAGATTTCCCTCCACAACACAACAACACAACAACAACAAACAATGAAAAATAAAATGAAAACAATAACACTACAAGAAGCCTGCAACTTAATTGAAAATTCAAGCGCATTGATTATCGACAACGATATAAGACCGCTGATGTATCCTTCGCTTTGGATCGAAGATGAAGTTGATGAGGAGTTTATGTATTTGGAATATGAATATAATTTTTGCGAATATGTTTTAAAGTTTAAAAGGTCTGAAAATCAAAATGTTAAAGTCTCAGGAACATCTATGTTTCTTATAGATACAGAAGCAGAAAATGAAAACGACCACACCAAGATAACTTTATTAGCCCCAATGAACTTAGAATCCTAGAATAAATTCAACAACACAACAACAACAAACAATAAAAATGAACACACAACAAAACATAATCGAACGTTTGCAAGATGCCGCAAACATCATGCAAGAACACGCGCAATACAACGACGAGGAACACAACGGGGAAGGTATAGCCGCCAAAGCCTGCGAAGATGCCGTCGATTTAATTAAACGAATGCTTGAAGATTTAAAAGGACTCCGTTCGCTATTAAGAAAAGTCGACAAATATCTCCCGCCTGACGAGGAGGGGCGTGAATCCGGCGAATGGATAGACGAACTCAACGAAACAATAATCTTAACCGAGGTTAAATTCTAAAATGAGCTACACCGAAAAAAACCAAGCTACTTGCCTCCCACCCGAAGCATACATCCGACTCTGGCAAACCTCTTCCAAGTCACAAGAGATGCCAAAGTTCAAATCAACCGTCTATCCCGACAAGAAAATTACCTCAATCAAATTCGAGAAATGAAAACACTCCACAAACAAAAGCCATTCCGAGTTAAAAATACCTACCTCGCTGATCCAGTTCGGAGAGAGATTGTCGATGCCCTACAAGCGGTAGTCGATACCTTCGGAGACTCTGACTCTCTCCTAGCCCTCCAATGCAGGTCAGCTTTGCTTAAAGCGAAATTATGAACGTCCACGATCTACTGGCAACGGTTGAATGGTCGCATCCCATTCAGCTTAATACGAAACGAGGGGTCAGGATGCTCCGCAAAGCACCGATAGAGGATGCTTTCTGGAAAGTCTATAAAGAAGACAAAGAGACATTCAAAGAGCAGTTAGCAGCGGCGGGAATCTCGATGGGTAAGTTCAGAGAGGAATGGGCGTTGTCTTGGTGGTCAGACGAAAACCTCAAGTTTAAGTCCGTTATCGGTTCCGATAATATCGAGGAGAAGGTAGAGGAGTTAAGTCTAATCCCTCTACTGCACCCCGAAAATCTCTTTGAGTATCAGCAAACCTCAGTCCAGATGGGTGTTTCCTCGATAACTAAGTATAACCGAGTCCTGCTAGGTCACTCTACTGGTGTAGGGAAAACCTTCTGTGCTTTAGGTATTGCTAGGGAGTTGGGTAAGCGGGTCGCAGTGATATGTCCCAAACCCATTACTACCGACTGGCACAGGGCAGCGAAGCTAATGGGTGTAGAAATATTCGAGGTTTGCGGGTGGGAATGGGCGAAAACTGGTAAGTCTCAGCTAGGTAGATGGACAGATGACAAGAAGCATGAGTTCAAATTTATGCTTCCTGCTGATGTTATTCTGATCTTTGACGAGGTTCACCGAGGAAAAGGTGAAGCTACCCAAAACGCTTATTTAGTCAGAGACTCAGTTAATCAGAATGTCCAAGCTATCGCTCTCTCTGCTACTATCGCAGACGATCCCATGAAGTTGTGGGCAATCGGTCAGTTTTTAGGTCTGCACCAAGGAGGGAAGGACTACTACCGCTTCTTAAATCAAAACGGATGCAAGAAAACCCGCTTCGGTATGCAGTTCCAAGGCGGAAATGGTATCCTAAAACGCCTACATAGCCGCATCTACCCCGAAAAAGGTAATAGGTTAAGACACTCTGACCTTGGTGATGCGTTCCCTGAGACGCTAATCAAAGCCAAAGCCTTCGATATGGACAATGCAAAGAAGATTGCTAACGAGTATGAAGACCTCTGTTGCAGGATTGAGGAACTTCGCATGCAAGAAAACTTCTCAGCGAATGTCCTAGCAGAACAGACTAGAGCTAGACAACGTATTGAAATGCACAAGGCCCCGGCTGTCTGTGCTATGGTTCGTGATCTAATCGAAGAAGGGAACTCAGTATTCATAGCAGTCAACTACACCGAAACCCGCAAGTGGATTCTGGATGAGTTGAAGACCACTTGTTCCATCCACGGCGGACAGAACGAAATGGACAGACGAGGCAACATCGACTCATTCAATCGGGGCGATTCTAAAGTTATCGTAGGTATCATACAGGCTTGCAGGGAAGGTTTAAACCTCCACGATCTGAATGGTGATGCCCCTAGAGTTGCTCTAATCATGCCTAGCCCGAGCATTTTTGATACACGCCAAGTCTTAGGTAGAGTTCACCGCGCTGGTGGAAAATCCCGTTCTTGCCAATTTTTAATATATGCCGCTGGAGTCCCAATAGAAGAGCATATATGCTCAAAATTAGATGAAAAACTCAAAAGGCTTGATCTTTTAAATGATGGTGAAATTGATCCAACAATTTCCTTTCTTCCTAAAGAAGAAGAAGAGAATCTGATTTGATTCTCAAAAGCAAAAGGCCCACCGAGGAGAAATCCAAGGTGGGCTTTTTTGTTTCTATTTAAGTGATGATACGGGAAGTCTCTTCTTCTTTCTCTTCAGTATCGAAACGCTTGCGGAACTGGCTTTCTTTGTAGTAAAGGAAAGCAAGCTCCAAGTATTTGATGCACTCAAACCCTTCACCCTTGCGGGATTCCGATTTGATCACCATCATCGCTGCGGTATGCAACAAGCTGGCGAATGCGTGTACTCGTTCGTTTAGTTTTTCATCTTCACACTTGATGAAGCTAAAAGCCTCAAGAATTGTTTTGGATGTTTCGTTTTGTTGGTTTTTTTCTGACATAAATTATTGTTCCTTTGAGAATTTGACCCACTCACCTTGTGCTGCATCGAACCATGACATATCTTGTCGGTCGATGAGGAAGTGATGGGCTTCTAGTTTCTCTGGTACGGAGCGTTTGACTTCAGAGTTTCCATAGTTACCTACGTTCAAGACCAGATACCGATGGGGTAGGACAGACTTATCATCTTTACCTTGCTCGTTCCTGACCCTGTTCCTAACCTCAGTAGAGGACAAACCCTCCGCTTTGGCCACCTCTAGCATGGCTTGTTGCTTCTTGGCATTGGTCTTATCATCCCCGAAGTTAGCGTTTCCAATCTCACGATAGACCGTAAATGGCAATGCAGCGTCACGTTTAGCAGCAGGGAAAGCCCTACAAGCCCTCGCGTATCCCGAAACTGTGCTGTAACTCTTCTTAAAGTTAGCGCAAAGTTGGTTCACTACGTCATCATGCCCTGCGTTATCCAATGCCACCACCGCATCACCGATGATCCATTGTGCGCCTGATTCTAGGGTAAGACCGAAGGCAAACGCTGCCACCCAGTCTTTCATTTCTACCTTACCACGGGGTACGCATTGGGTCATCCCCGCGCCGATGTCAAACTTCTTAGTAAAAGAAGACAACTCTAATCCCTGTTTGACGCTCTCCACTAGGGCCAAGGATTCGTTCTCTGGTTCTTCTTCTGGCATATTAGCTAGGTTGATCTTCTCTTCTTCCATTTCGATTGCCATATCCCAATCAGCGGACATCTTTTCGTACATCTCCAACATCTCATCTGGTTTACTATCATCGAGGTACTCATTCTTCTGGAGCTTGGCCCATGTCTTCTTGATGTCTGTTTCGGTAATAGTAATCCCGCGCCATTCTGTTTTGGCGAACTCCACCATCTGGCGGAGGTAGGTTGTTACTGATACAAGGATTCCTTCTTGTGTTGGACTGAATAGTTCTAGTTCTTTTTTCATTAGTGTTGTTTAGGTTAGTTCTGGGAGGAACCTGTTTTAGTATGGGATGTCGTCGTTCTCTACTGGAGCGTCGAGGTCAAGGTCAGCGGCGGCTTGCTCAACACACTTGGAGAATGGAGTATTGAACCCCTTCTCCAAGTAGAACTCATAGAGTTTAGTCAATGCTGGCTTGCCTATCTCAGCGAGCTTCTTGCCCTTCTGTGTTCCACTAGGGACAATAGCAGATGCCCAATCAGCAGGGTCTAGCTCCACTTTGGGTGGTTGTACTGGCTTCGGTTCCTCTGCTTTAACCTCAGACTTGAACGCAATCCCCTTGCGGTTGGCTTCAATGAAGACCGAAGAGACATAGGATCGTAGGGTTTCCTCATTCTCCACTCCCTTGTAGGCATGGCGGACGAGCGAGTCTACATACTTATGCAGTTCGACGATGGAATCCAATGCTTCCGTAGGATTATCGGTAACGATACTCTTGGGTGAAACTCTGGCTGGTTCATCGCTCACGCCTTCATACTCCACCCTAGCGGATGCAGATACTTTGATGACTTCATTGTGGACTGACTGACCTTCCTTGTTCTTGTAGTTCTCCTCCTCGAAAGTAACTCCGTTCAACCCATGCTTACCACGGGTTGAGGATAGGGTTACTGTCCTGCCTTTAGCGGACTCTGGCTGGGTGTTCTTCCAGAATGCCAGCTTGTAGTTCTTACCATCCACTTCGATCTCGCCGTTCTGGATGGTGTATGGGCCGAAGTTGCCTTCGTGTTGTTTCTCTGGGAACAACTTTGTGATTGTTCCTGTGACTTTCTTGATGATGTCTTTGGGTTCTAGACCCTCTAGTTGGTTACTCATTAGTTTTATAGTTTGCTTGGTAGTAGTGGCAGAATGGAGCGACTGAGCAGTAACGCTCACACCGCATATCTCCACCGTTTCGTTTCTCTATCGAATGCTTCGGCCCGTAGGTAGGTAGAAGGTTCTCTGCCTCTTCCTTAGACTCGCATACTTTTGCTGCGCGTTTGTTACCATCTTTCTTGATGGCGTAGGTATCTGGTTTAGCCCAG
>Ga0209296_1003470_pt1 | contig 10754 bp, 15 predicted proteins | sample S_130206_EF_Meta_FD_187319 | JGI IMG/M metagenome (GOLD analysis project Ga0209296, IMG submission 187319) | Freshwater microbial communities from Lake Simoncouche, Canada to study carbon cycling - S_130206_EF_MetaG (SPAdes) (version 2) | ecosystem: Environmental > Aquatic > Freshwater > Lake ...
GACCACCACAGTCAAGTGGGACGGCAAACCAGCACTGATATTTGGTCGCGATGCCAACGGAACATTTATATTGACCGATGTGTCTGGATTTACAGCCAAGGGTTACAATGGCCTGTTTACAAGTCCCAAACAGGTTACACAACATTTGGCCGCTAGAGATGCCGATGCAGCTGCGTTAGGAAAACCAGCTACTCGTGTTCAAGATCTTGCGCCAATTTACAATCGACTATGGAGCATGTTAGATGCCGCGGTGCCACCAAACTATAAAGGCTTTGTGCAAGGCGATTTGTTGTATATGGACACTCCGCCGTTACAAGCTGGCAACTATGTGTTTACACCCAACACCATAGAATACAAAATTCCAGCCAACAGCGATGTGGGCAAACGTATTGGTGCCAGCGATGTTGGCATTGCCATGCACACTAGATATGCTGAACCTGGGGCCGCCAAAGAGCCCATTGGCAATGTTAAATTTAAAACAGTGCCCGGACTACTATTGTTAGAGCCAGTGTATGCCAAAGAAAATGTGCGACCAAACAAAGAATTGACACAGCAACTTAGAACAGTTTACACTAGTCAAGGTGCCGCCATTGATCAATTGTTTAATCCTGCTGAACTTCGTGCGCTACAAATCACTGACTTGCCCAAGTTATGCATAGACTATATCAACAGTAGAGTGGGTGTTGGATTTGATAACTTGTTGGCAGATTTTGGACCTTGGTTGCAACAACGTGTTACGCCCAAAAAATTCAAAAACATTGTAGAATATTTACAAAGTCCACGTAGCAACTTGGCTGGTATGGCCGCGGCATTTACAGCCTGGGGATTACTACACGACATCAAGATGGATATTTTAAATCAGTTGGATCTACAACATCCTGGACAAGAGGGGTGGGTAATGGCCACAGGAGCCGGTATGGCCAAGGCTGTGAATCGTCTTGCTGGCGGATTCACCGCGGCAAATCGTCAAATAAACAACCCGGAATTGGCCGCTAACTCCTGATTTTTGCCAAAAGGTATAAATAAAAGTAGGACTTCACAGTCCATACACTAAGGAGATTTAAAAATGGCTTATATTACTATCAGTTCGGGTGATGCCCAACCAGTATTTGCAACAGACGTATTGAATGGCCCAGTTAGCCCATCAGCATCCACAGCAGGACAACCTGTTAACTTTGCTGGTCCAAAATTGGACTTTTTCCGTGCAGTTGCCAACACCACAGTTGTATCACAACAAGGTGTAAACGAATACGTGTCTAACGTTATTCAAGCAATTCAACAAACAAGCACAGTTGCTATGTATCAAGTTGATGGCACAGTATTGAGTTTTGGTGTTTTCCCAACAGGTGCATTTGCTAACGCCGCTGTATTCTTGGCTGCTGCAAACATCACAGCTACTGGTTACCAATTAGACTCAGCTACAAACGCTGGTTTCAAATTGTCAACCTAATCAACACAGTTGATTGAATAAAAACCTGCTTCGGCAGGTTTTTTATTGACTGAATTTTCTAAGCATAAGTAATTTTGCTCGTGTAGCAATCTTGTTCTGCATAGGGCAGGACTTGAACGACACACACATACACAGGAGAAAAACATGAGCAAAACACCTTACGAGATCCGTCTCGAACTTTTACATTTGGCCAGAGAAATACTTCAAACGCCAGTTCACGAAAGACGTAGCCGACTTTGCGATGAATATCATTCCAAACTGACTGATGCCAATCGCGGCCAACTTCCGTTCCCAACCTTACCTGATTTTCCGTCAACTGCGGATATTGTCAGCGAGGCTGAAGAACTCAAAAAGTTTGTAGACCAAGCGTAATTAAAAAGCACCTTCGGGTGCTTTTTTGTTGACTTTAATACAGGTCTTGCAATAATAACTTAAATACTCTACTATGATGGTTAGCAAAATAACAGAATTGACAGTGTTTGAAAGCCCCGACGGTGGCAGGACAGTCTATGCTAGAAATTCCGGTTCTACCAAACGAGAATTACACTGGCAAGATCCTAAATTGCAACAAGAGCTCAAAGACTTGGAAAGTTCAAAACGTTGGGTAGAAATTTTTCAAGCCCGCAGAGACAACAGCGAACTTAATCATTTGTGCGAACAAGTAGAAATACTCTACGAATTGAGCAGGAAGACTGAATGAAATTTGCTTGTCAAACTTTGTTTGATATCACAGCCACCGGAGTAACTGGGCATTGCAAACAGAGCAGAATGCCATTTCGTGACAGTGCCGGACAATTGATACACGATACAGATTCATGGAATCGCAGTCGCAATCAACAACGCAACTGGGAAACAATTACACAAATATTAAGTCTACGCACTCAGTTGTTTGGGTTGACTGACCCTATATCAGACCAAACCGGCACACGTTGGATGTTTGAATTTGAAACTGAAACAGATGGCATTTACGGTCCTGAATCGGATCCAGTGTTGGTGCTACGTGCTGATGCTGAAGGTGTGCCTATGTTGCGTGAGCTTGATAACGACCCAGATATTGATACAGTGTTAATTACTGACGGATCTAGACAGAATATTTGGTTCGCACCTATTTCCATAAATACATGATGGAGATTGCAAATGGTTGAGCCAACTGATATCGAAAAGAAAAGTCTAGAAGCACACGTAGAATTGTGTGCTGAACGCTACAATGCGTTAGAAGACAAAATGACTGCTATGAGTGTGAATATTGCACATCTCTGCGAAATGGTACAGGAAGTCAAAGCCAGCGTAAGCAAAATGAGTGAAAAAAATAACGATCGATTAATTTCGTGGGGAGTTGGCATTATTGGATTTTTATTTGCTTCAACCATTTATCTTATATCACACTACGTTTTAAAATGAAATCTGACCAAGAGTTTGAACGCATGTTCCGCCAGGAATTTAAAAGTATCGCACCCAATTTAATCTGGCAAAGTGAGGATGGTTACGAAGTATTTGAGCACTATAAAATACAGCCCAAATCACGTGGTTATCAAGTGTTTTGTGGTATCACAGACGTAGGAGTTTTCAGTAGCACACGCACAGCACTCAGCTGGTGCATTGCCGATAAAAATCGTGATTACAATACATCCCGTGAAATACTAAGAACTGATAATAAGCTAACTGCACTTAAAAACGACATTCATACTAGAGCTGCAATCGGTGATCGTAGCCAAGACCCTGATTTACGAGAGATTATTTTAACCAAGTTAGAAAGCAAAATTATACAGAAAAAAGTGCTGGAAAATCAGTTAACCAAATACGTAAACTGGGCTAAATATATTCAACAACGAGGATTCCATAATGAAACTGCAAGAACTGGCCGTAGCCAATCCGAAACAACAAGCCGCTAAGGTTTTTGAAAGCTATTTTGGTGACCGTGTTAATTTTAACACTGTTTCAAAAAGCCAAGCACATAACATGCTTAAGAGTGTTCGCAAGCTAATTGCTGAACATCGTAGAACCACAGCTTTTCACAGCAGTGAGCGTGATCCTGCATATTTAAAATTGGTTATGATGGAACAGGCCTTGGCCGCCGCTGCAACAGCACCGGGCGCCGCCCCAGCAGCAAATCCAGCCAGCATGGCAATGGACATGGCCGCAAGGAAAAAACAGGCACAAGATCAAGCCGCTGCAATTACAAAACAAATTCAAGAGCTAACACAACAAAAAAATCAAATTTTACAACAAGCAAACAATCCAATGGCAGAAGGTCGCCGTGCTCGTCGTTTGCGCGAAGCTAGTGAAATTCAGCAAGCCCAAGTTGTGTTGGCTGCACAAGACATGGTTGATCAAGTTCAAAAGATGAGTGAACAAGTCAGTGCCATGCAGTTTAAAGATTTACCTGCATTGATTGATCAAATCAAGAACGAAGTTGGTGTTGACCAAGCTACTCAATTCAACGGTGATGCCAGTGCTGCATTAAGCGGACTGTTACAAAACCTAAGTGGTGCTAAACAACAATTAGAAGCTGCACTCGGCGTAGTTACCGGACAAGCACCGCAAGTTCCCGGCGATGATATGGGCGTGGCTCCAGGTCAAGAAGAAATCAATATCGATGCTGAACTTCCTACACCCGATGGCGAAGAAGACATTGATGCTGAAATGGATGCCAACGTTGAACCTGCTGGCCTAGGTCGCGAACGTAGATAATGTTAATCCGTGAAGTTGCAGATCCTAACACACAACGACTGGCTGCATTAAGCCAGTTTTTGCTTGGACGTAGCCAGGACGAAGCCGCCGCAAAACAAATTAGTCAACAGGCCTTTATTGATGCAGCCAAAAGTTTAGGTGTTAACGTTACCGCAGACAATCTGGGTGATTTGATCAGTCAAGAACCCCTGAGCAATATATTAGAACCACTGGAACCCAACACTGGTGTAGTTCGTTTTAAAGGCAATACCGAAGCCGAAACTGGTATGAGTGTAGATCAAGCCAGAGCAGTAGTAGACAGCAATGCCAAAGCGGCATTAAAACGTCGCCAGTAAACACATTAGTCGTAAATATCAAACATCACTTAATCATTGGGTGGTGCCTCCTATACTATGAAAAAACACCTATTCTCAAAACTTGAGTTCTACATAACTAATGTCTGCAATTTAACCTGCGAAGGTTGTAACCGTTTCAATAACTATTCATTTGCTGGTTGGCAACGTTGGAGTGACTATGAAGCCGACTATGAAAAATGGGCTGAATATGTTGATGTTGACCGGATAGTAATACTTGGAGGAGAACCGTTACTTAACCCAGACATACTTGATTGGGTCTATGGAATCAATCGTATTTTCAAAAGAAATGTGCAGATACTGTCAAACGGCACACGCCTAAACAATGTAAACGGACTTTACAAAGCCTTGCAGGTCAATGGTAATTGGATGGGTATCAGTTGGCACAATCCTAACACCATTGATGAGTTTGAGGCCGAAGTTCACAAGTTTCTTCAAGGCACAATTACAAAATTAGAAAAAAACGATCCTCGTAACGAGTTTGGGTCTGACATTACATGGATAGACGAAAACAAGGTTGCTATTCCGCTGTGGATACAATATGATTTTTACGACAGTGCTATTCAACGAGATGTCACAGGCAAGTTTACACTACACAACAGTAGACCTCATGTGGCACACAACAGTTGCGGATTTCGTATACACAAAAACTATCACATGATCAAAGGCCGGTTGTATAAATGCGGTCCAGCCGCGTTGTTTCCAGAGTTTGATCAACAACACGGATTTGATATTTCAGATGAAGATCGATCTATTTTAAATTCCTACCGACCGTTATCGCCGTATGAGTACCCAGAACGTGGTGCGGAATTTTTGGCTACTATCGACGAGCAGTTGACCATGTGTAAATTTTGCCCAGAAAGTTTAGAATATAAAAATAGGTTATTTGCAGTGAGTAAAAAAGAAGCTCGAAAACAATACACTCTAGAACCAGTCGTATAATCTATTCAAAAAGGTTGTAAATACATGTTCAATATGCTACAATACAAAAATGACAAAAGAATATTTAATAATTTTAATTACTAGTCCTATCTTAACTTATTTTTTATATAAATTAAGTTTAGAACTATGGTGCATAACTTATGGAGTGTTTAATTAAATGGCTTACAGCGAAAAAGTAATAGATCACTACGAAAACCCCCGCAATGTGGGGTCGTTTGATAAAGGTGACGATTCAGTGGGAACCGGTATGGTCGGCGCACCTGCCTGTGGTGACGTTATGAAACTTCAAATCAAAGTAAATACTGAAGGAGTAATAACTGATGCCAAATTTAAAACATACGGATGTGGATCAGCAATCGCCAGTTCAAGTCTTGTCACCGAGTGGGTCAAAGGAAAAACGCTTGACGAAGCAGGAACGATTAAGAATTCGGATATTGCTGGAGAACTTGCCTTACCACCGGTTAAAATACATTGTAGCATACTTGCAGAAGATGCTATAAAAGCCGCAATTGAAGACTATCGTAAGAAACACTGATGATATCTGTTACTGAGATTGCTTCTAAAAAAATTAAATCTAACTTGACTCGCCGCGGTCAAGGTGTAGGCATTCGCCTTGGTGTAAGAACCACAGGTTGCAGTGGACTTGCTTATGTGTTGGAATATGTTGACAACATTAATTCTGAAGATATCACAATTGAACAGGCTGGCTTTGTTGTGGTAATTGATCCCAAAAGCTCAGCATACCTAAATGGTGTTGAAGTAGACTATGTGCGGCACGGCCTTAACGAAGGCTTTGAATTTAATAACCCCCTTGAACGAGACCGTTGTGGATGCGGAGAAAGTTTTAGAATTTGAAAGACAAACTTAAACAAGCATACATAAAAACCGCAGAAACATTTGCGGAACTTAGCCATGCTCGTAGACTACACGTTGGTGCTATTGTGGTCAAGGATGATAGGATCATCAGTATCGGCTACAATGGTATGCCAGCAGGTTGGGATAACAACTGCGAATATGAAGATAAAGATCCACAGACAAAACAAACGTCATTGGTAACACGATCAGAGGTGCTTCATGCTGAAACAAACGCAATTGCCAAGTTGGCTAAATCTAACGAATCTGGTATGGGTGCTACTATGTTTATTACCCATGCTCCATGTTTGGACTGTGCCAAACTTATCTACCAAAGTGGTATTAGCAGTGTTCTATATAGGAACGCTTATCGGGATACCAGCGGTATTACGTTTCTGGAACGATCAGGAATCCAGGTAGAACAAATCAATGTATAATCCAAAATTCAATTATCACGAACTATCTCGAACCACAGAAGAAGGCAAACGCCTGTATTCTACCCCAGATGGCGGCCGAGTTCCTAGTGTAACAACTATCCTAGACAAAACAAAACCAGCAGAATCACGAGCCGCATTAGAGCAATGGCGCAAGAATGTAGGACATGCCAAAGCACAACAAATTACCACAGAAGCCGCCAATCGCGGAACACGTATGCACACCTACCTAGAACATTATGTAAAAAATAATGAACTAAAAGAGCGTGGAACAAATCCGTTTGGTTGGGCAAGCCACGCTATGGCACAAACTGTGATTGAAGACGGACTTAAAAACGTTGATGAGTTCTGGGGTGTAGAGATTCCTTTGTATTTCCCCAAGCTGTATGCTGGAACCACCGACTGTGTGGGCATACATCAAAAAGATGAAAGCATTCTGGACTTTAAACAAACCAACAAGCCCAAGCAAGAATCTTGGATCACCGACTATAAATTACAACTGGTAGCCTACGCTCTAGCGCACAATGAAGTCTATGGAACCAACATACGCAAAGGTGTTGTGCTGATGTGTGTTAAACCCCCGGTAGATGACATGGGTAACCCACTTGCCCGTCCTGTTTACCAAGAATTTATATTGAAACCCGAGGATTTTGACTACTGGACAGATCAATGGTGGCGCCGTTTAGAGCAGTATTACCTACTAGCCTAAACAGCTAAATACTGAATAGAATTCAAGGAAGACTAAATTGGCCATTGTTCAAATATCCCAAATTACAAACCGTAAAGGTTTAGCAGAAAATCTACCACAACTAGCCGGTGCGGAGTTTGGTTGGAGCACTGATACACGTCAACTTTACATTGGTAATGGTACCCTAGAAGAAGGCGCCCCAATTATTGGTAACACTGAGATTTTAACAGAATTCAGTGATATTTTAAATTTTTCTACAACCTACACTTACAAAGGACTGGCCGCTGGTTACACAGTGCAAACTGGTCCCACTGCTGGTACGCCAATTGATTTAAGTTTGCAGTCGTGGCTTGATCAATTTGCCAGTGTATTGGATTTTGGTGCAGTAGGTGACGGTTCCACTGATTGCACAGCAGCAATTAATCGTGCCCTATACCAATTGTATTGCAGAGATACCAATCCACAAATCCGTCGTAGCTTATTTTTTCCTGCTGGAGTATACAAAGTAACTGGCACAATTAATATTCCTCCATTTGCCACCTTGTATGGCGAAGGCCTGGACAATTCTATAATTTCATTGGCCTCGGGTGCTTCGTATGCAGCACAAACAGCTGACAGCTTGCAACAGACAGGCGCTAACATTGGCTCTGGTGGAACAATACCACCGCAACATATCACTATTACCAATCTTGGATTCCAAACAGTCGATGACGAAGTCAGCGTATTTTTACTTGGACAAGCAACCAATTGCCGTTTTCAGAATGTAGGATTCAATGGTCCTATGACCACAGCCAATCTAACCACAAATGCCAATGCCACAATGTGCGTAGAGTTTAATACAACTGCTGCTTATTCATGCGAACAAATAGTGTTTGATGGATGCCTGTTCAATGGAACAGTTTACGCATTCAACACCAGTGAAGAAGTCAGCGGCGTTATTGTTTCAAACTCCGTATTTGATACACTGTATCAAGGTGTGCTGTTAGGAACCAGTGCTCCGGTATTTGCTTCACCCACTGGCATACGCATGACTAATAATGTGTTTAACAACATTTATGTTGAAGGCATTGTATTCGGATCTTATTCTAATTTAAATGCATCAGCACAAAATATTTTCTATGATGTAGGAAATCATTTTACAGGATCTACAGCTGCCTCACCAGTAATCACTTTCAACAACAGCAACAATGTCAGTGTCAGCGATTTATTTGAACGTAGTGACGCCTCAGCTGCTGACTATCCTAGAATATCATTGGCCGTGCCTGCCAACCAAGTGGCTTCTACAAATGGTTCTCAGATTGTAGTAGCCACAGGAACTTACATAAGACAAAGTGGATCTCAAACTCAACTGGCCAACGATGACACCAATGAAGTTGCAGTGGTGTCAACTCTTCAGGCCACTGCGTTTGAGCTCAATTATAAAATTACACGCAATGACTTGTATCGTGTTGGAACCATGGTTGTTGCTTCAGACACCACAGGGCCAACCATGTCAGACGATTATGTTCAAAATGGCGACACTGGTATAACTTTATCAGTCAGTCAGACAGGCGACGAATTAAGTGTAATATACAATGCAACCGACACTGGCATAAACGGGATAATTAACTATTCTATCAATTACCTAGCCTAATTTAATGTGGCCTGTAACTTTTGATAATAGACTGCAATCCTGGGTCGAACTCCGCAGTCGTTGCCAATTCCTTGATTTAGAAAACTCATTGACTGCCATTAACCAATGGTGGTTCAACACCCCTTGGCAACCGTATTATCTACACTGGGATGACCAAGCGGATTGGCCAGATCCCTGGCAACTTTTAAGTGATAATGTCTATTGTGATCTTGCAAGATCTCTTGGAATCCTGTATACTATAAGTCTACTGGAACGTGCGGATATGGCGGATGCAGAGCTGGTTTTGGACGAAGATGGCAGTAATTTAGTCCTAGTAGCAAAAGAAAAATATATACTTAATTGGAACAAAGATTCAATCGTAAATAACAAACCCAAAGTTAAAACCACTCGCAGGTTTAAAAAAACCCAAGTTAGGTAGTAAAATTAGAACACGAAAGTTAAAAGATGCAGATAAGCGTAGTTAAAAGAAGCGGACTAAAAGAACCACTGCAAATTGATAAATGGCAGGCCCAGGTTGCTAAAGTTTGCCAAGGAATCGCTGACGTAAGTCAGAGCATGATAGAAATCAAAGCACAATTACATTTTTATGATGGAATTACCACACAAGAAATTGATGGCATTACTTTAAGAGCCATTGTAGATTTGATTGATGTAGAATCAAATCCTGATATTGGTCACACCAACTATCAGTATGTGGCCGGTAAACAACGATTATCAATGTTGCGTAAAGATGTTTACGGAGTATATGAAGTTCCACATCTTTATGAAATTGTAAAAAAGAATGTAGCAACTGGTCTATACACCAATGAACTTCTCACGTGGTACAGCGAAGAAGACTGGAATCGCATGAATGACATGCTGGACCATACCAAGGATGAGCAGTATAGCTATGCGGCAATCGAGCAGTTGATAGAGAAATATTTGGTACGCAATCGTGCGACAAAGGAAATTTATGAAACTCCCCAAATTAGATATATTGTTGCGGCAGCTACAGTCTTTCACAAAGAAGAACCGAATACTGCAAGAATGCGTTACATTAAAGAATATTATAATGCGGCATCCGATGGTTTGTTTACTCTTGCTACACCTGTGTTGGCAGGGCTTGGCACTCCTACTAGGCAGTTTTCTAGTTGTGTGCTTATCCGCAGTGACGACAATCTGGATAGCATATTTGCTTCTGGAGAGATGATGGCCAAGTATGCCGCCAAACGAGCCGGCATAGGTCTTGAGATTGGTCGCTTGCGTCCATTGGGTGCTCCTATTCGTGGTGGTGAAGTCATGCACACAGGTATGGTTCCGTTTTTAAAGAAATGGTTTGGCGACCTGCGTAGTTGCAGTCAAGGAGGTATTCGTAATGCAAGTGCTACAGTTTTTTATCCTATTTGGCATTATCAGTTTGATGATCTTATTGTGCTCAAGAACAACCAAGGAACAGAAGAAACCCGAGTGCGTCATATGGATTATGGGGTTGTGCTTAGTGCTCTCTTCTGGAGACGATTTAAAAACAAAGAAAACATAACATTCTTTGATCCCAATGAAGTGCCTGACTTGTACGAAGCATTTTACAAGGACACAACACGATTTGAAGAGTTGTATGTAAAATATGAAAAGCGCAAGGATCTTCGTAAAAAGACCATGGCCGCAGAGGATGTGTTCAAGGGCGGCATACTAAAAGAACGCACTGACACTGGCCGAATTTATCTTGTATTCA
>Ga0209296_1003473_pt1 | contig 10747 bp, 11 predicted proteins | sample S_130206_EF_Meta_FD_187319 | JGI IMG/M metagenome (GOLD analysis project Ga0209296, IMG submission 187319) | Freshwater microbial communities from Lake Simoncouche, Canada to study carbon cycling - S_130206_EF_MetaG (SPAdes) (version 2) | ecosystem: Environmental > Aquatic > Freshwater > Lake ...
ACTTGAATTATCTCCCCAATAAACCGTAAAATTATAAATAAGAGAAGTGTCATTATTATCAAGTGAAGGAAGAGGAAGAACTATTTGTTGTCCTGATTCAACACGCCAAACTGTCTTAAATCCATCGGGTACATCAACTGGTGGAGTAGTAGTTACCTCAGTAAAAGGATCTCTATCAACAATCATAAATAACAACTTCAATGATTCCATCATATTCGATAAAGCAGAAATATAATCATCATATTGTTCTTGTGTTAATGATTTTCCAATAAGTGATTCCCACATTACTTTTGCAACACCTGGACTATTTTTATGACTAAAAATATCTCTATTTCTTACCCATTCATTATAAGCATCAATTGTATAAAACTCGTCTTCCTCTGTTAGATTAGCAATTGTGTACCATACATCAACAGCTTTATAATGAGCATCTCTTTGTTCTTGAAATTTTTTATAAGCATCACGCCAGTCTATATCATTGACATCCGTAAATTGATCAGGTCCTATTATTCCCCAATTAATATAATCTTCTAAAATTGATGAAGCCATAATTTATTTATATTTATTTTTTATTTATATCATTTTTTATTATGCGGATGGTAATATATCTCTGTTTATTCTATAACTAGGTATATAATTAGCAGACCAAAGAAATGGAAGTAGTGATAATATCACTTCATTTTTAGCTTTTATAGCGTTATTTCTATCATTTTGTCTGTCTTTTAAAACTCGTTCAAAATATTTATCATAAAAGAATTTACTAAACACATTATTTTGAACATCCCAAGCACGCCATTTATCATCTTGGTGAAAATCACCAGTAAAATCACCCTCATTAACTATAATAATATCACCTGGATTTCCTGTTCTTGGTACATCTTGAGGCCTTTCTACAGGAGGAAGAACATTAACATCAAAAACTCCTGGCATTAAATCTGCTGAACTAAATCCAGTATTAGTTGTTCTATACCAATTATCATATTGATTTAATTGTTTCCAACGAGTGACATTTACATTGAAAACAACATCTTTATAAAAAATAGTAGGACTAGCAAGTGGTGTTGGTTGAGAATAAGTAACTCCTGGATATTTAAATTCAAAATTATTATTTTCATTTTGAGCTTTTAAATTTGCATCACGGGAAGATCTATAAGTTTGTTCTAAATAAACCTGCGATGAATCATATAAATCTAATTCTTCATTTGTAGGAGCAAATGAATCAAGTTCCATAAAGTCAAATCCAGGTGAAACATAAGGACTTAGATACTTAAAAGGATATCTAAATCTTACCCTAAGATCAGGATTAGATTTAATAGCATTTATCTTTCCAGTTATTATTCTATTTTCAATAGTATAACCACCATCAGCTAGTTTTTCTGCTTTAAGATTATCAAAGTTAAATTCAAAAGCCATATCATTTTATTTATTTTTACACGATATATATTATTTTAACTTAACCACCTTTTAAAGAAAAAGTCCAATTAAACAACTGGACTTTTAATTTTTGGTTCTTTTCTCTACCAAATATTTTGTGGAGAATACGAGGATCGAACTCGTCACCTCTTGTCTGCCAGACAAGCGATCTAGCCAAATGAGCTAATTCCCCTGGAGCCGGCACCGTGATTCAACGGTGGATCATCCGGCAGGTTGGAGCGAAAGAGGAGAATCGAACTCCCGTCTAAGCCTTGGCAAGGCCTTGTAATACCATTATACGACTTTCGCTTAACTTACTTTTTATTTTTAATCTTTTTAATAAATCTAAGAAGTGCATTTTTATTTACACTCTTCACTTTCTTATCACCTCTCAATATATTTCTACTTGATTCGAATTCTCCCGTTAATACTATTTTCTTCATAATTTCTTTTTATTTTTATAAAAACCCATCTACTCTACCTTCTGTTGTTTTAGAAACAACAAAGTCTTCAAGCTTACATTCTGATATAACATTGCCTTTATGTCCAAATGGCATTGCTGTATAAGTATTCTTTATAGTATTAGTATAAATAATATAAAGTAATCCATTTTCTATATTCTTGAATATTGTCATAAACATTTTTTATTTTTTGTGGAGCTGATCGGAATCGAACCGACCTCAAAAATCTTGCAAAGATCTCTCGCCAAAGCCTTGGAACATGCAACCCCATTTTTTATTCGAGTTGAGCAGGTAGTGGGATTCGAACCCACGGTGTGAACTTTATCTGACCGGATTGGAAATCCGGAACCATCGACCAACTAGGTGATACCTGCATTTTTTGTCGGCAAGGTGGGATTCGAACCCACGTTTTCAACTTCCCACTACGTGTATAGTGTGTATAAGACACCAACGGTACCTGCCGAAGTATATAAAATAAAAAACCCAGTCCTTTTGAGACTGGGTTTGAAATATATGTAAAGTCAAAATTTTACATAACACAACTCAGCCTCTCGATGAAACGCCCCGCGCCTATCGCTATAATTCCTGATCCTATGTTAGTTAAATTTTTCATGTTTCTATTTTATGTTATTATATATTAAAAGTTTTGTCTTCCCTTTATATTTTTTTATTTATTTTTATCTGTTGGAAGGGAGGGATTCGAACCCCCGTACTCGTAAGAGATTTGATTTACAGTCAAACGCATTTAGCCACTCTGCCACCTTCCAATGGTGTTTTATTTGTAGTCCCACGGAGAATCGAACTCCGATTTCCAGGATGAAAACCTGGCGTCCTAACCGTTAGACGATGGGACCGTCTTTTTATTTGTTTTACAAAGATAAGGAATTATTTCTAATATCCAATATTTTTTGTGTGTCAAAATTAGTTATATAAAATTTTCCTTCTTCTATAAATATATCACCATTTAGATGACTTTCATTTATTTCGATATCATTTATTTTCAAAGTTATTTTACCCTTTATGGATCTAATAGCTTCTCCTTTACTTTTAAATATACCTACTTGTATAAGAAAATCTAATATTTTCATTTTGTAGTCCTGACGGGGATCGAACCCGCATCTACACCTTGAAAGGGTGTTGACCTAACCATTAGTCGACAGGACCATATTTGTGGGAGAGGTGGGAATCGAACCCACTCAGGCAAATGCCACTAGTTTTACAGACTAGCCCAACTCTCCAACGTTGGCGCTCTCCCAAATTTAATTTAAAACAAAAAACCCAATCTGAATTATCAGACTGGGTTAAGTTAATATCATAATGATTCCATTACGACATAGACCTTAGTCTGACGTTTGAGCCACGCTCTCCCTCATAATAATACGCTATGTTAGTAATTGTTGTCATTTGTTCTATTTTTTAATTTGTTTCTTAATTGTTTTACAAATATAAGTAGACTTTTTCAATCTACCAAATTTATTTTTATTTTTTAATTCCTCGAAGACTGTCCAGATTTCAATCCTGTTTTTCAACTGACTAGATTTCAATCCTGTCTTCTTTTTTGTAGCGGGAGCCAGACTCGAACTGACGACCTCAAGGTTATGAGCCTTGCGAGCTACCACTGCTCTATCCCGCAATATGATGTATATATTATATAACTATTCCTTTGTTTAGTCTTTTTCGTAATTATTTTACAAATATATTAAATATTTTTAATTTAATATATACTTTATGAAGAATTTATCATCAATATATGATTTATTATTAGAAGGAGTAGAATCATATCCTTTTGAATTAGAATCTAATAATGCAAAACTAGTTAAGTATTCATTTGAAGATGTTGTTGGTAATAGATATCTAGTTGAGTTCAAAAATATACCAATATTAAAAACTGGTGATTTAAGTACTACTTACGAGTTACTTTATTTTGTACTTAATGATGATCATTACTCAGTTAGTAAAGTGGTAAATGTAAATCCGTATAGAGTTTTAAAAACGGTCTTTGGTGATATATTAAATGATTTTACAAATAGATTTAGTTGGATCAAAACTATATACTTTGTTGGATTAGCTAAAGAAAGAGAAAGAGAATATATATCATCAAGAACAAAAATGTATGTTAGATATCTAAATATGAATCCAATACCAGGATATAGATTACAAAATGCTGGAAATTCAATTAAACTGACTAAAATATAATATATAGAATATGGAAAGGCCACAAGCAAGAATAGTAGATGCTCAACAAGTTGAATCTGAGAGAGAAGTATTAGGATATGAAGCTGAGCAATTACTTCGTAAATATGGTTATCAACCAGAACAAATGTCTTCTATACAACAAAATCAACAACCAGTTGAACAACCAGGTTTAACATTTGAACAAATGGTAGCTCAAGAAGAAGCTAAAAGAAGAAATGAAGAGGAAAAAAGAAGACAACAAATGTATGGTCCTAAACCAACTACATTTGATGGTAGAAATGGTTATGACTCAGAAGTAAAATATAGTTCTGATGATGATAGTGGATTTAGTTTCAAGATTGAAATTACTTCGGATATGAAGATACCTAAATACTAATAGCGTTTAATTTATACTCTCTGATAATTGGTATCATATTTTCTCTATCAACATCATTAAAAACTCTTTGAGTTAAAAATTTTGGAGATAAAATAACTTTTTCAGTTTTAATTACCCACTCAATATTATCTGGTTTAACCTCTCTCGACATTATAACCAAATAAGCATAAAGTTCAAGATTACCATTTTTATTAGCAATATCTTTCAATGACGTTAGTAAATTACCAACTCTTAAATGTCCCATTTTTATTTTTTTACAAATATAAAAAATAAAAAGGATTTACTAAAATAATATATAGACTAATAAATAAATCTTATATAAATGAGTTTAATTAATTTTACCACCTATGTTGACTTGACAAATTCAGCGACACCTTCTTCTGGATTTTCAGTTGCTTATGATTTAGATGGAATTCTAAAACAAAAAGATTTCAATGGAATTATTACACAAATAGGGTCAACTGCTTCAGGTGGAAGTGGTACGGCAGGAACTAGTGGAACAGATGGCACATCTGGAACATCTGGTGGTTCAGGAACCGATGGTACAAGTGGTACAGATGGAACTTCTGGTACTGATGGTACAAGTGGCACAGATGGAACTTCTGGTACTGATGGTACAAGTGGTACAGATGGAACTTCTGGATTGAGTGGTACTGATGGCACAAGTGGAACAAGTGGAGTTGGTACAAACGGAACTGATGGAACCTCAGGTACATCGGGTAATCAAGGTATACCAGGTGCTACCTTATCACCACTTGGCGTTGAGGACTCATATCCATCACTCACACAAAGTAGAGGAACATCCTATTCTATACCAACACCTAATTTTTTAGATACTTATATAGTTCAAGATACATCACATTTGTGGATATATGATCCAACATCATCTGCTTCTAATAGTGAAGGATGGGTTGATATGGATGAAATACAAGGACCACAAGGTTTACCAGGAACTTCAGGAACTGATGGAACAAGTGGAACTTCTGGAACGGATGGAACTTCTGGCACAACCGGAACAAGTGGAACAAGTGGAACTGATGGCACAACCGGAACAAGTGGAACTGATGGTACATCAGGAGTAAATGGTACGTTTTCACCAATGATATTTTCAACTTATACACCATCTAATCCAACATCAACAAATAGTAATGTTGGTGTTATGATGGGACTTGGAATGACATTTACACCTAATTCAGTTGGTACTATTAAAATAGATATAATGTGTGTCTTAAAAAAGACAAGTGGTATAGCAACTTTAAGTATAAGATATGGTAGTTCATCTACTCCTTCTAATGGTGATTCATTAACTGGTACTGTATTAGTAACAACAACTGGTAATAGTATAAATTCAAGTAGTGAGGAATTCTTAACTTTAACTGGTATCGCAACTGGTTTAACAGTATCAACTTTATATTGGATAGATATAAGCGTTTCTAACGCATCATCACAATCAACATTTATTAAAGATATAGATGCGTCTGTTATAGAATTAGCAGGAGTTATAGGAGCTACTGGTCCTGCTGGTACTTCTGGAACCGATGGAACTTCAGGAACCGATGGAACTTCTGGAACTGATGGAACTTCAGGAACCGATGGTGTAAGTGGAACTGATGGAACTTCTGGAACCAACGGATTAAATGGAACTTCTGGAACTTCTGGAACAAATGGATTAAATGGAACTGACGGAACTTCTGGAACCAACGGATTAAATGGAACTGACGGAACTTCTGGAACCAACGGATTAAATGGAACTGACGGAACTTCTGGAACCAACGGATTAAATGGAACTGATGGAACTTCTGGAACAAATGGATTAAATGGAACATCAGGAAATAACGGAACTAATGGAACTTCCGGTACAACTAACTTAATTGGATCTGGAACAATAAATTATTTACCAAAATGGACTTCTGGTACTTCCGGTGTTTTAACGAATTCTCAATTTATTGATGATGGAACTTATACAGGTATAGGAACCACAAGTTCGTCAGCTAAATTTTATATACCATCCTCTAGTTTATCATGGGGTCAGTATGTTGCGGTCGCTGGTTCTAGTATATTAGGAGGTATTTTTCTAAATAACTCAAATTCAGGATCTTTATCATATGGTTTAGTAAGTGGGATTCAAGGAGGAACAACTAAAATAGTAATAATGTCATATCTTGGATCTGGATATAGTGCACCTTCTTCTTACAATTCAGGATTTTATTTTACCGAAGAAATGTACACACATAATAAAGAAGTAAGAGGTATGATGTTAAATCTATCTAATAGTAGTAGTTATGTTAAATATGGAAATTACATTAATATATCTGGTTCTAATAGTAATTCATATGGAGTTTATTCAAAAGTTTATGGAACAGGATCATCTAACTATGGAGTTTATATAGATTCATACGCAGCTTCAAATAATTATGGTTTAGTTGTAAATAGAGGAACATCAATATTTAATAATTCTGGAGATGATTATGATTTTCAAATAAAAGGACTAACAGAATCTAATCTATTCTTTATTGATGCGTCAAATGATAATATTGGAATCGGAACTAACACACCTAATAGCTCATCTATATTGGATTTATCATCTACTACAAAAGGATTTTTACCACCACGAATGACTGGTTCACAAGCAGAATCTATATCATCACCAACAGAAGGTCTAATGATATATTCAACTGATACTTCTGGAACAACTATTAACTCAAAAGGATGGTGGGGTTATAATGGAGTTACTTGGGAAAAGTTAAATTAAAATCTCTTTCTATATTTAATTCTATTTTCAATATAATTAAGAAAATATATTAAATTTAGACAATCCTCTTACCAAGTAGCGGAAGATACAGGATTCGAACCTGTGGGGCTGTTACACCCACGACTTTAGCAAAGTCGCACGATAGACCGCTCTGACAATCTTCCTTTTGAATAAGGTAGTTGGAATTGACCAACTTATTAACATTGTCTTCTTAACAGGGACTATTAATAATTTTCGTTATACCTTATTTTTTGCGGAAGTCGGAGGTCACTATCCCCATACCTTTCAGTACCACTCGTTTTCAAAACGAGGTCACACACTGTGCAATTCAACTTCCATTGGCGGAAAAGTGAGGTATCGATCCCCATACCCGTAGGTACCACTAGTTTTCAAGACTAGGTCAAGCGCCAGCTTAATTACTTTTCCAATTGTGATTCTAGAGGGATTCGAACCCCCACGTCTCTCGGTTCGTAGCCGAGTGTTTTATCCATTTAAACTATAGAACCATTTAAAACAAAAAACCCTTCAAACATAAGTTCGAAGGGTTTTCATAAATATCTTATTATATGACTATTATGAATACAATCGAACCTCACTCATCTTTGACGAGCGACTAGTAGAACTCTTAGAGATAACTCTTTGAGTAGAACTTTTCGATGTGTTAATAATAGTTTTCATAATCTTATTGTTATATATTACAAATGTAATCTTTGTTTTTGTTATTTCCTAATTTTTTTATACTAAATCTTCAGCATCAGCTGGAAGAGTTATTCTAACAAGTTGTCTTTTAACATCTTCTTCTAATGGTAAAGATTCATGAATGAATGTTGAATTACCCCAATATAAAGTATTACTCTTTAAGTTAAAGTTGTTCATTTTAGAAAGATCTAAATGTGAACAATCACCACCTTGATTTGGTTGTCCTTCATAATCACCATTCCAACCTTTACAAGCCTCATAAGAAGAAACGATTAACATTCCACCTTTTTCAGAACAATATTGTTCTTCGTGCTTATCTCTTGGTAAAAACCTACCATCTTCTCCAGTTAACCAGCCGCTTCCACCACCGCCCCATCCAAATAGATAGTTTCCGTCAGTATGTGGACCACCTCTTCTATGAGATTCTCCTTTACCAACAATTTTTTCATCAATTGTTAAATATGCTTTACCTGTTTTCTTAGGAGAACAAGCAACAATCTCTTTAACTACACTTTCCCATCTTTCGTATCCAGACGGTAAAGTAGGACTCTCCATATTGAACTCATGCATATAAACTCTATCACCTCTGTATTCTGGAAGAGATATTGGTTTAATCATTTTTGATTTACTTTTCAACATAATGTTATTTAATTTTTTAGTAGTTATCGTAGAAGTAATCTTTAAGATCTTTTTCTCCGTATCCTTTCTCTCTTAGGGAATTATACATTTCATAAGATGATTTGTTCTTTTTATTTTTACCAATAAAATCTTCAATTTCATCTTTTTTAGAAACTTTTTCACCTTTCACTTTTTCATTAAATTTTTGTAAATGTTTCATTTCTTAATCTTAATTTTATTTATATATTAAAATCAAAAAATATATTTTGTGGGGATGGTTGGATTCGAACCAACGACCTTATAATTTCAAAATATACGAAGTAACTCTCTCAATCAACACTCTTACGAGGTAAAATTTCAAAAGAGATAGTTTTCTCTACCACTGAGCTACATCCCCAAAATGAATTTATTACGTTACTTGAAAAGGCCAAGTCGATAAAATTCTAAACAGTCTCATAGCGAGGGAGAGAGACAGGACTCGAACCTGTGACCACGGATTTAAAAGATCGAAGTAACTCTTAACTTCACTACTGATTTCTCAGAGAATCCTTGTCAGAGTAATTGCGTGCTCTACCAACTGAGCTACTCTCTCCATTTTTAAATGGGTTTTAGCCATTTTCTTACACTATTATCACTAACACCATATTTTCTACCAGTTCCTGAATATCCTAGATTTAAAATATCTTCTTTTAACTGATCTAAAGATGGTCTATCTACTTTTCTCTGTTTTATAGAATCACACTTTTTACATTTGATACTACTTTTAAATATTTCTTTACCACATTCGCAATATTTCTTATTCTTCTCATTACTTTTTTTATTTCCTCTACAATGTGTATCTAAGGTTGCATTGCAGTTAGGACAAACAATTCTTAAATTTTCAATTCTATTGTCATTATTTATTCCATTTATATGGTCTAATATAAGTGACATTTTTTTACCCATCCATTCTTCACATTGACAACATATCTCACATGATCTATTTTTTAATCCTTCTTTGTATAATCTATCTTTTAATTTAGATGTTGAATACGTTGAATTCTCTACCAATAACTCACTAATTTCCTTTTTAATATTAAAAACATAATTATTTAATCCACCTATTTGGTTTTTATAGAAATGTTCAATACTTATTTTATAAAGGTTAATATACTTTTTTAGTGTTGTATAGTTACCTGGTCTAGTTGATAAATTCATCTTTCTTAAACAATCACTATAAGAAAATGAATCAGAAACTATATTTTTTAAATTTTGATATTCATAATACTCTTTAGTTACCTCATATTTAATTTTTAGTTTTTTAGCTCTTAACTGACAACCTCTAATTGTTCTATTAATTAATTTAGAACATCCACTTGGACCAATTTTTGAGTAATTATTCTTTAATATATCATCTTCATATTCTTCCCATTTTTTAAATCTCGAACTCATATTTTTTTTATTTTTATATATTAAAACAATACACCTACCATGTGGATTTGGGTTAGAATCGAGTGAGTCATAGCACAGATGGTTGCAATCGAAGCAACTCGTGAAGCTTTTGGAGAGCCCACCGACACCAAGCCTGTCATCTGTATTTGTGGACCCGGTGGGTTACGATCCCACTCTCCCTCCGTTAAAAGCGGAGTGCTTTCCCGATTAAGCTACGAGTCCTTGTGGAACAGCTCGGTAACGATCCGAAATCTCTCGGGCTTCAACCGAGCGCATACACCATGTTTGCTACTGTTCCATTTAGGGTGACTGACGGGTTACGATCCCGCTACCTCTTGAACCACAATCAAGCGCTCTACCAATTGAGCTACAGCCACAGTGGACCCGGTGGGTTACGATCCCACTCTCCCTCCGTTAAAAGCGGAGTGCTTTCCCGATTAAGCTACGAGTCCAATTTTGGGTGTCATACGGGATTCGAACCCGTACCTTAACTTTCACAGAGTTAAATGCTCATCTTTCGATTCTCCATTAACAATAATGACACCATATAAAACAAAAAAATCCGAACTTTTTTGAAGTTCGGACTTTTGAATATTGTCTTTTATAAATATAGATTGTTACATCTTATTTGAGAGCAATACACTTTCAGTACCGAACTGGTTGCTAAACCACTTATTCGATTTACTAAAATGTTTATGTGTATTAATTGTTCTCATTATTTCTTATATATTAAAAAGGTTTTTCCCCTTTTGGTTATTTTTGTTATTATTTTATACAAATATAGATAAAGTTTTATATCTG
>Ga0209296_1003474_pt1 | contig 10744 bp, 12 predicted proteins | sample S_130206_EF_Meta_FD_187319 | JGI IMG/M metagenome (GOLD analysis project Ga0209296, IMG submission 187319) | Freshwater microbial communities from Lake Simoncouche, Canada to study carbon cycling - S_130206_EF_MetaG (SPAdes) (version 2) | ecosystem: Environmental > Aquatic > Freshwater > Lake ...
GCCCCCTACCTCATATTAAAGCCGTTCACATCATACAAACTTATAGGCTGCCCCCGTCTTATGGTTTCACATACTGACCCCCATCCAATGAACGCGCGCCCGCCCCCGCTTTATGGTTTTTGTGTTTTGGTCTTACCTTTTCTTATCTTTTTGTTATAGGCTGCGTTTAAGATTTCTCATCGGCACCATCGGGGATGTGACCCATCATAAGAACTTAAACCGCGCGCGCGTGTTATATGAATTCACACGCCGCCCCCATCATTCGTGTTTGTGTATTTGTACAGTGTCTAGAGACAGTGTCTCTTACACACAGACAAAACGATTGGATGTGAAAAGTGAAATATATGAATTCACACGCCGCCCCCATCATTCGGCGTGCGTGTTCTTACTAACAGAAAAGCCACCTTAGGTGTCTTTTCTACAAACAAAAAAACATTCGCAGGTTGCTTTTTGCGTTGTAGAATTATGTATAGATTCACTGAGTATCTCATTCAATTTTCGCCCCCAATCAATGGATTGTATTATATGATTCAAACATTTTTTTTTAAAAATTTTCTTGGTGGGGGGGGGTACGATTTTTTGCCTACCATACACAAACCATACACTACTATTTTTTTTATCTTTTGTTTTTTTGTATGTGTATTACTTATATATTAAATAAATTAAAAGAAATGTATATAATACCGTCTGGACCGTGTGGACCGTAGACCGCAAATCCTAAATTTCAAAAAGGAAAATAAAATTTTTAAAAATTTATAAATAAATCCTATAATTTTATTTTGCGCCTACACTATTTTAAACGATGTAATATCTGATGCCATGTCTCAATTATCCGCGCAATGGATTTTTACTGTATGGATTCTCATCACGGATTTACAATGTAAGCCCGCCTACACAATAAAGCCCGCCTACACAAGAAAATACATGTAGACCCAGTTAAAGGAATTAATAATTAGTATTTAAAGGAGTTCAGAGCTCAGATTTACATGTCAATTAGTCAGATTATGGTAATTTAAGCTTTCAGAATTCAGAAACGACCCTGAAAAATACTTAAAAAGGGCTTAAAGAAATGACGTGTTATATATTAATGGTAAATTATAGTAATACAAAGATTTATAAGATTTGGTCAACCCTTGGTCCACATATATATATTGGTTCAACGACAAAAGAATATTTATCTCAACGAATGGATAACCACCGAAACAAATATAAATCTGACAAATCATTAAAAACAACATCCAAATTAATATTTGAAGAGTATGGCATTGAAAATTGTTTCATTGAATTATTAGAGGCGAAAGATTGTAAAGACAAACACGAGTCATCACAACTTGAAGGGCATTATATACGAACATTGGAGTGTGTTAATAAACATATCCCTGGTAGAACTCGGAAAGAATATCTATCATCTAATAAAGAAAAAATCAAACAACAACAACAAATATATAACGAAACTAATAAAAATAAAATAAAAGAACGTCGATTATTTCTGAAAAATTTGAAACAATCTGAACAAACTAAAACCGAATAGAAATCATAATTTAGAAGATAAATTTAATAATAATAAAAATTATTATTAAATCAATTAGTTTTTATAGATGTTTATTGATACAACTGAGAAACGTTGTTATAAACTATTTTATATTTATCCATCGTACTATCTTTTGGAGTTACCCCCTTCTGATTATATCTGTAAATAACATCCGCCCTTCGTTTGATAAACAACCTGTCATCGGGTTGAAAAGCATTTTTACAATGCTGTTTGATATCATCGCATTGTTCTGAAACATCCTTCAAATCATCCTTTAATTTGCTATTTTCAATCTTCACTTCCTCAATTTCTTTCTCAAGCTCGGCGTTCGGTTCATCCTTGGTGCTTGCGAATACCTTATTGTAATTCTTCGACGCGGTATCAACAGAGTGCCGCATCATAAAAGCTAGCTTTTTTTTCTCATTATGTGTCGGGTGTAATTTGTGGTGATGAGTAATGAAAACCGAACGCATGATCTGGAAATTAATAGCTGGTAATTCTGTAATATCTCTCAGTTTCTTTAAAATCGCATTGTCCTCGAGTGATTCCCCTGTCTGAAGATTTTCAAATAAGAATTTTCGTGGGTATCTAGATAAACTGTCAATAATGAAATCCGCTAACTCTTGCAATTCAATTTTAATAAACGAAAGCTCTGGATGTGTCTTATAAACTTTATAGTTAGATGCTTTGTCATCATTCACGATGTAAGTCACTTCTTTTTTCTTTTTATTGATTAAAATATAATTATCAGAGCCATTGTTAGCTTTCATATTAGTGATAAAAGTAGCCGTTCTATAAAATGACGTCCTTAACGGTGGTTGAAGGATCAGTAACGATAATAATAATCTTTCATAGTTTCTTTTTAATGTATCCTCTTCATCGGGGATATTATACAGTATTTTTTTGAAATAATCATAATCACGATAATTTTCGAGCTCTTTCGCATCCAATTTATTTTCACCGGCTTCGGTCTCAATTTTTAGTTGTAAATCGTGCCCGTGTTGGGCATATATCTTTACGAACTTATCGTTTTTATGATTGATGTCCAAAAACCTGGATATCATGAAATACAGATGCATTTTATTTGACTGTCCCCAATTATCATTTGTTGCTATTATTTTCGCCAGATCTTTTTTTTTGACATTGATAAATGTATCAATATCTAAATTTTTATACGTTTTAACTAAATAGTTAAATAATTGTGTCTGTTTTTTTATATGAAAATCACTCCAAACTTTCTTGTAAACCATATATATAATATTAGATATTATTTTTTTAAGTGTAAATTATTATTTTTAACTACTTAAAGAACATATATATATTCGTCTAACTTGATATCGTAAAAATCAATAAATTCTTGCAACTCTGCCCGCCTCAAATGCTTGTATCTCGGCTTTGCCAAAGATTGATTTATTTTATAATACTCTTCCACAACAGCTTTTAATTCCGCGACTGTTAATGTTAAACAAAACCAAAGATTCATAAGATTTTCTTCTGAGTCCATTAATAATATTAATATAATTATATTTTCTTAACTAATTATATAAATGGAATACTCAATTCACAAGATTAAATTTAATAAATCCGTGTGCGATACTAAGATTACAAAAATATCAAAACTATTATTAAATAAACAAAAAATCATTATAAAAAAACTAGTCAAATCTAATGACGTTGATCATTTACCATCAAAATTCTTCATAGCGAAATCATTCAAAAGAGAGAAGCATAGTGGATTTGTCGTGATAATTGGACGGCTTAAACCATCACACATCACTTTACATGGCGCCGGGTTATCTGATATTTTTAATAAAATCAAATCAACTGTCTCAAACGTGTTCTCAGTTCGTAACGAATTCAACAACAAGGCACAAGCAATGTTAAAACAATATGGAGATAAGGCAATCAATAGCCTGAGTATTTTTAGAGCGCCAATCAATCAATCACCACTTTTTGTTAAAGTTATAAACGGGTTATCCTCTCAAAATATTCCATATGAGAAGCTTTTTCACCTAGGATTTATAATAACAATAGGAGGAACCAAACTACGAGTTGAAAAGAATGAAGTAATAGGAATAGATGATGTATTTACATCAAAACCAGAAACAGAATTTTTAGAAGTATCGATACAAGGGAGAGCACCGATTATCGTTAATGATTTTTTAAATAACGCTGTCAATAAATTTGGTAAGGATAGAATTTTTAAATATTCAGCGTTTCAATACAACTGCCAATGTTTCGTAAAAGATGTATTAGAAGCCAATTTATTATATGGTCCATCCATCAATAGTTTCGTGTATCAACCTTTGGACTCAGTCATTAAGAATATCAGCGGCGTGGTCCCTAAGGTGGCTAATGCAATCACAAGCGCGGCTGCGTATGTCAATCGGCTAATTGGAGGCAATAAGAATAATTTAAACAATGAAGAATTAAAGATCTTGATGAAAGTATTGAAACTGTTAGAGAATAATTAAATATTGTTTTTGAAATGATATTCATCAAAATATATCCAATAGATGCGATTCTTAAATTTATAATCCCTTTTAGTTTTTAAATTTTTATAATTGAACGGTTGAATAATTGGTAAAGGCTTAAATTCATCAAGTTCAATTTCCTCAACGTCTTCAACTGAGTAGCAATTACCCATTATATATACCATAATTTATATATTAATTTTTGGTCATCGTATAGGCATTCTAACCTATACATTTTGGTATACACTATTATTTTTTTAAATAAATAAAATAAGGATGTATAACAGATATATAAAATAAATAAATAAAATAAAATAATAATATCGTGCGGGAATGTAGAGTCGTAGGACCGAAAATAAAAATTTCAAAAAGGAAAATATATTTTTCAAAAAACAAAATATAATATTCTAAAAAATTAAATCGCGTCCTACGCTTTTCAAAAAGTATAATCTTTAAATAGGCAACGAGGAGTCCTCAATAATATTCAACCGATTGTTTAACTCATATAACATTAGGTCCAAATCATCGCTTGATAATCCATTCTTAAGCAGCCGGGCGCTTACCTCTCGATATGTATCATTGTATTGTAGATATGACGTATTATGACTATGTGTTTTAAAATCAATATCAATCGCCGAATGTAAAGCGGATGCTAGACTTGATAAAGTTGTTGTTGATAACGCCAATATTAATATAGCGGGATTCACTGGTGTAAAAGTGATAACCATTGAGCATATTGACACGGCGTTTAATGTATTTATTAATGATTTGGAGTACATTGATAAATTCTTATAAGATCCAAAATGTTTATAATGTGAGTCCTTGCGTTTCTTAATATCATCGAGTATCGATTTGATTAGTTTAACTTTTGGCGCGTAATTACTATTGTGTTCTTCAACGTTTATCATAACGTTACTCTCACTATTATCTGGTGTTATCATTACTATATATATAATTTAGATTATATATATATTGAATACAATAAATTTATGAAATACAATTCAAACACTTTGGTTTTTTCAAACCTTTTATAATATCGTTATTTTTTGAAATCAGTTTGATAAAATCTATAAGTAAATTAATAAATGGTTCGTATCTGTCAAAGTCAGTTATATGAAGTTTGAGAACCGACATCACAAATTGTTTTTTATCGGTTGTCACTATTTTACTCCTCTGAGCAAGGATCATCGTCTCACAAATAATTTCTAAAATGTTTTTATTCATATATATACAATACAAATTAATATACTTTCGTTAAAATACAGTGTTTTACTACTTGCCAACCTACTGCACCATTTGGTGTTTCTATTGTAACTATTAAAGTATTAGGTACCTTCGTATTAATAGAACCATTTGATATCTGTCTAATATAGTTTATAGGACGTGATAAAGTATTAGAATTACTATATGAGAACTCTAAACTTGTGAATACATTACCAGATAAGTCCCCCAATTGACGAATTGAAAAATCAATATTAATCTCATAAAAACAATTTGTTAGCATAGGCATATTATTAACAACCAGTATACCAATTGCCCTAACATTCGAGTATAGTTTAATATGGAGTGATACATCGTTAGACAACGTTATTAATCCAACTATTTTTAAATTATATGCAGAAACCTCAAAGCCGTTAAGGAACTCCAACGAACCAACAAATGTAGCATTCTCAAGCATATTAAACGGTAGTAATGAACCAGAGAATGAAACGGTTCTTGCTTCAGATGTTAACATATATACCCCTGTTTGTGTTTTTTGTGTTAAATCCGTTTCAATACCTAAATCATTTAATAACATTAAACTATTATCGTCTCTTGAATAAATTTTTATAGTATTATTACGAGGGATTATATGTTCTTCATTACTATTTAAAAAAGTTAATTCTTCACGGTTGTTTATTTCGTATGTTAAATTATTGAGAACTCTCGCTACATTATAACTCATTTATATTAATATATATTTAACATAGATTATATTTATACATGAATAGGTAATACAGGTGGTGGCGGAGGCTCGGTTGTAGCGGTTAAACCATCTCCAGACCCCTAAGCAGAGCAGATGAATGGCAAGGCGGTGCGCCAAACGCCAGCTTTCAAATGTTCAAAAACGATGCGCAAACCATCGCCGCTCGCTTTCACACGCCACGAATCACCAAAATTAAGATAACTATCGACTAATTTCACATCACCAGATAAAGAACCACCAGAGATATTGAATTTGTTATCTCCCAGTGCAGCAACTGAACCGTCTAAACCATCACACCTCATATTTAACGCGGAGGACGTCTGTACTAATGTGTCAGAAACACGATAGACAGCATCTTCACGATTTATGATTTCATCACTTATTCTTTGATGTATTACTCCATTTTCAGTGATGCGCGCATTTGATTCAGCAAAATGATTAGAATCAACATATGCTCTCAAATCTGTGTCTGCTCCTCTGCGCGCGGTTACCTCAGTTTGAGATTGAAGAGATGATACAGATGAACCAGATGAGCCAGATAATGCATTGATCTGTGATTGTAAACCAGCGTCGGCATTAGCACGCTCAATACTTTCAGAGGCTAAATTCTCATTGACAGTAACTATAGAAGCATGTATTAAAACATCTTCGCTTTTACGTTCGGCTTTTTCATTAAAAATAGATGTTACTAAATTTTCACACTTTGTTGATAATTCCATATCTACGACACTTCGATCAGTTGTTTCATTTTCCAAACTCATACTTAAAGTATCTAAACGTTCATTTATCATCCTATCACCCTCATTGAAATCAGCTCTAAGAGTTGAATCTTGAGATGTTCGTGCACTAACTTCTGCGGTTATTTGTGTTTGAAGAGATGACACGGACGAGGCGGATGATCCAGATAATGCAGTGATCTGTGATTGTAAACCAGCATCAACAAATGCACGATCGGTAGCCTCTTTAGATTCAGCAGCCATAGCGCGTTTTGACTCATCGGCATCGGCGGCAATTCGAGCGACTTGCTCAACATGAACCAAATTACCAGCCCAGTTACCTACATCGGTGACTTTTTTATTGATATCTGCTAATAGAGTAGCATCGCCAGCAATTCGTGCGGTAGCTTCACTACCAATAGAGTTAGCGAGGGTAGTTGCGAGGTTTGCATCGTTGTTTAATGCGGTTGCGATCTCCTTGAGTGTATCCAGAGTAGCAGGGGCAGCGTTTACCAATGCAGATACAGCAGAAGAAATATGAGAATCGACATAAGCTTTAGATACAGCATTTGCAGGGACTAAATTAGCCTCAACACCTTGTAAAACGAGGTTATCAACAATTAATTGAGTGGGTTCGTAAACTTCGCCAGACATTATTATATAATTCACGATAGAAAATAAAATTTTTAGAATGTTTTATAATTTAAAAAACTATTTTTTAGAATGTTTATTTTTGAGGTTGAATTTTCTGAACTATCTTTAATCATCAATACTTTAATCTTATCACCGACCAAAACATCAATAACATCAACCATGTATATATTGTTTACGTTTTCTGTGTTGTCATTCATCCCGCAATAATGTTTATTTAATAGAATATCATTTTTATACACGTTGAGCACATATCTAGGGGCATACTCAGCGTCAACGTATTTATAGAATAGATTTATTTCAAGCAGGAGTTTAGAACTAGATCCAGGATACAGCATTCCATTAATAACATCTATGCTACCTGTCTGTGAATATTTATTAAATATGATTTCAATCGTGTCGTCATAGTCATAAGTTGTGTCGTTAACCTGCATAAATACCACTTTGTTAATTTTATAATTTAAATTATTAAAGACTCTTGATATTTTCCAACTCATATATATAATATTTAAGATTTTATTCTTTGTTATAATATATAATGGATTATGACACACTTCCCAACAATGTTTATTATGACGCGAATATAATAAATAACGATCAATCAGGCACCAAAGATCCGCCCATGCTAGTTTTTCAGGATATAAGAAGCACCTCAATTCTAACGTATCCACATTTATACGAATTGTCGGTCGTGCGTTTCAACCTAGAAACGGCGAACAGTTTACCTTTATGGATTCCATCTATACAACCAACACCACCACCAACAATAATCCCAGGTTTACCACCAATATATGGACCCCCCCTAGCACCAGGTTTACCACCACTAATGATTTTCCCAGGTACACCATCAATAACGATCCCTTCTATCAAAAATATAAATTTAACAACATATAGTTTTACCTTAGAGTACAAACAAGCCGATGGGCAAACGCACACTTCGGGGCAGACATTTGTAGAATATGAACCAAGTGATTATTCGGCAGCCTTACCAACAGGTGACGACACCTACATCCCGTATTATTATGTAAAAAGTTTTAATACAATTGTTCAAATGTTTAACAACGCTTTAACAAAAGCACTTGTAAAACTTAAGACAGTGGTTGACAATCCGCCTTCACAATATCCACCATTTTTCGAATGGAATAGTGACACTAGTAAATTTATATTAAACGCAGATGTCATGGGCTATAATTTAAATGATGCATTTGCGAACTATATCTCCATTTATTGTAATTCGGCTTTGTATACATTAATTAGCGGTTTCGAGAGTGATTACTACGGGATTAAAGCAGTGGACGGAAAGAATTATAGATTTAAAATAAGGGTTGACCCGAGAGGTTTAAATTTATTTCAAATTGATTACTTGCAGAAATATTACGCCATTCAACTATACCAAGAATATTCGTCGGGTTCGCTATTTTCTCCAGTTGCTTCAATCGTGTTCACGACTAATATGTTGCCTGTAATACCCTCAAATTCATCACAACCAACTATTTTTAGCGGGGATGGGAAATTAAGAAACTCGGGAAATAATAACAACTTAACAACCATGATCACAGACTTCGAGTCTCAGGATAATAATGGTTATGGATTTTGCGGAAGTCTGTCCTATATACCTTCTGCCGAATACCGTTTCATATCTATGAACCAGGGTAATGATAAAATAAACAATATAGATATTACAGTCTATTGGAAAGACCAGTATTCTAATTTACATCCATTTTATTTACTCCCAGGATGTAAATGTGACATTAAGATTTTATTTAGGAAAATTAAAAATATCTAATAATATATATATATGTCCAGTTCAGATTTTCAAACCGTGTTAATCCAAGACGATAGAATCGCAAATTTAACAGATAAAATACACTACGCAGTAAATAAAGGTGCGCAGCAAGTGACTTCTTCGGAGTTCGCGGCAACTTCTCAGAGCGTAAATAGTATCATATTCAACGTCCCCGTTCCATCGTTAGAAACAATAATTGATCGAAAAGTGATGATTCGTTCAACAATTACTTTAAAAATTACTGGTCGTGCGGCCAATAACAAGCAATTAATTAATTATGGTAATCGTGATTGTCTTGGTCCGTTTCCCCTTCATCAATTAATAAACACAATGACAGCAACCATAAATAATAACACGATTTCGATGAATACCAAAGACTTGTTACCTGTGATCATAAGAATGTTAGATCCAAAAGAACTGTCATTACATAACGGCACCACTCCAACAAAATACGACGAATATTTGAATTACTCCGACATGGCAGGCGCGAATAATAGTTCTTTCAACGGCTTTACACAATCATCTAATGACGCATACTTACGAGGCAGAGGGGCTTTCCCTTTAGATAAAGTAAGCGCTGTTACACCAGGTGACACTGCTTTAGTTGTATCGGCTGATCCAGCAATAATTCGAGAAGCTTACGTCACATTTACAGTTGAAGAACCCTTGTTATTATCTCCATTCATATTTGGAAACCCACAGAGCAACAATCAAGGGTTTTATGGTATTCAAAACATGTCATTCAATCTAACTCTTGGAGGTGCGAACCGAGCATGGAGACACTACGGCGTAATCGCTGACGCCAGTGTGATTGACTCTGTTACAATACATGAGGTTAAAGATTCAAGGTTGTTATTCCAGTTTTTATCGTGCCACCCCTCACAACAATTATCCAGTCGATGCGTTGTCCCTTATTACGAGCTCTCACGATACATCAATTCTGTAGCCTCTATAGATGCGATGGGCGCACCAACTTTTGTTGGTGGAAAACCAAGACCCGGAGCCGCTTCATATTCAAGTAGTACTATCTCATTTAATCAAATACCTGATAAACTGATTATTTTTGTAAGAAAATCACAACAAACTTGTACTGACTCTGATTCGTTTCTTCCTATCACACACATAAATATTAATTGGAATAATAGCAGTGGTGTTTGTTCTAGTTTTACTCAACAAGATCTATGGAGAAAATCTGTTGAAGCGGGCAGTAACCAAACATGGGACGAGTTTAGAGGGTATGCCTACAAACAACTTGCGGCGGGTGCAGCAGAAACAACGGCAGGGCAAGGGGCAGGTTCTTACGTCCCAACTTGTGGGTCCGTTTTAATCTTAAACATGGGTCAGCACGTGAATCTTATAGAAGACTTCTATGCACCCGGATCAATTGGTAATTTCACCTTCCAAATTAAAGTTGATTGTGAAAATTGGGGACCAGTATATAATACTACAACTCTCGCCCTCGGAGGGACAGCGGTTACACCCGAGCTAGTCGTATGCACGATGAATAGTGGTTCGTTTGCTACTGAAAAGGGCACCAGTTCAACATATACATCTCTGTTGACTAAAACTGATGTGTTGGAAGCATCAAACAACGACGCCATAGCACATTCTGATGTGAAA
>Ga0209296_1003483_pt1 | contig 10731 bp, 12 predicted proteins | sample S_130206_EF_Meta_FD_187319 | JGI IMG/M metagenome (GOLD analysis project Ga0209296, IMG submission 187319) | Freshwater microbial communities from Lake Simoncouche, Canada to study carbon cycling - S_130206_EF_MetaG (SPAdes) (version 2) | ecosystem: Environmental > Aquatic > Freshwater > Lake ...
GCTAAAGATACATACTACCTAACTAGCACACAAGATATTAGTGGCATGTTAGACGATATTAAAAAGTCCAGAGATAACCCTGAAGTTTGGAACAAGGGTGTTAAACAAGAATGGGCGCACTTTGCTAGTATTCCACCAGTAGTGGAAATGCAGTTAAAGCAAAAGGGTATAGACATGTATAACCCTAGCCAAACAAAAGAACTTATAAAAGAAATAAACGAAAACTATCCTTACTTAAAACTAACTACTAAACGTGGCTAAACATATCATTATAGCCTTCTTACTTATAACTCTAACAGGGTGTACTAGCTTTCTAGTATCAGCCTCAGGAACATTTGTAGGTAATATAGCTTCTGATAGAGTTATAAAAGAAATGGATAAGAAGTAATTGGATAAAAAAGAATTAAAGAACGTACAGTTAGCAATACATGACCTCATACAGAAAGAAGAGTATGACGTAGCTTTACCTATTATTAACGAAGTCTTAATGGTATATCCTAATGATGCAGCTACACTAAACTTCTTAGGTTATATCTGGCTCATGGGTGAAAAGCCTGCATTTGCATATCAGTTCTTTCGTAGAGCATTACAAGAGTCACCTAACAACAAAGCATTATGGACTTCTCTAGGTCGTGCATGTCACGAAATGGATATGTTTGATGATGCTATTAAATACTTCTTAAAGTCAGCAGAGTTAGACCATAGCTATGCACTAGCTTATGCTAACGCTTCAGCTTCACTTGTTCAAATGTCAAGATGGGATGATGCAGAGAAGTCTGCAAAGATGGCTTTAGAATGTGACCCTAATGAATTAAACGCACAATTAAACTTAGCTCATAGTTACTTAGCTAAAGGTGAATGGGATAAGGGTTGGGCAGAATGGAACAAGTCATTAGGTGGTAAGTTCCGTAAAGAATTATCTTATGGTGACGAAGTAAGATGGGATGGTTCATCCGGTAAAGATTTAGTTATATATGGCGAACAAGGTTTAGGTGATGAGATATTCTACGCATCATGTATACCAGACGCTATAGACATTAGTAAGCAAGTCTACATAGACTGTGATGAAAGATTAGAAACATTATTTAAGCGTAGCTTTCCTAAAGCAATAGTTCATGGAACACGTAAAGCAACCGAAGTGGAGTGGACAAATGACATTACAATTGATGCAAGATGTGCTATTGGTGGCTTACCCCAGTTTTTCAGACCAACGAGCAAATCTTTTCCTGGGACTCCTTTTCTAGTACCTGATAAAGATAAGGTTGATATGTGGAAAGCCATGTTTAAATCATGGGGTAAAACAGTCATAGGCATTACGACTAAAGGTGGCACATTTAGAACTAACTCTAAAGGTCGTATTCTTACAAAAGATGACTTACAATCACTACTTAAACGTAAAGACATACAGTTAGTTAGCTTAGACTATAGTGTAGAAAGCAAAATTGAAGGTATTAAGTACTTAGAATTAGCATCTGACGCAAAAGATTATGATGATACAGCAGCTCTCATAGGAGCTTGCGATATGGTTCTAGGGGTCAATACTACAGCTTTACATTGTAGTGCTGCCATGGGCGTTAAAACATGGTGCTTAGTGCCTAAATATCACCAATGGAGATATGCTCAAGTAAGTATGCCCTGGTATAGACACATGAGGCTTATTTACCAAGACGATAGAACATGGAAAGAAGTCATTGAACAGCTTAATCTCTAACGAATACAAAGAAATGCAGGCAAAACTGCATGAGAACCCTGACTATGGGGTAGCAAGCATCTATTTTGCACCTATCGTTGATGATGTTATACAAATGTTTAACATTACAAGCCTATTAGACTACGGTGCAGGTAAATGTAGATTAAAAGATAGCATGAAGTCAGAAGTAATCTACACTCCCTATGAGCCTAGTAATCCATTGTGGAGTCAAACACCAGAACCAAACGAATTTGTTACATGTATAGACGTTCTTGAACACATAGAACCTGAATTACTAGATAACGTACTAGATGATTTAAAAAGAGTAGTAGACAAATACGGACTATTTACAATACATACTGGTCCAGCAATTAAAGTATTACCAGACGGTAGAAACGCACATCTTATACAACAACCTTTAGAGTGGTGGAATAAACATCTCAGCACTCGCTTTACTATAGTTAAACAAGTAAAGATAGATAATGGTTGTATCGTATTAGTTAAAAAACAATAAGGATTACGAATGGCATTTACAAACTATACCAGCTTTGTATCAACGGTAGAAAGCTATCTAGCACGTACAGACTTAACAACTGTTATCCCTGACTTTATTCAGATGGCACAATTAAGAATGAGTCGTGACTTAAGAACAGAAGCAATGTTAAAGGTAGCTACAGCTACGCCTGCGGATAATTTAGTTTCATTTCCTATTGACTTTTTAGAGCTAAGGGAAATACATTTTCAGGGTAACCCACCTATTATATTAGAGTATCAATCACCTGATTTATTCTTTAAAAATGGTCAAACATCATTATCAGGTCGTTCACATTATTTTACAATGTTAGGCACAGAGTTTCAATTTGCACCTAGTCAAACTGGAAGTTACACAGTTCAAATTTTATACTATTCACAACCTACATTTATTTCTACTACAACATCAAGTAATTTGTATTTAGCATACTACCCAGACGCTTTACTATACGCAACACTAGCAGAAGCAGAACCATATCTTATGAATGACCCAAGAGTTCAAACATGGTCAGCATTATATGATAGAGCTATTACAAATATTAAGAAAAGCGATTTGGGTAGTACATATCCATATACCTCACTAAACGTAACACCAAGATAAAGGAAAAATCATGGCAGAAATGAGTAATTTTTTAGAGAACGCACTTATAAATGCAACTCTACGCAATACAACGTATACATCAGTTGCAACAATATATGTTGCTTTATATACATCAGACCCAACAGATGCAGACACAGGCACAGAAGTTACTGGCGGTAGTTACGCTAGAACATCCGTTACCTTTGGCGCACCATCTAACGGAGTTTCATTAAACTCTGCTGACGTAACATTCCCTACTTGCACAGCAGCATGGGGTACAGTTACACACGTTGGTTTAAGAGATGCTTCTACAGCAGGTAATCTTTTATATCACTCACCATTAGACGATAGCAAGGCTGTAGGTATAGGTGATGTATTCAAGATAACCACAGGCAATTTATCAGTTACATTAGCTTAGTTCTATCGTAACTAAAAGGAAAAAATATGGCATTAATTGTTAAAGATAGAGTGCAAGAAACGTCTACTACTACAGGCACAGGCACGCTTACCCTAGCAGGTGCAGTTGCTGGATTCCAGTCATTCTCAGTCATAGGTAACGCTAACACAACTTACTATGCTATTGTTATGGATAGTAGTTTTGAAATAGGTATTGGCACATATACATCTTCAGGTACTACTTTATCTCGTACTACTGTATTAGAGTCTAGCAATGCTGGTTCTCTAGTAAACTTTAGTGCAGGAACTAAAAGTGTATTCTGTACCTACCCTGCTGAACAAGGTCTATATTTAGACGCATCTGGTAATGCTATTGCTCTTGGAACACCAGCTTCAGCTACGCTTACAAATGCTACAGGACTACCTTTAACTACAGGCGTAACAGGTACACTTCCAGTAGCTAATGGTGGCACAGGTATTACAAGTTTAGGCACAGGCGTTGCAACATTTTTAGGCACTCCATCTAGTGCTAATTTAAGAAGTGCTGTTACAGATGAAACAGGAACTGGTAGTTTAGTATTTGCTACTTCACCTACTTTAGTCACTCCAATATTAGGCACTCCAACTTCAGGCACAGCTACTAACTTAACTGGCTTACCTCTTTCTACAGGTGTTACTGGCACACTTCCTATTGCTAATGGTGGTACTGGCACAACCTCTACTACATTTACAAACTTAACTACAAATGTAACAGGCACTCTACCAGTAGCCAATGGGGGAACAGGTGTTACATCATCTACAGGCACTACAGCAGTTGTATTATCTACTAGCCCTACTTTAGTCACTCCAGTATTAGGTGTAGCTACAGCAACTTCTGTAAACAAAGTAGCTCTTACAGCACCAGCTACAAGTGCAACCCTTACAATTGCTGATGGTAAAACTTTAACTGCAAGTAACTCACTTACTTTAGCAGGCACAGATGCCACTACAATGACATTCCCATCATCAAGTGCTACAGTCGCAGGATTAGCAATAGCACAATCATTCACAGCAAAACAAACATTTACAGGTGCAACAGCTTCTTTAGCTTCTGCATTTATTAACGCTACAGAATTTTCAACTATCTCTGCAACTGCCGCTACTGGCACTATCAATTATGATGTTACTACACAGTCAGTTCTATATTACACATCTAATGCGTCAGCTAACTGGACAGTTAATATTAGAGGTAATGGAACAACATCTTTAAATACTTTAATGACTACAGGTGATTCACTTACAGTAGTATTCCTAGTGACTCAAGGTGCAACAGCTTATTACAATAATGCTCTTACTATAGATGGAAACTCTGTCACACCTAAATATCAAGGTGGCACAGCACCTACAAGTGGTAACGCTTCAGGTATAGATGCTTATTCATATACTATTATTAAAACTGGTTCAGCCGCATTTACAGTATTAGCAGCTCAAGTTCAATTTAAGTAGGATTTATAATGCCATTATTATCTCGTACAGCAGCTATGTCAGCTAGAGGGTTTGGAATGTTTGGTGTTAAACCAAGACTTCCATATACTGCTACTTATTTAGTTATTGCAGGAGGTGGTTCAGGTTATAACGGGGGTGGTGGTGCTGGCGGGTACATTACATCTTCACAAACATTAAACCCAAATACTACCTATACAGCTACTATTGGTGGTGGTGGTGTTGGATGGGGAAAAAATAATGGTAGTAATTCAGTATTAAGTGGAACAGGATTAACTACAGTAACTGCTACAGGAGGCGGTGGTGGTGGTGGGTCTGGTGCAACAGACCCTGGTGGTAATGGTGGCTCTGGAGGTGGAGCAGCTTGGAACGCAAGTGGTGGAACAGGAACATCAGGACAAGGAAATGCTGGTGGTAACGGAGGCGGTGCAGGATATCCACAAGATGCAGCTGGCGGCGGTGGTGGTGCTTCTGCAGTAGGTGGAAATGGTAATGGTAGTGGAGTTGGTGGTAATGGTGGTAATGGTACAGCAAGTTCTATTACAGGCTCTTCAGTAACTTATGCTGGTGGTGGCGGTGGATATGGCAGAAATACACGAGGAACAGGTGGCACAGGTGGAGCAGGTAATGCTGGAACAGGTTCTCCTGGTGATTTGGGGCAAAATGCAACTGCAAATTCTGGTAGCGGTGGAGGTGGTGCTGGCGGATTAGGAGATTGTAATGGTGGTTCAGGAGTAATTATTTTATCTGTACCAACAGCAAGTTATTCAGGAAGCACTACAGGAAGTCCTACTATTACAACATCAGGTTCAAATACAATTATTAAATTTACAGGAACAGGCACTTATATAGGTTAATGATAAAAAAAATTATAGGTTTAAGCGGACTTCCTAGGTCAGGTTCAACCTTATTATCTGCCATATTGTGTCAAAATCCTAAAATACATTCAGAAGGATTAAGCCCAGTATGTCAGTTAATGTGGGATATGCAAAATTCATTTGAATTAGCTCCTGTCAAAGAAAGTATAGTTGCAGCAAATAAAATACATGTATCAACTGATGTAATAAGTGCAATACCATTTATTTACTATAATGATATTAAAGAATCAATTGTGTTTGATAAATCAAGGTCATGGACATTATCATCTAATGTTGAAATGTTTAAAAGATATATAGATACAGATGCAAAAATAGTAGTATTAGAAAGACCTGTTATAGACATTGTTAAATCGTTTGTTAATTTAAGATTAAAGAATAACTATAAAGGTGATGCAGAAGCTGGACTTATTGAAGAAGATAATGAATATATAAGAAGACCTTTGCAAGGTATTAAATGGGCTAAACAAAACAACAATGGTGAGTTTTTATTTGTTCAGTATGATGATTTTATTACTAACCCACAAAAAACATTAGATAATATATATACATTCTGCGATATAAAACCATACAAACATAGCTTTACAAATATTACGCCAAAGTATCCTGAAAACGATACTGTGTATGATTTAAAAAACTTACACAAAATTAGACCAACAATTAATAAACAAATTATTGATGTTGACTTATCACAAGACATGATTAAGAAATGTATAGAACTAGAAAACTCTTAATAATGGGATTGCCTGGTAGCGGTAAAACTACATTAGCAAAAGAATTAAGTAAAGCAATTAATGCAGTTCATCTAAACGCAGATGAAATGAGAAACAAAGTTTGGACTGATTTAACTTTTAAATATACAGATAGATTAATTCAATCTCAACGAATGGGTGCTTTATCTGATATGTTAAATGCACAAGGATACGATACCATAGCTGATTTTGTATGCCCTACTGATGAAACAAGAAAACAGTTTGGAACAGCATTTATAGTTTGGGTAGATAGAATTAAACAAAGCAGATTTGAAGATACAAATAAATTGTTTGAAAAACCTAACAATATCAATGTGCATATTGAACATGGTTTAACAATTCAGCAAGAAATAAATTTAGTGATAGATAAATTACAAAAGGTTTAATATGGCACACTTTGCACAATTAGAAAATAACATAGTAACCAACGTCATTGTTGTAGCCAATGAAACTATTATTGATGAAAATGGCAATGAAAGTGAACAAAAAGGTATAGATTTTTGCTCTAATCTCTTAGGTGGAACATGGATACAAACATCTTATAACGGTAAAATTCGTAAGAATTATGCTGGTATTGGATACATTTATGACGAAACTTGTGATGCTTTTATTGCACCTAAACCATTTAACTCATGGGTTTTAGATGAAACAACTTGCCAATGGAAAGCACCTGTAGATTACCCTACAGATGAAGGTATATTTATATGGAATGAAGAAACATTAACTTGGAAAGAATTAGTTTAAAGGATAAACAATGTTTGGTATAAGTGCATTTTCCCAAGTTCCATTTAGCTCTTTAGCAGGAGAAATAAAACTAGCTATTGCAAGCATTACTTGTAATGCAGTTATGGAAGTTAATATTGAAGGAACTGTAGACGGTATTGTTCATATTGTCACAAGCACTACTGTTTCAGCACTTGGTAATTTAGTATTAAGTGGAAAATCTAGTATAACAGCATTAGCGACTGTTGCTGTAAGTGCTAGAGCTGTATATTCAGCTATTACATCTATAAATGGCACAGGCACAGTTACAGCTAAAGGATTTAAACAAGGCGAAGAATGGACAACCGTACCACCAGGTACAGACACATGGTTACAACAAGGATAAAAAATGGCAAAGACAAAAATTTCAGAGTTTAGTGCAACCGCAGCAGATAATACAGATATAACTAATATCAATATTGCTGAAGGATGTTCACCAGCTAACGTAAACAATTCTATACGTTCACTTATGGCTTTACTTAAAGACCAACAAGCTGGCACAAGTGGTGACCCATTTACTTGCTCAGGTACATTAGTATCATCTGGCACAGTAGACATTACAGGTGGATTTAAACTAGATGGTTCTGCTGGAACTTCTGGTCAAGTATTGTTATCAGCAGGTTCAGGCAATACTCCCACATGGGGAGCATCTTTTGTAGCTGGTATGATTATGCTATGGTCAGGTTCTTCAGCCACTATTCCTACTGGATGGCTATTATGTGATGGTTCAAGTTCTACACCAGACTTACGTAACCGTTTTGTAGTAGGTGCTACATCTACTTATGCTGTAGGTGCAACAGGTGGTAGTGCAGATGCTATTGTCGTATCTCATACTCATACTGCAACAATTACAGATGCTGGACATAATCATACCGTTAGTGTTAATGAACCAGGTTCACCAACTTCATACACTTTAAGTTCAGGTGGATTTAGTATAAGAAATGGCACTACTACTTCATCTACAGCAACTACAGGCATTACTGTTGCAAACTCTACAACAGGTTCTAGTGGCACTAATGCTAACTTGCCACCATACTATGCACTTTGCTACATTATGAAGGCTTAATATGCCAACACAACGCATAGCTTTTAAAGACTGGTTGCCTGACCAACCAAGTATATTAGATACAGTATCAGAAGCTAATAACGTTATTCCTTTAGCTGTAGGATATGGTCCATTTAAGTCAGCAGTAAACTATTCAGGTGCAGCTACAGAAGACCTTAATAACTGTTTTGCAGCTAAAGTGGATAATGATGTAAGCATATTTGCAGGTGGTGCTACTAAATTATTTAAAGTATCTTCTACAGACTTAACTATGGAAGATGTATCTAAAGCTAGTGGATATACAGGTATTAATAGATGGAAATTTGTGCAATTTGGTAACTATGCACTTGCTACTAATGGTTCTGAAAAAATACAATATTTTGATGTCAACGCATCTACAGACTTTGCAGATTTAGCTGCAGCAGCTCCTATAGCTAAATATATTGCAGTAGTTCGTGACTTTGTAGTAGGTGCTAATATAAGTGCTGGTACATATCCATCACGAGTACAATGGTCAGATATTAATGACCCTACAGATTGGACTGCAGGTGCAGCATCACAAGCTGATTATCAAGAACTTCCTGACGGTGGTGATATTACTGGTATTACAGGTGGTGAATTTGGTATAGTACTCTTAGAAAAAGCCATTGTGCGCATGTCATACATTGGTTCACCATTATTCTTTCAGTTTGACACTATCTCACGCAACGTAGGTTGTATAGAAGGTGGTTCTATAGCACAATATGGTGGTATAACATATTTCTTATCAGATGATGGTTTTTATTCATGCAATGGTCAACAAGTTGTTGGTATTGGTTCAGAAAAAGTAGATAGATACTTTTTTGGTAATGCTAATATTGGTGATATTGACTCTATTTCAGCAGCTATAGACCCAGAACGTAACTTAGTTATTTGGGATTACACAACAGTTTCAGGTAATAGAGCATTACTTATCTACAATTTTGAAACACAAAAATGGTGTGAAGCAGATACAGACGTAGATGTTTTATCTACTCTAGCTACAACAGGTACAACTTTAGACGGTATTGATACAGCTTATAATATAACAGCAGGTTCTTTTGTAGTAGGTAAATCATATACTATTAGAAGTTTAGGTACAAAAACAGGTACATATAGTAGAACAGGAACTACTGTCACAGTAACCATGACAGCTCATGGATTTTCTACTGGTAATGTATTAGCTATAGATTTTACTAGTGGAACTGCTTTAGATGGTAATTATACTATTACTAGTACAGGAGCAAATACATTTACACTTACTACAGTTGCTTCAGGTTCAACAAGTGGCAATGTAGAAGCATCTACATCATTTACAAATATTGGTGCAGTTGCTAACACTATAGGGGTATTATTTACAGCTACAGGCGTAGGTTCAGGCACAGGTGTTGCTATTGATATGGCAGCAAGTGCTACAGCATTAAAGACTATAGATACTCTTACAACCACATTAGATGATAGACTATATGCTGGTGGTAAATTCTTATTTGGTGGTGTTCGTGATACTAAAATTATTACATTTACAGGCACTCCTGCTACAGCAAATATTGTGACAAACGACCTAGAATATGGTTATAACTCTGTGCTTACTCTTATTAGACCTTCTGTAGATAATGGCTCTGCAAGCGTTTCTGTGGCTTCTAGACGTATGTTAGACGATACTATTACATATGGTACAGCAGTAACAGCCAGCCAAGAAGATAGATGTGCTGTAAGAAGCGCAGGTCGTTATCATAGAGTAGCTTTAACACCTACTGGTGCTAACTGGTTTTCAGCAATTGGCATGGATATAGAATATTCTGAACAAGGAACTAGATAATGGCACGTAGTGATATGTACCGTAAACTACCTTGGACAGGTGGTGACCCTAGAAGTGTAGCAGAAATTGTAAATAACCTTGTAGAAGGTAAAAGCAATAATACTGGTACAATTACTTTAGCTACAGGCAATGCTACAACTACCACGATATCAGATGAAAGAATAGGTTATAATAGTATAATACTACTAACACCTATTAGTGCTGCTGCTGGTAGTGATACTGTTCCTTATGGTGCGTTTCAAGACTCAACTGACCAGACTGCTGCATCAGTAACAGCAGCTTATGCAATTACATTTAACACTACTGACTTTTCTAACGGTGTGTATTTGTCAAATAGCTCTAGACTTAATGTAAGAAATACTGGTCTTTATAATTTAGAATTTTCTATACAGTTTAAGAATACAACTAACGACTCTCAAGACGCAGAAGTTTGGTTTAGAAAAAATGGCACAGATATTGCAGCATCAAACAGTAGGTTTGGTTTAGCAGCAAGAAAATCTGCTGGTGACCCAAGTCATATTATTGGTGCATTAAACTTTTATGTAGAATTAGTAGCAGGTGACTATGTTGAACTTATGTGGAAAGTATCTGATACTGGTGTGTCTATAGAACATTATGCAGCAGGTACAAGTCCAACAAGACCAGCTACACCAAGCGTTATTACTACAATGAGTTATGTATCAACTTCAGCATCTACTAATGTATATGTAAGTGCTAGAAGTAGCGGTAGTGCAACACTAAAACATTTTGCAAACAGTACAGCAGATAAAACATACGGATA
>Ga0209296_1003486_pt1 | contig 10721 bp, 7 predicted proteins | sample S_130206_EF_Meta_FD_187319 | JGI IMG/M metagenome (GOLD analysis project Ga0209296, IMG submission 187319) | Freshwater microbial communities from Lake Simoncouche, Canada to study carbon cycling - S_130206_EF_MetaG (SPAdes) (version 2) | ecosystem: Environmental > Aquatic > Freshwater > Lake ...
TTATTAAAATACCCTGTTTATATAAACAATCGCATATAAACTGAATATTCCTATCAAATATGTCATCGGCCGCATTTGTTGCTGCTGCTACAGGGGATGACAAAGGATAATATCTTAAAATATAATCTATTAATATTTTGAAATCCTCTGCAGTTATTTTTAAATATAGAGATATTGTGCTTTTATTTATATCCTTATAATCAATATCTAATTTATCAATTACTTTTTGCAGTGCTTTCTTAGCAGTAGCATTCGCAGCCCCTACAGCATCAGCATCAGCTGCCCCTACAGCATCACCATCAGCAGCATCAGCAGCATCTCCAGCATCAGCATCTCCAGCATCAGCATTACCTTTATCAAAATTTTTTATTAACAATTCATTGTTATACCTGATAATCTTATTTTTTTTTGCAGCCTCTATTGGGCTTATTAGCAATCCATCTTTATATCTTGTAATATACATTTTATTAATAAATATGTTAGGATATATAATGTTTTTAATAGCATACATTAATATATCATTGTCAATTTGGAAACCCATATTATTTTTTAACATTTCAAAGTCAATATAAGTATTTCTTTTTCCTCTCCTGTCGCCTCCATCATTACCCCTGATATCATTAATTATATTATTTATTTTATTTTTAATACTTACTAAAAGATGCTTATATAATTCACTACGATATCCCTTGTCATTTATTTCAATACCTACAGCATTGTTGACATTGCATTTTGGCTCGCTATTCTCTTCATCGCCGAAATTATACTTGATAAGAGCTCCTTGAGAAGTTTCTATATCAATATTATCTAATTTAAAAAGTGCTTTAGGGAAATAGTTGATATTCTTCATTAAATAGCAATCAATCGCATTATCCATTATTATTTTGTCTATCTTCTTACTTTCAATATACTTGCGCGTTGATATTCTAAAGGCATTTATATCAATGCTTTCTCGCTTCGCATCATCATTGACACTCGCGTGCATAAATACGGAAACATTACGGCTCTCAATGTTTAGCCTATTATGCCTACAGTTGCGAATACCGCGTCCTATAATTTGGTCAGCCCTATTAAAGTGATACCACGGCTCTATTAAATGTATTTCACGAGTATTATAAAAACTCAAGCCTTCGCTTGCTACAGGTGTTATAAGGATAACCTTGATTTTTGAACCATTAAAGTTAGCATCGCTATTAATAATTTTTATTAAATCATCTATTTTTGTAGCTCCCATATACTCCCTTTTATCACTTGTTAGGATACAATATTTAGGGTTGCTAATTCCTTCATAAACCGGTTTATCTTGGACAATATCAGCGTCTTTTAATATATTATTAGTTCCTTCGCGCGTATATCCAAGATGTTCAAGGCATATTGCTATAGGGATTATACCAGATAGTAAAAATCGCGAGTATATTACAACTATACCTTTGGAATTACGAATAAAATTACAGACATTTAAAAATTTTCCTGAATATTTTCCTAAATGTTCCTCATCAGGCATTAAGGCATTTTTATACTTCTCCACATATTTTAATTCTATAGGGTCTGTTTCCTTAGTTTTACTAAAAAAATTAGAAAAACCCTTAATGCCTATATCATTGTCAAAAACAATATTCATTGGTTGAAGTAATTTCATATTATTATTTTGCTTTTCGTCATCCCCTCCTGCCCCTTCTTCTTCACCCATATCAATATCATCCCCATTAATATCAAGTTTTTCCAGCTTATCTATTATCTTTTTCTGTGATTCGCCTAATTTAGATATTACAATATCATCATCTATATTATTCAGCCATTTTAAGCTCTCTTTGTTAATCGCTTTATTACTCGGGTCTTTGACGGGAACAGTTTCTAAAACTTTGATACCGCTATTGCTTGGATTTAATTTCAAAGCAAATGTGAAAGGATTCTTACCCTTCAAATAAGATATATATGTGTTTGACATTTTTTTGATAAGCTCAATCGCTTTTGCATCATCTATATTGAAGGTCTTGTTAGTAAATATTTTTTTGTATTCAGTAATAATATTTAATCTCTTATCATTTATAATTAGTAATTTTAAAAGTTCTAAAATATCTCGCGGTTCGTTATACATAGGGGTTGCAGATAATAATATTAATCTATTATTAACCCCCTTTTCAAGGCAATTCATTAATGCCAAATATGTATCCTTGATTTTTTTATTTGTGCTCCTTATGTTGTGTGCCTCGTCTATTATAATAACCTTGTTTTCTACAATTTTATTAGTATAATTGTCATTAATATATTTGGCAAATCTATCATATGTAAAAATATCATAGCGGGTTTTTAATAATGCCTTCAGCTCGCTTCTAAGCTTCTCTCGGTATTCTTTCATTACCTTCTCATCTTTTATCTTGTCATTAAAGGTAGATTTATAAATATTTAATAATTTTATATAATTTTTTTCAGTGCATTGATTTGATAGCTTGTCAAATGTATCAAAATCATCTATATTAAAGACTTGCGATTTGAAGCTGTTCTTTAATGATTGAGGCATAATAACCCAAATTTTTGGCTCTGTGGTTGTTTGCGAACTTAGCAAGGCCTCTGATATTGTAATAGCCGCACAGGTTTTACCTACGCCAACACCGTGATATAAAAGAAGGCTTTTATATGGAGTTCTATATGATATATATTGACTTACAAAGTGTTGATATAACATCTTGTCAAACTTACCGCATAATTTATTAGATACTGCATCAAAATCCTTAACATTATTTATTTCGGGAAAGTCAGGTATTTTATGAATTGAAAACTCCTTATTATTAGAAATTTTAGAGGTAAAATCTGGGTCATCTAAATCAGGATAATACAATTCAAAGTCTCCCGTTGGTGATTGCTGCGAATGCTGCGAATGCTGCGAATGCTGCGAATGCTGGGACTGCAGGGATTGTCGTGAAGATGAAGAAGATAATTTTGGTGGGGTAGGAGATCTATATGGTTTTATATCAGGTGATTTAGCCGGATTAGCTGGCTTTGGTGGCTTTGGTGGCTTAGCTGGCTTAGCTGGCTTAGGTGGCTTAGGTGGCTTTGGTGGATTAGGTGGCTTTGGCGATGCTTTTTTAGATGATGGTGGGTTTTGGTCAGGTATTTTTTTAGGTCTACCGCGTTTACCTAAAATAAGTTTTTCGCATTTACCTGTGCTTGGATTGCGAACTGATCCTTCCTTGCATAAATTAACACATCTTCCTGTAAGAGGATTTACTTCTTTTCCAGCAGGACAGATATTTGCATTATTTGTATTCATCCCTTCTATTTAGATTAAAGAAGATTTATAATATCAATGTATCATTAATAATATTATGAACTTTCTTAAAAATTTCTATTCTTTCAATATTATGATATTTAATATGCGATAAGACCTCTTCGTATGTTAGCCATTTAATATCCCTTACTTCCCTAACTTGTTCAATACAATTATTATCTAAAAATATTCTTGATTTTTCCTTTACAATTTTTGCGATATAATAAACATGCTTATATAGGATATTATTAGTTCCAAAAAAGATTTCTTGAAAAGGGTTTATATCCTTGATTATCTGGATATCATCTTTGTATAACTGTGTCTCTTCACAAAACTCTCTTACCGAACAATCAATATCACTTTCGCGTATTTTCTTTCGTCCCTTTGGAAATCCCCATTCTTGCTCCAAATAGCTACACTTTACCTTGCTTGATTTCAATACATTTATAAAATTATTATTATTAATTACATAATCAAACTTTGCTTTAGATTCTATATATTCTTTCGTATGCTTAAAAATATTTTGAGATGTTTGACACCAAGTATAATTCCATATAGTATCAAAAGTGTTTTCTAACAGCATTGTCTTCTCATTATCAGTCATATAATCAATAAGCTGCTTAATATAATTGAAATCATTTTGATTATACTTTCCTCTAACAAACTCCATAAATGCCAAACTATCTTTCCGCTGTATCATAATATATTTTATTTCCCCATTTTCTATCTTATAACATATAATACCAAAACTCATTATAGGATGCAAGCAATCCTTGTATAAATGCCCATTTATACCGCAATTTCTACATATTTGTGGGCGAAAATATCCGGGACGCTTAGTATCATCATCTTTATTTTTCATAATTATAAATTAAAACATTAATATATTATATTGATGATTTCTTAAATATGTTTATTATAAATAGAAGCGGTTAATGACAACAATTCAATATTTTCCAAGATTACGGGATTATACAAAAAAAGTTTCTATTTCAAGAAATGGTGTAAGAAAAAATATAGCAGATTTCATATATGAATGGAAGAGCGATGACGACCCCGAAGAATATTTTGAGCTATATGATGGCGACGGTTATTACAGATTAAATTACAAAATTATTACATATTTATTAATTTATCACCAGCCGCTATTTCTTAATCGCGTTTCAAAGGACGAGTTATTAGATTTTATATTGCAAGAACATATTTTTTATAATCCTACAGACACAGTAAAAGAATACAAACAATATATTGAAGATAATAAATTAGATCTTTATATTTTTATTCAAGAGCAATTTAAAAACATACAAATATTATCTAATTCTTTAATATCAGAGACAAAACTACCTACTCTAAATGCGGTCGCCGATACGCCTCGTTATAGTAAATACGGAAAAAACAAAGAAAAATTGGTTTTATTTCGCGGATTTAATTATCCTCGGTATAAAAAAATGCTACGCGACATATATATAGGCAAGGTTATCACAACAGTTTCAATGCTATCAACAACAGTGCAAGAAATTATTGCAATCAATTATGCATTTGATCACGATAGAGATGTTCATAAACAAATTGTATGGAAAATTATTATAGAAAGGAAAATGTTTGATATTTTTAATTACACATTTGTTTCTGAACCCTTTGATATTGACGACAGTTTAGAGACACTTTTTATTGACAATAATATTGAATGCGAATTCTTATTAAACATGGGGGCGTTGTTAGAATGTGTAGCCATTAACATTATTAATGATTTCCCTGGTCGCAAGATACCCGGTTATGATATTAAACCCAAAGAATATACAGAATATACATTTAAATTTCTTGGATGGGATTATGATTATATAGATGTAATTAATAAAAATATGAGTAAATATATTGAGTATCTAAAATAGGCTGAAATTATCTACATTTGATGCAGAATAAGGTGATACATTATCATTCATTTTTGGAGCGCTATTAACATTAGCGGGTGTTCGCATAGCTTCTTTTATAGTATTATTAAAAGCAGTATCTAACGACGATAAATTGTCGGTAGTATCAAACCCAGTATATTCACCATTAGTTGGCGATGAAGGCGGTATTTGATTAGCACTCATATATTGAGATTGTTGAGGATAAGATTGTTGGGTTTGAGGAGGGACTGGAGGGTGATATTGGTTCTGCATAGGCGGCTCTTGGCGTTGTTGAGGCATAGGCGGCTCTTGGCGTTGTTGATGCATAGGCGGCTCTTGGCGTTGTTGAGGCATAGGCGGCTCTTGGCGTTTATGTAAATCATTCTCTTGTTCTTCATAAGATTTCATTATATTTTTAGCATAATTATTGGCGTTAGTATTATCAGTAGTATTGTCAATCTTGTTATTTGCTAAGTCGTCGGTAATTCTTTCATTAGCTAAATCATAGGTAGTCATAGATATGAATAGGGAGATTATAATCATTATACAATAAAATATAATCATAATCGCTAATACCCACGCGAGAGCCCAGCACCACCAGCGAGTATTATAGTTTCCGCCAGTAACTATACAGGTTAGCTCAAATAGAGACATTAATATTGAGGGAATAGTTATTATTATTACAAAGATCACAAATACTATTCGTTGCTCTATAGGTATTTTGCTGCTGGTGAAAAGGATTGATAAACATATTATCAATATAGTTATGAAAAGAGCGACGCCCGCATACTTTGATTGCTCCGAGCCTAAAAATACATCACTTAAATTTGTTGTAGAGGAAGCAGGCATATTATATATATATTCTAATATGATAGAAAGAAAAATAAAAAATGATATTCGTAATTATATAAATATATAATCACAGTATAAATATAAATATGGGCATACCTTATTATTTTTATTCGCTTACGCAAAAATACAATACTATTATTTCAAGTAATAAACCGATAGGCTTGGATACTTATTGCATTGATTTTAACGGTATTATACATAATGTAGCGCAAGATATTATAAAAAAATACAAGGATACTGCAGAAACTGTTAATAACAATAATATTGAAAGCGAGATCATTGAGGGGGTTTGGGAGCGTATTAAATATTATATTGAAAATTATAAGGCAACCAGATATATTATTTGTGCGGACGGCGTTGCTCCGCTTGCTAAGATGTTTCAGCAAAGAAAGCGCCGATATTTAAATATTTATAAAAATATTTTAGATAAAGTTGATATTATTTGGGATACCAATGCGATTACACCAGGCACTCTGTTTATGGAGAAATTAAATACATATATTAGGAGGAATATTAATGATGACAGCAATAAAAACAAAGTAATTTACAGCGGTAGCGATGAGTGCGGCGAAGGAGAGCATAAAATATTCAAAAAAATCAAAGATATGCCAATAGATGACAAAATAATCATTCACGGGCTTGACGCTGATTTAATTATACTATCTCTAATGTCTCATAAGGAAAATATATATTTAATGAGAGAAGTCAAAGATCCTCATACAAATGATACAGTATTCAATTATTTAAATATCAAAGAATTACGCAAAGCAATATTATGCGAATTAAAAAGAAACTGGGATATAACCTTTGAGACCGGTAGCAGCGGCAGCGGAGAAGATAATGATTTAATAGAAACATATTGCACTGCTTGCACTATATTAGGAAATGACTTCATTCCACATTTATTAACCATTGAATTAAAAAACAATGGCATAGATACCCTTCTATCAGCTACAAAAAAGTCTATTAAAACCAATGGATTATTAGTAAATAATGGGCTAATAAATCATAACTGTCTTATTGATATTTTCAAAGATTTAGCAAATACCGAAGATGAAGATATTCATCGTGTATGCGAAAGATATATTAAGAAGAGACCTCCGGATAACAAGAATACGCAGGGCACGCAGAGCACGCAGAGCACGCCGAGCGATTATTATGGGTTAAAAAACAAAGATCCGCTAATAAACACTATTTATAATAGCCCCAATAGATGGCGTCAAGAATATTACAGAATTATATTTGACAATAATATCTCAATTGATTCTACGGTTATGTTTAATGCTTGTAATAATTACATAAAGGGTATCTATTGGGTTTATTCATATTACAAGGGGATGGATATAGATTGTGAGTGGTATTATCCTTACAATTACCCACCTACCATAAAGGATATTCTAAATCACTCAATTGCAAATGATGTTCCCGTGCTAAACTGCAATAACGAGTTTGTCCCTTCATATATTCAGCTATTAATAGTGCTTCCCAAATATAGCGTTAATTTACTTTCTAAAAAACATCAGCGGTATATGCTTGATATATATGCCGGACTATTTCATATGTATCCGGTAAAATATAATATTCAAACATTTCTCAAAACACAGCTATGGGAATGCTCGCCTATTCTTCCTCTAATTAATTTAAATTATATCACGCGAGTTTTGGAATTAGAAAATAAATGCTAAAATAATTAAAAAAATAAAAAATAATCATATAAAATAGATAAGGCTATATGCGTTTGTCAGCAAAACCCCAAAAAATTACTTCACGAAAGACTACGCGACCTGTAGCCAACGCTTCTGCCCCGCAATTATCCCGCCCTTCTGCTTCACTGCATTCACAGCATTCACAGCGTATAGCGCCAGCTTCTGCGCCAGCTGCAATACGAATGTCTGTATTATCAAAAAATAAAAGAAAAGACACAACACTTATGAATATACCAGACGATATTTTAACAGTTCTTTATAAAAACTTAAATATTTCTCAGCTTATGATTATGTATAGATTAAATACTTCTTTTTCTACTAAAAAGGGGGCAATGATTGATGTAGAAATACTTGATTTAACAAATGTTAGAATAGATGCAGAAGTTATTAAGTTTATAGAAGACAATATCAATAAATTAAAAATAAAAAAAATAATATTAAACAATATATCTTTTGTAGATGACGAGGTTTTTGATAAATTTATATCAAGCATTAGTTTAAGAACCTTATCAAATCATTATAAAAATGTTAAGGAGTTAGTAATCACCAATGTTAAAAACTTAAATATTTCACAGCTTATGATTCTGTATAGATTAAATACTTCTTTTTCTACTAAAAAAATGGCAATGAATGATGTAGAAACGCTTGATTTAACAAATGTTAGAATAGATGCAGAAGTTATTAAGTTTATAGAAGACAATATCAATAAATTAAAAATAAAAAAAATAATATTAGACAATACAACTTTTGCAGATGACGAGGTTTTTAACAATTTTATATCAAGCATTAGATTAAGACATTTACCAAATCATTATAAAAATGTTGAGGAGTTAGTAATCACTAATTTTGATGCTCTTGATGGTAAAGTCATTGATCCTGGAGTTGAAACTATAAACTATTTTCTAACTTTAATAGAAAATATTGGATTTTTTAGTAATTTAAAAAAATTAACAATAACTTATACAGATATTATTGCACAACTTGATTGGGATATAAATGGGCGTTTTGCATTTGCCGAATCTTTTGTTGATATGTTAGGATATTTAGAAAATTTACAACATTTAATATTTGACTATAATAATGTAGAACCAGAAGACCTTCAAGAGATAACTAATGGAGTTAGGAAAATAAATAAAAAAAGAAAGAGGAAGGATTTACATATAATAAAACAATATGAACAATCCCATAATAATACCTTTGAATTATAAAAAATATATACAGATATACAGATATACAGATATCTAAGTTATTAGTTTGCGCTCAGCACTTAACCATTTTGTAAATATTATAGGCAGCCTGTACCAGTTATTATGAAAATATTCCTTGCTAATATATTCTATGATATCATCCTCGCACATATTATGGTTAAACATCAAGTTAATAAAGTATGCATTATACTTGAAAATTGTAATAATTTCAACTCTTTTTAATCTTTCCCTTGTATATTCGTAAGTATTGTTGCACCTAATTCTGTCATCATCTGTAATATTTTCCATATCAATCCCTAAACTCTCAATAATTGATATAATATTTTTAAGACTTATTTGAAGTGTTTCCTTATTCAACTTTTGCTCTATTATCATAATCCTTTTTATTTGCGAAACAATATAGGCATTCTCTTTGAATATCTTTGCTATTATATTAGAAATACTTGCCTTGTATTCTTCATTTATTTTTAAGTCAACATCACCTTCCATATTTTCAGCATTCCATTTATAAACCATTTTTCTTCCTTTTTTTACAGATATTGCTCTTATTTGCTTAAAATATTTATATACCTTTACCTTATCAAAACTAATCTGTATATTCTTATTATTTTGGGCATTCTTACAAATACAAAGCATCATCTTTGCTTTTTCTATATCAATATCTGTAAATGCTGCATCATTTGTAAAGATTATTTCACTAAGAAGATCATTGTTCATTGCATTCATTGCATTCATTGCATTCATTGCAATCATTTTATGAACTTGGCTTTGCGGCTTTGCTATCTATCTGCTTTGTTTCTGTGTGTAAGATATTTTAAAAAGTCCAATCAATTTTTATAAAATAATAAAAAAATTAGGAAGAATTTGTTCTAATCCATTTAGAAAAATAAAAAAATTGATTATTGTGCTGTTTAGTATTATTAGACACCGAGCGAACACCGAGCGAACACCAAGCGAACACCAAGCGAATGAGCACAATTAACCACGATCTTCTTAGTGAGATCATCTTTACAAATGAAACCATTTTTAATAATATTGACATAAACAATGCCAAAATCATATCTTGTCTCTGTAAGACAGCCTGCTTAAACAAGAATATCAAACTCAGCTTTGATAGGGCTAATGCATATAAATATTTTGACAAGATATTTGACATAATTATAGATAACTTGATGTATAAAAGGAAGGAGGAATATATGAAACGCGAAGAACTGAATAAAATTTATGGAGAGGAGTATAGCATTACATCGCGACTTGAAGAAGTCGTAAGCGACTTGAAGAAAGAGAATATAAATGTGCTTTATGGATTTAGGGAGTTAATTGTTCTTGAATTTAGAGAATTTATTTATAATTACGAAAACTGCAATGGAGACAGTAGCGACATTAAATATAATTTAGATTATTGTATTCAATATAACCTTGTAGTTGATTATTTCGGTTTCTATGAATATTATGAAAATCATACCTATGACCCTAATCATTTTGTGTTAAAACCAGGAAGTCTCTACGACTTTGCAAATGCTTAGAGATATAATGAATATATTCTATATGTATATTTTTTATTTTTATAATGTAATATAGGATTAGAAAAGTAAGGTAATAGAAAGGATGGATATTTTCAAAGATATTTCGCGTTTCAATAATATGGGTGATTATTTACCAATAATAGCTGCAATTCTTATTGTGGATATTATTGGTATTATTATGTCATATTCAAATATATTAGGTAAAAATTTAAAGTTGTGGTATCAACAGTTTTTATTGTCAGCAGTCTTAGCAGATGTTCTTGTAATAT
>Ga0209296_1003492_pt1 | contig 10712 bp, 9 predicted proteins | sample S_130206_EF_Meta_FD_187319 | JGI IMG/M metagenome (GOLD analysis project Ga0209296, IMG submission 187319) | Freshwater microbial communities from Lake Simoncouche, Canada to study carbon cycling - S_130206_EF_MetaG (SPAdes) (version 2) | ecosystem: Environmental > Aquatic > Freshwater > Lake ...
GACTTTTCAGGGCAAGGCGCTGGCGAAGTTCGGTTGCAAGGCTTGCAGTTCTCTAGCGCACAACAGGCCGAATTTATTCGCCTGCTTCGCACCCAGGGCTATGACGCTCAAGTCAACGGCGCTCAGTGGCGCGTTGTGAGCAATCAAGGCACTAAAGGGGGCGTATGAAATCAGAATGGCGCAGCCGCTTTAAAGCCTTGCCTGACAAAGATCGGCAGCGCTTGAAATACTTGGCGCTCGGTCTTTTCTTGAGCTTGCTTTGGTATTGGAACATGGCCCCCGCCTTGAAAACTTATCGAGAAGCGCCTTTGCAATTGGCGCAACTCGAGTTGCAATCGCAAAATTTGAAGTCATTGCAAACACAAGCCCTTGCCTTGCAAAAGGCACCTCGCATGAACGCCCAAAATGCCAGCGCAGTGCTCCAGCAAACTGTCACCGAAATTTTGGGCAGCAGCGCCAAGCTCAATTTAGAAGCGGGGCGTGCCACCGTCAATTTGACGCCAACATCGGCAGATGCGTTAGCGCAGTTTTTGGCAACTGCCAGAATCAAGGCATACGCCTTGCCCGTTGAGGCCAAGCTCCAAAAAACCAAAACAGCCGATCAAGAACTTTGGCGCGGTACTTTAATTTTGAGTCTGCCAACTCAGTAATTCACTCAATATTTATGAAATTACTGAAACCTTCATTGCCCTCTTTTTCTGTCAGTAGCAGAAAAAAAACTGCGGTTGCTGATCCATCAAATGCCACAACTTGGGGACTGGTGGGTGCTTTGGTGGGGGCCTTGATGGCTTTGTGGTTGAACTTGCCCGCGCAGTGGTTTGCCCAAAGTTTGTCTGAAATTTCCAAAGGCCAAATTCAATTGCAAGAAGCACAAGGTTCTGTTTGGAACGGCTCAGGCAAATTGGTGTTAACCGGTGGCGCGGGCAGCCGTGATGCTTTGGCTCTGCCCGGTCGAATTCTTTGGCACTTGAGTGTGTCACTCAACGGCGCTCACTGGCCCAGCTTCAATTTAAACGTGCAAGCATCGTGCTGCATGGCGCAAGCTGTGCGCATTCAACTTACCCCTGTCAATGCCTTCCAAGCTTGGCGACTGCAAACCGATGACCACCGTTCTGAATGGCCTGCTCAATGGCTCAGTGGTTTGGGTGCGCCCTGGAACACCCTGCAACCGGAAGGTACGCTGGTTCTGGAAACCCAACAACTGGTGCTGCACTATGCACGCAGCCAAACTCAGCTGCAGGGCAGCCTGCATTTAACGGCGCATGACTTGTCGTCCAAACTCAGCACCCTCAAGCCCATGGGCACTTATGTGTTGAGTTTGGCCAACGCACATTCTGCCAACGACGCTTCTTCTAGCGCTGCTTCTGCCAATGCGTCGCCGCAGCTCACTTTAAGCACGCAATCGGGCAGCTTGTTGCTCAGTGGCCAAGGTCAGTGGCAAGGCACTCAATTTCAATTTCGGGGCGAAGCCTCTGCCGTGCCTGAGCACGCAGCCGCTTTGTCAAATTTGCTGAACATCATTGGACGGCGCCAAGGGGCGCGCAGTTTGCTTTCATTAGGTTGAACATCATGGCCACTCGCATTGACGCTACCCATACATTGCATTCGCTCAAGCCGCTGCTGCGCTGGCGCTTGAAGCAGGGCTTGCGTTTCAGTTTGTTTGTAGGTCTGAGTATCAGCCTGTTGGGCTTGATGCACTCAGCGCAAGCACAAACGCCCAGTCCCCCATCAGACAAAAAGTCTGAGAGAAAAAACAAGACCACCAAACCCGCGCAAGAGCCTGTGACGCTGAACTTCAACAACGCAGACATTGATGCGGTGGCCAAAACACTGGCCACTTTGTCAGGCCACAACGTGGTGGTTGACCCACGTGTCAAAGGCACCATCACCCTCACCAGCACCGTGCCTGTGGCGCCGGCCCAAGCGCTGCGATTGTTTGCCGCGCAGCTGCGTACCCAAGGCTATTCATTGGTGGAATCGGCTGGACTTTATTTGGTGGTGCCGGAGGCCGATGCCAAGCTGCAAAGTGGCGGTGTGTCGGCCGGCGCTGTGCCCGCCTCCAATGGCCAAATCGTGACGCAAATTTTTCAACTCAACCACGAGAATGCCAACAATCTGGTGCCCATCCTCCGGCCCTTGATCAGTCCCAACAACACCCTCAATGTCAACCCGGGCACCAATGCTTTGGTGATCACTGATTACGCAGACAACCTGCAGCGCTTGGCGCGCATCATTGCCGCGTTGGATGTGGCCAATGCCACGGGTGTCGAAGTCATTCAGCTCAAGCATGCGCTGGCCACCGACTTGGTGCCCATGCTGCAACGCCTGCTAGATTCGGGCGCCGCTTCGCCCAACGCTGCGCCTGCGGCTGGCCAAGCAGATGCAACTTTCAAAACCACCGTCATGGCCGAAGCCAGAAGCAACTCGCTCATTTTGCGGGCTGCCAATGCGGCGCGCATGGCATTGGCAAGGTCACTGGTGACCCAACTCGATCGACCCTCTGATTCTGGCCCCAATGCCGCCAGCGGTAACATTCATGTGGTGTATCTGAAGAACGCCGATGCCACCAAATTGGCGGTCACCTTGCGGGCAGCACTGACAGCACAAAACAGCAGCACCCCAGCCACAACACCCAACATCAGTGGCACCACGCCCAACAATCCAAACACAGCCGCGGGTGCCAATGCCAGTTTCAATACGGCGGGCGCACAGCCTTCAACCGGCGGTCAAATTCAAGCCGACCCCTCGACCAATGCGTTGATCATCACGGCACCCGAACCGCAATATCGCCAGCTGCGTGCCGTGATTGACAAACTCGATGCACGCCGCGCGCAAGTCTTTGTCGAAAGTTTGATTGCCGAAGTCAGTGCTGAAAAAGCCGCCGAATTTGGCGTGCAGTGGCAAGGCGCTCTAGGCGGTAAAGGCGACACCAACATTGGGTTGTTGGGCACCAACTTTAAAGTGGGCGGTGCCAACCTCATTTCTTTGGCAGCGCAAGGTGCAAGCGGTACCGTGGCACCGTCCTCTGGTTTGAACTTTGGTGTCGCCCACAACACCAATGGCACCTATGTGCTCGGATTTTTAGCGCGCTTCTTGCAAAGCACAGGCGATGGCAATGTACTTTCCACGCCTAACCTGCTGACGCTTGACAACGAGGAAGCCAAAATTGTGATTGGCCAAAACGTGCCCTTTGTCACCGGCCAATACACCAATAACAACAACAGCGCAGGCTCGGTCAATCCGTTCCAAACCATTGAAAGAAAAGACGTGGGTCTGACGCTTCGGGTCAAGCCGCAGATCAGCGAAAACGGCACCGTGAAGTTGCAAATCTACCAAGAAGTGAGTCGTTTAGAACCTGCCTCTATCAACTCTGCAACCGGCCTCATTACCAACAAGCGTTCCATTGAATCGAGTGTGTTGGTCGAAGACGGTGCCATTGTGGTGTTGGGTGGCTTGCTGCAGGACGACTACGGCAACAGCCAAGAACGCGTGCCAGGTTTGGGCGATGTCCCCTTGTTTGGCAACTTGTTCCGCTCTGAAGCCAGAAGTCGCAAGAAAACCAATTTGATGGTGTTCTTAAGACCTGTCGTCGTACGCGATGGCAATGCCACTGAAGGCCTGTCCATGGGCCGCTACGAGCAAATGCGCGGCGCTCAAATTGAAGTCCAACCCTCTGCCAGCACAGGATTGCCCAACTTGGGCTCGCCCGTGTTGCCAGAAGTCACTCGCAAACCTTGATGGCTCAGCGTTTTCCTCTTCCTTACGCGTTTGCGCGCAGCCAGCATCTCCTGCTGGAAGACGATGGCACGCGCCTCACGCTGTGGCTTTGCCCCGAAAGTGCGCCCAATGCGTTGTCTGAGGTCATGCGCAAGTGGGGGCATGAGAGTTTGTCCTTGGACATTGCACGAGAAGAAGGCGCGCTGCTAAAGCAGCGCATCAGCAAAGCCTACACCGCACAGTACGGCCCAGGTGAATCCAGTGCCGCCGCCGTGGTGAGTGAAGTGGAATCGGCAGCCGATTTGTCGCGCATGATGCAAGAGTTACCCGCCGTCGAAGACTTGCTAGAAACCAGCGACGACGCGCCCATTATTCGAATGTTGAATGCATTGCTGACCCAGGCTGCACGCGATGGCGCCAGCGACATTCACATTGAACCTTACGAGCGTCACTCCAGTGTGCGCTTCAGAGTCGATGGCAACTTGCGCGAAGTGGTGCAACCCAATCGGGCTTTGCATGCCGCTTTGATTTCGCGCTTGAAAATCATGGCTGAGCTCGACATTGCCGAAAAGCGCTTGCCGCAAGACGGTCGCATCAGCTTGCGATTGGGCTCGCGCGCTGTCGACGTGCGTGTTTCTACCTTGCCCAGTGCCCACGGCGAGCGAGCTGTGCTGCGCTTGCTGGACAAATCTGAAAGCCGATTGAGCCTAGCGTCTGTGGGCATGCAAGGCGACACTTTGCATCGCTTGCAGCAATTGGTCACACAACCCCATGGCTTGATATTGGTGACCGGCCCCACAGGTTCTGGCAAAACGACCACGCTCTATGCAGCCCTCCAAAGTTTGGACGCCACTGGCAGCAACATCATGACGGTGGAAGACCCCATCGAATATGAACTGGCTGGTGTGGGCCAAACACAAGTCAACGCCAAGATCGATTTAACGTTTGCCAAGGCCTTGCGCGCCATCCTTCGGCAAGACCCCGACATCATCATGATTGGCGAGATTCGCGATTTTGAAACGGCACAGATTGCCATTCAAGCCTCCATGACAGGTCATTTGGTATTGGCCACTTTGCACACCAACGATGCGCCCAGCGCCGTCACACGTCTCACCGACATGGGCATTGAGCCCTTCCTATTGAGCTCTAGCTTGCTGGGTGTGTTGGCGCAGAGATTGGTTCGAAAAATTTGTACCCATTGCCAAGGCAGTGGTTGCCCGCAATGCGCGCAAACAGGGTATGCAGGACGCACGGGCATCTTTGAATTGCTCATCACCGACGATGCTTTGCGCGCTCAGATTCATGCCCAACAATCTGAAGCCAGCATTCGAGAAGCGGCCGTGTCTGGCGGCATGGTGCTCATGCGGGAAGATGGGGAACGTCTGGTTCAACTGGGCATCACCAAAGCTGAAGAATTGCTGCGCGTGACGCGAGACTAAGTCAAACCATGCGTTACTGATCAGCCCACCATGCCAGCCTACGCCTTTGAAGCTTTACAAAACGACGGTGCCTTGCGCAAAGGCGTGCTTGAAGCTGACAGTGTCAAATCAGCCCGAGGACAATTGCGAGCCCAATCCCTGGTGCCCTTGAAGGTTCAAGCCTTAGGTCCCGATGCAAAAGTTCAAAAAAGTATTTGGCAATACGACATCGGTTCGCGCAAGTGTTTTTCTGCCAACGACTTGGCCGTTTGGACGCGACAGTTGGCCAGCCTGGTTGGCAGTGGCCTGCCCTTAGAGCGCGCATTGGCGGCCCTGGGCGATGAAGCCGAGTCCCAAAAACAAGCGCACTTGGTGGCCAGTTTGCGCGCGGAAGTCAATGCAGGTTTGGGCTTGGCCAAGGCCATGGCCCAACATCCTTCTGAATTTTCTTCCCTTTACACCGCCGTCATCAGTGCGGGCGAGCAAGGCGGCAACTTGGGTCAAGTGCTGGGCCAATTGGCAGACGATCTGCAAGACCAACAAACTTTAAAAGCCAAGTTGCTGAGTGCTTCTTTGTATCCCGCCATCGTGAGCCTCATTGCCTTGCTCATTGTGATTTTTTTGCTCAGCACCGTGGTGCCGCAAGTGGCGCAGGTATTTTCTGGCAGTCAAAGAAAGTTGCCCGGCCTGACTGTGGCCATGTTGGCCTTGAGTGATTTTGTTCGCCATCACGGATGGCTTGTGCTGTTCATTCTGGCGCTGGCAGGGTTGGGGTTTCAACAGGCCATGAAACAAGCCGCCCTGCGTATTCGTTTTGATGCCGCATTTTTGCGCCTGCCTATTTTGGGCAGATTGGCCACGGGCTACAACAGTGCACGATTTGCCAGCACCTTGGCCATGCTCACCAACGCGGGGGTGCCCATCTTAAAAGCCTTGCAATCTGCAGCCGATACCTTGTCCAACCAAGCCATGCGAGAAGATGTTTTAGAGGCCTTGGTTTTGGTTCGCGAGGGTGCACCCCTCGCTATGGCACTGGGCCAGAAAAAACGTTTTCCAAGTTTGCTGGGCATGTTTGCCAGACTGGGGGAACAAACAGGCCAGCTTCCCATCATGCTGCAACGCGCTGCCCAACAACTGTCAGCCGATGTGCAGCGCCGTGCCATGGCATTGGCGACCATCTTGGAGCCCTTGCTCATTGTGTTGATGGGCGGTATTGTGATGGTCATCGTACTGGCTGTTTTGATGCCCATCATGGAACTGAATCAATGGGTCCGATGATGTTGTACCCCGATTTCATTGCATCAAGGAACACGCCATGCCAGTCAGTTTAGAAGGTCAATTGGTGGTCGCGATTTCTTCGCGGGCCTTGTTTGATTTTGAAGAAGAAAACCAAGTCTTTGAGCAAAGCGACGACCGCGCCTACATGAAGCTGCAGCTAGAGCGCTTAGAAGCGCCCGCCAAACCCGGTGTGGCTTTTTCTTTGGTTAAAAAATTGTTGGCCTTTAACGATGCCAGCACACAAAGGGTTGAAGTCGTGATCTTGTCGCGCAACGATCCTGTGTCGGGCATGCGCGTCTTCAGATCGGCGCAACACTACGGCTTGTCCATTCAGCGCGGCAGTTTTACAAGAGGTCAATCACCCTGGCGCTATTTAAAACCCCTCAATGCCAATTTGTTTTTGTCCACCCATCTGTCGGATGTGCGTGCCGCTTTAGATGCCGGTGTGCCCGCCGCGCAGGTCTACCCCAATTCTGCGCACGCATCAGAGGCTCATCCCCATGAGGTTCGCATTGCGTTTGACGGCGATGCCGTGCTGTTTTCTGATGAGGCTGAACGGGTCTTTCAAGCGCAAGGTTTGTCGGCGTTTCAGGCTCACGAACATGCCAAGGCTGCGCAGCCTTTATTGGCTGGCCCTTTCAAGCCATTGCTCACTGCCTTGCATCGCTTGCAGCAGGAGGGAACACCCGCCATGCGAATCCGTACCGCGCTGGTGACTGCGCGAAGTGCACCGGCCCATGAGCGCGCCATTCGCACTCTCATGCAATGGAACATTGAGGTCGATGAGGCCATGTTTTTGGGCGGCCTGCCCAAAGGTGAGTTTTTGAAAGAGTTTGAACCTGACTTTTTCTTTGATGACCAAACAGGCCACATTGAATCGGCGTCTCAACATGTGCCAGCCGGCCATGTGGCCAGCGGCATTAGCAATCCACGACCCTAGTTTTTTAAGGTGTGCTTGTTAAGTTTCTGAAGAATTAGGGGCAGCGGGAATTTCTTTTCTTCGTCCCTCTCTTCGCGCAATCCATACGGTGGACACCAAAATAACCAAGGCTCCGATCCAGGTCCACTTGCTGGGTACGTCGCTGAACACCAACCAGCCCAAAATGGAGGCCCACACCAAATCAAGAAATCGAAGGGATTGAGTGGCTGAAATGTCTGCCACGCTGAATGCGCGGGTCAGACTGTAATGGCCCACCGTTCCTAAAATGCCGGTGACGAAAAAGCCTGCCCACTGGAAAAGCGTGGGTTGTTGCCAATGAAGTAGTGCAAAAGGCAGACTGAACAAAGTCACCGTGATGGATTGCCACATCACGATGACGCCTGGTTTTTCGGTGCGCGTCAGATGTTTGGTAATGAGGAACGAAGCCGCAAAAACGGGCGAAGATGCCAGCATGGCCAAGTTGTACCAACCGCCTGTCCCCGACATTTTGGGCAACACCACCAACAAAACGCCTGTGAATCCAATGGCAGCGGCAATCCATCGGTCTTTGCGCATGGGCTCTCCCAAGAACCAAGCAGCACCCAGCATGATGAAAATGGGTCCGGTAAAGCCAATGGCGGTCATGTCGGCCAAAGGTATGTGCGGCAAAGCGGTGAACCAAAACAGCAGGCCAATGGTGTGCACGCCACCGCGCCAGAATTGACCCTTCAGATCATTCGGCACATAAGCGCCGATGCCCTGATGCCAGACCAGTGGGAGCATGATGATCAGCCCACAAAAGTAGCGTAAGAATTGCGCCTCAAATGGGTCCATTTGCATCGAGAAAACGCGAGCGATGGTGTTGAGCATGGAGAACATCACGCCCCCAAAGGCCATCCAAATCATGCCGCGTACGGTGGGCGGCAATCGATGAAAACGTCGCGAGTTTTGTAAGCGCGTCAGCGTCAACAGGCGCTGAATCGAGGGGGGAATAAATCTGGGCACTCACCGACTATAAATCAACGCAGAATTGAGAACAGTCTCTTTCGTTACCGCCAATGAAAAACGGGCCATCATGGCCCGTTTTTCAGCTTGCAATGAGGTCTATTGACTGTTTTGCAAAGCCGCAATGCGCTCTTCAATGGGAGGGTGCGTTGAGAACAACTGCCCAATTCCACCTGCAATGCCCATGGCGGCCACGCTCTTGGGCAAATCAGCGGTGTGCAGACCGCCCAAACGCGCCAAGGCATTCATCATGGGTTGTTTGCGGCCCATGAGGTCTGCAGCACCCGCGTCTGCACGGAACTCGCGATGACGGCTGAACCAAGCCACCACGATGGCTGCAGCGAAGCCCAACACAATGTCCAGCACGATGGTGGTGATCCAGTAGCCCATGCCAGGACCGGTGTTTTCTTCGTCGTTTTTACGCAAGAAGCTGTCAACGGCATAGCCCACGACACGCGATAAGAAAACCACAAAGGTGTTCATCACACCTTGAATGAGGGTCATGGTGACCATGTCACCATTGGCGATGTGCGCCACTTCGTGGGCCAGAACCGCTTCAATTTCTTCGTGGTTCATGTTTTGCAACAAGCCGGTCGACACGGCAACCAAAGCGGAATTACGGAATGCACCCGTGGCAAAGGCATTGGGGTCGCCTTCAAAGATACCCACTTCAGGCATGCCGATACCTGCTTTTTCAGACAACTTCTGCACGGTATCAACAAGCCATTTTTCGTCAGAGTTGCTGGGCTGCGCAATCACTTGAACACCAGAGCTCCACTTGGCCACCGGCTTGCTGATGAGCAATGAAATAAAAGCGCCACCAAAGCCCATGATGAGGGCGTAGCCCAAGAGGGCCGTCAAGTCCAAACCATTGGAGGTGAGGAATCGATTGACGCCCAACAAACTGGCCACGACGCCCAACACCAGCACCACTGCCAAGTTGGTTAAGACAAACAAAATGATACGTTTCATGAGGATTTTCTGTCCACCGCCCAGCGAAGGCCGAGCGCACAGTTCGAATATTAGGGGGGCCCGCAACAAAATCAAGTGAGGCTGCTTAATTCCTCAAAATTGAACGGAATTAACTTGGCTTTTTTGAAGCTGGCCAATGCGCTCAGTTGCCCACTCTCAGGGGGCGAAAGACTTGCGTGTCTTGGTAAAAAACAGGCGATTCATTGGCTGGCCACCAGCCAGGGATTCCCAAAACGGGCGTGGGTAAAAAAGGTTTTGATGCCAGTTTTTCAGGCTGCAGATCTTGGGCCAACCAGGCATCCCAGTTGGCCAGGGGCAAATTGGACGGCACTCGCCACAAATGCACGGTGATGGCTTTGTAAGGGTTGACCAGTTTTTCCAATGCGGCATGGCCAAAGATTTGAACTTTGACATCTTTCCACAACGGCCTGTGCGTCACCAAGGCCTCTTGCCAATCTCGCAGTTGTAAAGCCTGCCAAATCACATCTGGCAACTGAATGAGCGTGGCGTTTTCATCAAACACCGTGACCGCATCTCGCACAGGCCCGCGCACACTTCCCACGCCCTGCGTCGCTATGGCAGTGGCTTGAACTTGATTCAATTGTTTTTTGGCCAAGGGAAAATGCAACCAGCACAAGGCGTTGAAAAAATCGTGCAGGCCTTCGCGCGTGGGCACCTTGTTGGTTTGATGAATAAACTGCTCGTAAGCAAGCGCTTCATGCAACTCTGACTGCGGCACAAATTCAACGTGGCAAGCACCGAGTGCGCGCGTATTTTTTTGGACTGACAAAGCTTCGTTACAGGCTTTGTAAACCGGCACACCTTGCGCCACACGCTGACCGATCGACTCACCCAGCTCACGCCAGGCCTGAAGCCATGGCGCAGACCAGTCTATTGGGCTCAGGCCACACGCCATGGCAAGGCTTCACCAGAGCGCAGTGGTTTTAAATCGGCCTCACCGAATGGGAAGCTTTCTGGCGGCGTCCAAGATTCACGCTTTAAAGTGATGGTGCCCGTGTTGCGTGGCAAGCCATAAAAATCGGCGCCATTGAAACTGGCAAAGGCTTCGAGTTGCGCTAACTGGCCAACACTGTCAAAAGCTTCTGCATACATTTCCAATGCAGCATGCGCGGTGTAGCAACCGGCACAACCCGATGCGTGCTCTTTCAAATGGGCAGGATGCGGTGCACTGTCGGTGCCCAGGAAGAAACGTGCATTGCCAGATGTTGCTGCACGCAGCAAGGCCACACGATGTGTCTCCCGCTTGAGCACGGGCAGGCAGTAGTAATGAGGACGGATGCCACCAGTAAAAATAGCATTGCGGTTGAAAAGCAAATGATGCGCAGTGAGTGTGGCCCCCACAAAGCGGTCGGCGGCCATGACGTAATCGGCGGCGTCTTGGG
>Ga0209296_1003494_pt1 | contig 10708 bp, 10 predicted proteins | sample S_130206_EF_Meta_FD_187319 | JGI IMG/M metagenome (GOLD analysis project Ga0209296, IMG submission 187319) | Freshwater microbial communities from Lake Simoncouche, Canada to study carbon cycling - S_130206_EF_MetaG (SPAdes) (version 2) | ecosystem: Environmental > Aquatic > Freshwater > Lake ...
CATAGCCAGCTGTGAACGCGAAGTTCAACAGGTTAGCACAGAGGGTTTCCTTAGTTTCAATCATAGATTGAGCTAAGTGCTTAGCGAAGGTGCTGCCGATACGGATGTGATCGCCGTCTTCCATCAAAACTTTGGTCAAAGCGTATGCTAAGCCATAGATTTGGTAGATGAAACGGGTGATGTACAAAGTACCACCTTGATCGTAGCTAACTGGGGTGCCGTCAGGCATCGCAGGAGCTGCATTCATACCGAAGAGCATTACTTCTTCGTGGTAGTTACGTGGAATACCTTGGATCTGTTCTACAAATCCCTTCCACTCATCGGCACGCTGTTCGTAAACACCGTCAAAGACTTCGTTGATAATCGGTTCGACTACCGCACGAAAGTCTGTACTACGCATTGGAGTTGCCATTGCTATTTCCTTTCGTTGTTAATTAAACCGAGACCTTAGGAGCGCGGAATGTGTTGTTAGCGATTTCGACTTGAACGATGGTGTATGTGTCACCCCAGTTGTTCAACTCGCCCGATGGGAACGATACTTCACGTCCCAAACCAACTACACGAACTTGTCCTTGTGCACCACTAGCTACGGCAGTTGCTGCCAAAGCTGTTGTGGAGAAACCTGCACCACCTACACCGATTACATAACCATCAGCGGTTGTTTGGTTGGTACCTGCGGAGAAGTTGTACTGTGAGCCGATAGCTGCAGAAGTTACTGAACCAGCTGCTTGGATTTCATATACTAATGATGGGTCTTGGAAGATCCAAAATACGATAGAAGTAGCAGCGTCTAAAGTAGCTTTAGAAGCATTTTTACCCAATGTACGACGACCTTCAGCGGTTGTATATTCTACACCGTCGAATACGCCATATACAGGGCTTGTTGCAGCTGCGGTAGCAGCAATTGTTAATTGACCTGAAGCTGTGATCCCGACTGGTTGATACTGGAAGAAAGACTGACCAGCTGTCAAAGAGTAGGGAGCAGTATATGTCACGCCAGTAGTGAAACTGTTTGTACCAGCGAATGGTACAGCACGGTCTAACCCACTTGGGTGAAATATAGGCTTCATGCCAAAGGGACGTAATGTTGTTGACATTAGTTTATTTCCTTTGTTTTATTTTTGAAGAATGTTATTGAAAACGAATGTTTTTATTATTCGCTCTTGCGGTTTCTTTTTCCATTTCCAGTGTGCCACCTTCCAAGACTGAACGCCCGCCCTTATTACCCAATGCTGTATCACGCACGTTAGCGGTGATGTTACGTTGGTGCTCGAGTGGATCCTCGAGGTGGAGCATACGCATTACTTCTTGGTAAATGTCTTCTGGTAACTTGAAGAGAACCATTTCGTTACAACTAACACAGCCTTCAAACTTGCCTGAGCTCATTTTGCCTAGTCCTTCAAAGCCTTTACCTAATTCCGAGGCTTTAACTGGCTCATAACCCAATGCCATACGTTTGTCGATACTGTCGTAAGTATTGGTTGTTGACAACCAACACAAGTGCATCCCGGGAATGATCCCCGCGGGAAGATCGGGCAACGCACTATTTGCCCACTTGTCTCTAAACGCATCAAGGCGTTCACGACGTGCAATGTCATTTTCGCTAATATCATTAGCGCGTTCTTTAACTTCTTGTGCTCGGTCCGCTAAGCGGTCATCTAAGTCACGTTTTATTCTTGGATTTGCCATAATAATTAACCTTTATTGTCGCGATCATATTGTGCGTATGCACGGATCATTTTATTTCGTTTAGTTACGTCGTCCCACGCACCAGCATCTTTAATTGCCTGAACACGGTCACGGCTTAACGTGATAGTTCCAGGTTTTGACGATGATGTATTTGCAACTCTGCTAGAGGCTGTTGGGCCTGCTGAACGTCGTTGGTTCATACCGCCTTTTGCTGTATAGCGGTGGGGTAAACGAGCAGATAAACGATTATCTAATTCGTCCCAATACTCAGGATCAGTTGGATCCCAACCATCGGAGACAAGCTCTTGGTCAACTACTTTGGCAATTCTACTATCTGTATCTCTAGCTTGTGGATCAAACCAAGAGTTCTTTTTTAACCATTGTGTAGCATTTTGCTGTACTTCAGTGCTTATTGGGTTAGGAACGTTTTGTTTTGGTGCCTTAGCTTTTTCGAGTTGTTCTTTTTTATAATGCTGGGCTTGGTTTAAGCGCTGTTTGGCATCTGTTAATTGCTCCAGATATTCCATCTGGGCATCTACATCACCATTTTGCGCCGCCTGCACCATCTTCATTTTGGCGTACTCGACACGGGTTGCCTCGTCTTCAAGGGCCTTGTCAATCTGCGCAAACTGGTATGATGCTGCCGTATCTTCTACAGCCGCTAATCGCCTAGCTAAATCTTCGTTACGCTTTTCAAGCGCACTGATTTTGTGTTTTGCGGATGCCTCGCGTTGCTTAGCTAGTTCTTTCTTTAGTTTTCGCTCTTCTCTGCGGGCTTCACGAATCTTTTCTCGGTCGTCTTCGCTTTCACCATCATCGTCTTGATCGTCAGAATTTTGATCTTGTTCTTGATCTTGGTTTTCTTCATCTTGATCGTCTGATGCTTCTACTTTGACTTCTACTTCTTGGTCGTCTTCAATAGTTTCAGGCAATTCTACCCTAGCTAAAACTGACCCATCTTCCCGTTCCTTAATGGGAACGTCTTTTTCATTATCTGCCATACTTTACTTTCTACAAAGTTAATCTACAAACGCTTTCATTTTTTGCGCTGCTTCAAACGATTTAATCTTAGAGATTACTTCACGGGCTTGTAGTGTAATAAAAACTACGGGTGCTCCGTCATCATTTGGCTGCACAATATAACGATCACCGCCGTACTTAATTGTGCGAACTAAATCGCCAATTTGACACCAGGGGCCTTCTGGCCATGGAGTTAGGTCTTCTGGGCTTTTATACGCCAAGGGACCAATGTCTCGTACTTTAGCTACCGTTTCATTAAAGCGTAAAGTTTGTCTGGTCTCATCAACTAAGATGATTCCGCCTTTACTGGTTACTTTTTCCCGGCGTAATTGCACCAGTACTCTGTCACCTAGTATTTCAACCCCAGGGTCTATATTCGGAAAGCATTCCTGCTCGCTACGTAGATCTGGTTCGTCTTGCTGTTTAAAATCAATCACCGTACGGTAATCCTTTCTATACTTCTTCGTCGTCTTCCGTTAAAATTGATTCAATGATGTCTAAAACAATTGTAAAACCCTCGTAACGCCCAACTAGACGCTGATAGTCTTCAAATGTATTTACATTCATTCCTGCGGTAACGTTGTCCGCTAGGTTACTACGCTCAGTCTTTACACGACCGATAATTTCACTAATAAAGTCATTCATACTCTTACTAATGCAAAAGGGCGAGTATTTCCGCCCTAAATATTAATAAAAATTACCGCCACCGATGTCTTTTAGGTTTTTATCTGGACCTACTTTAGAAGAACGGGCTGGTTTGCCTTTAACGGCATTGTTAGGACGCTTAGATCCAGATGGACCTGCGTCTAGTTTTTTGTCCTCTGGACCACCGCCTGAAGACAGTTTGCCAGTTTCTTGGTATGTTTGACGAAAGCCTTGTAAATTGTTATCGGCCATTATATTGCTCCTGTTGGGGGTGTTGTTGGTGGTTGTGGTACTGATGCTTGTTGTTCTAATGCTTGTTGGTGTGCTTGATCTGCCAATAATGCCTGCTTTTCTAGCTCAAGTTGATGATTTTGTTGATCTGCTTGCGCTTGGAATGCCTGTTGTTGCACTGCAATACCGTGTTGACGGATGTCCTGTTCAGAAGCACGGGTTGCCTCAAAAGCAGACATGTTTTGTTCGTGCATCAATTTAGCTTGTTGTTGATCTAGCTGATTGCCAGCTTGGATCATAGCAACGCGTTCTTTTGCAGCATTGTTAATGTTTGCCATTGCAATATCTTTGGCATTACGTTGGCCATCAATATCAGATTGTGTTTGATATTTAGCAACAAGTTCTTGTACTTGTTGTTCCATTTGTTTAATCTTAAGCTCATACTCTTGCTGTGATTTTTGTAAATCAGCCTGCATTTTGGCTTGAGATTCTTTAGCTTTACGATCTGTTTCAGCCATTTGGGTTTTAAGGAATGCAGCTGCTGTAGGATCTGCCATTGCTGCAGACTCTTGTTTGAGCTGATTTGCCTGTTGTACTTTTTGAGCCAATCCTTGAATCTGTTGTAAAAATGGTTGCATTTCTTGCTGAGAATCTTGGTTTACCATTTGTGAAGCAATTGCCAACGCTTGTTGTGCTTCTTGATCTAATGGCTTTTCTTGATGCAATTCAAGAGAATCACGACCACCGGCTGCAGTTGCAACGTGACCACGCATAGCTTGCAAGTAGTGTAATGTTAAATGTTGTTTAATGTGTTCTAACGCATTCGGTGCAAATGTTGGCCCAATAACTGGGTTGCCACCGTAAGCAGGGTTGTTTGCGTATTCTAAGTGAATCTTTAAGTGAGCAATGTGATCTTGGTCTGGATATGCAGCTGCAGGACGGCCCATAGTCATTGCTACGTTTTCTAACGCAGGGTTAGACTCTTTAGCACCCATTGGGTTTGGCAATACTTCTTCAACCGCTGGAATTTTAAGTTGCTGTAAAATTCTACGGTACACGCCACGGATGTCAAACATACCTGGAGGCGCTGAACTAGCCATCTGTAATAGAGCCTGGTTCTGAGCAACACGTTGTGTTTCTGAAAAGATGTTAGGATCGGATACTGGACGTACGTCATTGTTGTACGCAAAGTCACGAACCTCAACTTCAGTACCAGACTGGTTATCCATCTCTTCTAAATACCAATGATTTAGACGAGAAATAATGTTTAATGATTTAGCTTGGCTGCGATGCAGACGTGCGTGGATAGCTGAGAACACCTTAGCACCTTGCTCAATAAGAGCTTGTGCTGTGCCAACTGGCATGTTGTTGTTTGCTTCGCCAATCTTTTCTTCAGAGGTAGTAACTACGCCTTTAGCAGCAGATGTCAACCAACCCATCAATTCCATCAATACTGATGACGGTGGATTGAACGGCATTGCCATTGCAATCTTACGTACATCGTCTACACCAGGTGCACCTTCAATCTCAATTACTTGTGTCGGCTCGATTCGGTCAGATTGTCCACCAATTCGTCCACCTTTGAGCTTAAGTAGTGTTTGACTGTTATTAATGTGAGCAGCGTCCAATAGGGCACGCAAAGCACCAGTAAGAGCAGCGGAGAGACCACCAATAAGATGAGGTAACCCAATTGCGTAAGCGCCACGCCAAGGAATGAATTTGAATTCAACATACCATTCTAGCTTTTCTAATTTTTCGTCGTTTGCTTCCCAGTTGCGATAAAGCGCTAATACCTTGGAAGATGACTCATCAACTGTAAGGATGTAGGGAGCACGACGACCTTCTGTAATCTCGTCTTCGTCCATACGCATGAAACATGTTACTTCATACACACGGCGCAAACCATCAATGTTTTTACCTGATGACTGTTTACCTTCAATCTTATTGTTGGCTTTTTGTGAGCCAGTCATGTCATCAATTGGTGCATCAGACGTGTAACTGTCATCTATGTCACGGTAAATACCTTGCTCAACACGTTGCTGGAAAATGTCTTCAGTAATGTCTTGTACTTCAGTAACACGTGCTGAGGTATAAAAGTTGGTAGATGCGTAAGGGAGGAGTAAGTTGTCAATGGGAATCCATTCACACATTGGACGCTTTTGTTCTAAGTCATAGCGCCATTTAAGATACTGTGAACCACCTAATGGTAACTGAGTGAGCAGTTGCTCCATCTCATCACGGTACTCTTGTACTTGTTCTGTAAGCTGCCAGTTAAGGAATGTTACCTTACGATCTGCAGTTTCTTGTTTGATTCTGTCGGCTGCGCCCTTGATGTTTGATTTAACAATACCATCTGGTGGGAGTAGCTCTTTGGAGGATGACGCAGCGAAGTCAACGCATGCCTCAGCCATAACGGGGTGGACGACTTTGGAAGCCCCATCGAATGTCGCGCCGCCAGGTGCGTCCTTACCTAAGCCAGTTCTACGAAGACCGTCTTCGTATTGTTTGTCTCGTTCTTTACGTGCTTCTTTATCTTCATCAATTAAGTCAAGGTAATCGCTTGCTAACTGATCTAAGAAACTCTCATCGAGAGATTCTGCTAAATTTTCATAAAACTCTGGGTCTTTACGTGGACCGGTTTTTTCTTGGAAGTTAACAATGACTGAACCATCGTCTAACTCAATAACTTCTTGTTCTACTTCTTCAGGCTCTAATCCTAAAACCTCTTCGTAATGATCCATCTCGGCATCTTGTTCGGCCGCCAGCTTTACATCTTCGTCTCTTTCAAGACCGGGCAAGTTAGAGCCCATTTGCATCGGTATTTGTGGATTTGCCATAGATTATCTGAATTTGGTGGATGTATTTGTCCTATAACTACTAATGCAAAAAGAATGGTGTTTCCGCCCTATTGGGCATACGGATTGAAGAATTTCTTTTTGTACTCGTCGTCTGCGTAATCGTAGTCTCGGGCTGGTAGGGGGTCTAAACGCACCCATCCAGAGTCCCTAAGAACACGCAATGCTTGTGACAGGGAATCCACATAGTCATCATGGCCCCCTGCTTCTGGAAACGAACACACCTGCCGAATAAACCGTTTGGCCCAATCTGCAAAGTCACCTTTTAGTTTGGTGTCTTCCGGTATGTAGACTTTACCCTTGGCTACCAAAGGTGCCACAATGTTTACACGCTGCACCTTATCGGCACGACCTGGGTTGTAACCACGCACAGGCACACCGGCGCCCTGTAGTTCTTGGATCAGGGAGATACCAGCGGATTTATCTTCCATAAGTATGAGGTCTGCTTTTTTACCTTTGCCAAACTCGTTGTCTGCCCCGTAGACTACTTCTTTAAAGTCTTCAATTACTTTACGACGCAGCTCTGGATACGACATGTGGGCATCCCAAGCATCTAAAAGGATAACGGATGTACCAGAATCAAGCTGTTCAAACACACCCCACACAGTGCATGCCGTTGGGTCGTTAGTTGTTTTTTCGCTGGTAGCTGGATCGTATGAGGCAATTACGTACTCTAGCTCTGGTGTGGCTTTGTGTGCTGGCCACATGCGGAACTGTTTACGTTTGATGATACCAGCTGCTTCTGGATCAAGAATCTCACCATAGATCTCTTGTCTTCCAAGGTCAGTGCCATCATACGTTTCAAGCTGTTTGAAAAAAGTCTCTGATAGGTTTGATCTGTTGTCGTAAGACGAGGCGTTTGCAACATAGACATCTCCTCCTATTTTTCCTTCGTTAAGATCAACGATGAGCTCTTTAGGTTTTGGTGTGGTGGTAATAATCTGCTGCACCCTAGGGATTCTGGGGTCTTTAAGACGGAGGGTAAACTGTACGCCGTCGTAGGCATCGTCGATGTAATCAAACGCACACAGCTCGTCAAACCATGCTCCATGATATTGTTTACCGCGGTACCGTTCTGGCTCGGAGGCTGGGATACCTTGGATGATGGAGCCGTTGGTGAGGGTAATTTCAAAGAGGGACTTGTTGTAGTCTCGTATAAGTGACGCGGGGATGATATTGAGAAGTCCGGAGTCTCCTTCAAAGCAAGTTGCACGTATATCATTTGAGGTAGGGGCTGTGACCAACCATCTAGTATTATCATACTTCCAAGCACGAATGCCAATCCAATTACTAGCCGTATGCGTCTTCCCCGATCCTCGGCCAGCCAACATAAGAAACGTATCATACTCTCCATCTTCTGGTTCTCTTTGGTGTGGCAAGGCTTGTATCTGCCATTTGACCTGCCACATAGCGGCATCAAGTTGGGCATTAGGCCAGTGCTTGTGTGATTCTGCAAACTTCTTAAGAATCTGTTCTTGTTTAGGTGTTAGCATGTTGAAATAAATCCTTCCCCTACTAGCAGGGTATTGTCTGGCGCTGTGGTTTCAATATGAACACACGCTTGTGGCGATATTTCTTCAATTGCGTGAATGAATCTTCTACCGTACACAATTTTTAACGGCGGAGATACTTGGTTAGATATTAATTTTAACCTACTTCTGAAAAAAAGTGTGTAGGCTTTGTGAGTTTCGTTGTGTAGTATGCTTGTCTTGTGGCCCAAGGACTCTGCCAGGGCTTGAACCTGCTGAACTACGGACAAATTGTGGTTAGAAAACTGAAATTTGTCTTTTTTAATGTTGTATTGCCGCGATTTTGAATAAATTATACCACGAAGCAGGGCAATTCGCTGCTCAACGTCTGCCAATAGGTAGTTGTTTGGTATTTTGTAAGGGATGTTAGGCAGAAGATGTGACTCTATCGTGGGGGAGGTGGCAAATTCTCTTTCACCGGACTCGGATAACCAATGCTCCGTCAGTTTGTACCCTGCGTTTTTGAATTCCTCATGCACATCTAAGGAAAGTCCCTTTGGTGGGGTCATCATCCTATTGGTTTTCCTATTAAAAAACCAAAAGCCAAACACAAACGGGGGTACCGGTAGGGTTTGGTGGGGTAATTCCAGTGGGGGAGTTGTTTGGACGGAGTACATGTACTCCTTTGGGCGGTGCTTTAACGGTCCGTCTAGTATCTGTTTGACCATTACAGGTCTAAGTTTGCGTTTAAACTTGCGGACTTGCTTGTAGTTGAATATTCTGTGGCGGTGCATAGGGTTTTCTGTAGGAAACCCAAGGTTCTCATCCCCTGACATGGTCAGGTTGTCGGAAAACGTAACCATGTAGCAGCGCTGTGCTCGGTACTCTTGTACCAGTTTAACCCTAACCAGGTTGCCAGTTCGGTCAAACACATAGTCGCCCACCTTTAACAGACGGGCCGGTTTCCAATAGTCAAGTGTTAATACTTTTTCGTTTGCTAATATCGCCATGAAAATTTTCTAGGACCCAACGGTCCAGCCAACGCCCTAACGGCGCTCGTATTTTATATTGAACAACGACTGGCAGGTTTTGGATGTTCATTGTTTCTTTAGTTATGCTAAGTCTAAATTGCAAGAACCGTATTGTTTCATTATCCAGTATTTCAACCGGTGCATCCACCATGTCAATGTTATGAGCATCACACACCAAAATTCGCAGGCCCTTGAACTGACCCTGTGCATTTTCTAATGCACCTTGGATTTGGTATACATATTCATTCATAATTTTACTAATGCAAAAAGAAGGCTGCTAGCGCCCTGGAACCAGGTAATATACTTTAAATTGTCACAGTAGTCATAGTAGTCAGGGTCTAATCCAGTTCAAGCCGCCTATACGTTTTTTATTTTTTTAAAATAATAAAATAATAAGAAATAAGGGTGACTACTATGACTACTGTTACTATCAAGGACTTACGAGCAACTCCTCACAAAGATTTTACGAACTATCAAGGACTTACGAGCGACAGTTAAAGCAACAGTAGTCAGGATGCACCAAAACGGTGCATAAAATTCTACAAAAAAAATAAAAAAAAATTTAAGGGGACAGGCATTTGCCGAGCTTGTTCTTGGGCTGAGCCTCGGACCGACGGCATGGGGGTCTGCAAAATTGGTGCATCGCAATATGTTTCTTACCCCTCATTCCGCATTATGAAATCATATCTCACTATCTGAAATGGTGCGGTGCAATATGGTGCAATGCAACAATGGTGCAATGCAACATGGGCAATATGGTGCGGTGCAACAATGGTGCGGTGCAACATGACGCATCGTTTAAACAGGGTGGCAATATGGTGCGGTGCAACATGACCGATACGGATGTTAGTGGGGGCTAACATAGTGTCAATATGGTGCGGTGCAACATGGCTATGCGGGTGCGAGAGCATGAAGGGGTGGAGGGAGTAATGTTGCAACGCAACAATCACAAACCCTGTTCAACTTCAAAGAAAGTGCCATCCAACATGACAATCCAATCCAAAGGGTTTTAAGGGGGTTTATAGCCGACTTAGCCCCCTTGCTTACCTTACTATTCCACCCCTTGCGATCTCGATTTTGTAAGGGTAAACCCTAATAGGGTTTGTCCCAATGCCCACCCTGTTTAAACCATGAGAGTATTGAGGGGTCAGGGGCTTTCCCTGTCAAATTGATCACTAACCATAAGAGGAAATAGAACAATGTTATTGCTAACCTACACCCCCGCCACAGTAGCCACCACCGCCAATCGTGAGGCATGGCTCAACACCATTACCAATCGGTTCATTCGCCCCCTGTTTGCATCCAAGGGCTACACCATCCCCGCCAATGTGCGTTTGTCATGCTCACTATCATCAAGTGGCATCCACACCAAAAAGCATCAAAAGAAATTCACCCTTGGTGAGTGCTATTCGCCAACCGCATCAGGTGACAACACTATCGAAATCATGATCGTGCCAACCCTAGCCGATTCTGCAAGGGTCATTGATGTGCTAGTGCATGAATTGTGCCATGCCACAGTAGGCAATAAAGAGGGTCACAACAATGTATTTGGGGCTTGTGCTAGGGCTGTTGGCTTAGAGGGCAAACTCACCAGTACCAATGCGGGTGAGTGGCTTAAAGCCCTTATCGCCCAATGGATTGAGGCAGAGGGTGAGTATCCCCATGCCAAACTATCCACAGGCTACCGCAAGCAATCCACTAGAATGCACAAGTGTGATTGCCCCTGTGGCTACACTATGCGTATCTCTAGCAAGTGGCTCAAACTGGC
>Ga0209296_1003496_pt1 | contig 10706 bp, 7 predicted proteins | sample S_130206_EF_Meta_FD_187319 | JGI IMG/M metagenome (GOLD analysis project Ga0209296, IMG submission 187319) | Freshwater microbial communities from Lake Simoncouche, Canada to study carbon cycling - S_130206_EF_MetaG (SPAdes) (version 2) | ecosystem: Environmental > Aquatic > Freshwater > Lake ...
TGACCCCAAAACCTTTGCCGTTCTTTCGCGCTACAATTCGGATCTCTTTAAAATAGAAGAACGCCTGCACAAAAAAGGCATATCCTACAAACTGTGTACGTCGTATAGCCCTGAAGAAAAAACACAAAAACATACAAAAAAAGTCACCCTGGCAACCATCCATGCCTCCAAGGGGCTTGAGTGGGACATTGTCTTTTTCATGAACTTACACGATGATGTGTTCCCATCAGGGAAAAGCGACGAAGACATTATTTCCGAGCGCCGTCTGTTTTATGTGGGGGTGACCCGTGCAAAGAGAGGCCTATTTCTAACGTATTCGCGACAGGAGCGGTCGTTATCCCGTTTTGTACGAGAAATCCCTCGTCCCTTTCTTATTTTTCATAACGTGGCATCTTTTACGCTAAGTACCAATCCTGCCTTAGAGCATGTATTAAGCATTGAAGATATGATTCGTGGATTTGATGGGGGAGACTGGAATACGCTACGAGAACAAAACGACGTACCTCTCATTCAGGATAAAAGAACGGAATCGATTTATCCGTTTGGTAAATTGTTTGCGATGCCTGAATGGGTGCGCGAACTTGATGTGCGAGAGACGTGGCTAAACATGATGAAAATCATTGCACTAAGGGAATGTAACCTGGACAAGTTGGATACGCTGAGAACTCCAGAAATCAATGAGGCCTTGCTTACATTACGAGTGTATCGTGAGGATATTGCGTTCTGGGAACTCTATGAGGCCGAGTTAGAGCATCTTCTTCATCACTTTATGAAGCACACGCGAGAGATGCCCGCACTTGATTATGCCACGTTACAGGAGTATATTGCGGCACATCTGCCACATCTGCAGTGGCCTGCTGCGGATTTATGCCATGCACTGGTGATTCTCGCAAAAATCCGTGGGCAACTCAGACCGATGCGGCATACAGGATTTGATTTACGAGAATTTTCGTTTGGCGTGGTGCGTAATTCTGTGCCGACCGAAATGCGACCCGAAGTTCTTGGGAGTTGGCACCGTGTGATAGACAAGAGCAGGAAAACGAATGAGATTTTACCCGATTTGTGGCGAATGGCCGCGTTATCTTCTGTGCTAGAGGGACGTAATATACCGTTGTATCAATACGAAGCCGTTTGCCCACATCTTATAAAGGATGCACAGCAAAACATGGTCAAAGCGATGATGAAGTCATTTAAACCGTGGATTGCTACGCTGGAACATCCGACATTTCACTTTATCTTTGAGGCTCCTGATATTCGGCCGATTCGATTTGATATCATGACGGAGAAGTGCGCATATTATCTTTTTTTTGATCCGCAGTTTGTACCGAGTAATGAAGATAAGATACTACTTTTACTGAAGCAGTATGCTTATGAGGAAGTATTTGATCGGTCGTTAGAATCAATTGGATTTTTAAATATGGCTACAGGAATCACCTTGCATTATGAGGTGACATCTACCATACGGGCGCAGCTGAGCCACATGTGGCAACACCTACAACAGAAGTACTGTGGTGGAGGGCCATAGGCCCCCCACACCCCCACATGGAGGAATTACAAATAAACAGTAAATTATCATAAATACCACTTGAATAAGCTATAATTTATTCCATGTAGGGTATGGGTTATCTCGTATGAGTGTGGGTTATCTCATGGGGGGTGTGGGGGAGCGTAGCTCCCCCACCTACCAGACGGGCGCAGCTGAGCCACATGTGGCAACACCTACAACAGAAGTACGTTGTATAGGGGCTGTTTGAATGGGACGAGAACCAGACAAGGCATGCTCCTTATTAAATGCACCACCAGGTTGTTGAATAGGGCCCTTTGAACGAATGGCCTGCTCCGTCGGTTTTACGTAATTCACGCCGCCATGTGGCATGGGGTATCCTTGTTGATGTCCTTCGGGTAAACTGTAATATTTGTCTGCTCCATAACGATCTTGCTTGGTCGGATTATTGAATAGCCGTCCACTACGTTCAAAGTACTTGCTGTCATTTTCAGAGCGGCATGTCACATTGTCTGTGCGTAGTAGTGCCTGTGGCATAGCGAGTTCATCCACAAAGGCATCGGAGATACCCTTGCGATCAGGAACAGTTGAGCCTGACACATACATATTACTGGTTTGTTTAGGAATGTACTGTGTCGTGCACCATTTGTCTAAAGGCTGATCCAATGTTCTCAGCACAGATTCCTGGTCAATATGAGCAGCATAACGACCGGGCGGATAGAACTCTCCTCCTGTGGGAAATACCATATTCTTGGGGGGCATAGGAGAAGGGACCATTGGTCCACTTGTCACATAATTTTTACATACTTTGACGAGGGGACGAAAATCCATGGGTAGGCCGACTTTTTGTTGGGGAAGGATATGACGTAGCATTTCGGTGGGATCCCAGTGGGTTTTCAAACATACAGGGGGGTACAAATCACCCTCTACTGCTTCAAAGGGATAGGAACCGAGGAAGGGATTTGGTGTTTTTACTTCACTCATTACTACATGCACTTTTTAAAAAAAAGTGCCCAAAAATCCTAATGCATATTTTGGGATTTTTGGGCATATTCTGTTTTTTGGACATATTCTGGGATTTTTGCGCATATTCTGTGCATATTCTGAGATTTTTGCGCATATTCTGCATATATTTTGGGCATATTCTGAGATTTTTGCGCATATTCTGCATATATTTTGGGCATATTCTGGGCATATTCTGGGATTTTTGTGCACTTTTTTTTAAAAAGTGCTTAGATGTTGTTCGGATTATTACGATGCGTAAAGTGAATATAAGGTGTATCATCAGGATCCTCAGGAACCGGTATACTGGGCCGATTGCCAAATCCACTGTTTTGATTGGCAAATCCAATTTCTTCATCGATTTGAAAGGTGGCATCCCATTCATTTAGCTGAATAACAAATGGCAAAGAGAGCCATGCAGGTGTAAGACTATCATCGTCATTGTATACTTTGATACTAAGTTTATCCAATTTTCCAAGCCCGTTCTCAAAAAGCGATGGATTTTGAATAAGTGTTTGCGAAATACCTGTATCGCCGACATTGCCCATTAAGATTTTTGCAGCCATTAATTTAACCTGACCTGTCGTTTCATTGGTGATTGCGTTATTTTCATTCATGACAATGTCCATGTTATTGAAATTTTGCTCCTCATTGATGGACATTAAATAGTTCATGTTTCCAGTTGAAGTGAGCTGGGCAATGCTACTTAAAATATTAAATGTATTTGGCGTGGTATTAATGAGTCCTAGACGATATTGCAGTGTATTGATAACCATATTAACAGGCAGAGCATTGTACCATGTATTCACGAGCTGAGTGAGAACTGTACAGCATACCGTCATACAATCCGTAGATTGAGGAACATACAGCATGCCTCCCACTCCAATAGGATTCACGGCAGCGGCTGCCAAATCACTCGCAAGTGGCTGCCCAGGAATATAGAGATTTTGGTTGGTGACAAAAGATACAGGTAAGGCTTGATTGGTAGTATAGGACTGTGTTTGAATCATATCATTAGGTAAAATCTTATCGTATTTGGTAGAGATATAGCAATGATGGTCACAATTGACTCTGCCGTTAACAGAAGAAAATACTGCTGTGGTACTTTGCACAATCTGATAATAACTCGATAACGTACTATGATAATCCATAAAATTAGTGAATTTCATGATGGATCCGCTGTAATTCCCATAAATACGCCCGACGGAGCTAGTATAGTTAAACATGGCACTGAAATCGGCATCGCTGTGTAGATCGGTAGCAGTAAAGGTAGACTCATTTGTTACATGCATATCACCGCCCTTATAGCTGTATCCACTTACTAAATGATAGTTACCTAAGACACTACTGAGATTCGTTTCAAGATGTTTTGTTATACATGAATTGGTGGTTATACCCGATTTTAGCGTAGCAAACGAGTGTACGTTTAGACCTTGCATTAACAATTCTTGATTTAATGTAGTATTATAGTGTTTGGAGCGATCACGCTGAATGGATGTGTGCAATGTATTATGAAGGGTTGTAAAACGACTTTCTTTCTCATTGTAGCTCCATTTATAACTATTGATGTTGTTGAGCTGAAATGTTAAGTTTGGTCGATAGCCATCCAGTGCTCCTTGATTGAGATGACAGAGTGTAGAATAAAGGGGTGAATTTAGACCCTGAAAAGGGCCCATTACTGCAGTAACCACATCATCAAAGGACAGGCTATCGGTTTGAATAAATGGTTTTGCCAACTTGGTAGCGATTGCTTCTTTGAGAATAGGGAAGTAATAGGCATTAAAGGCGATATCCTCGGTAATAACAGGGAAGGAATCAATATGTTGTTGTGTATAATACGTATTCATTATTTGTTCCTTGGTAGGATTGTTATAGCGGATTCCATTGGTTTTTGATTGGAAGTTATCCCCAGGTTCATTAAATAAGACCGAAATATCGCGTGTATTGGTAAAGATATCACGAAAGGTATCATAATCAATCACATTGAAAGGTGGAGTATTGTTGGCTTGAAAGGTAAGTTCCTGTGCCAGTTGATTATTATTTAAATTGATATCGGGAACAGACAGCGTTGTCATTAGTGGAATAGTTGCATTGGATGTATCTATCGTGCGCCCTTGTTCCATAAGTCCAAACCCTGAATTTGCCGTGGTACAATTCATGACGGATACACAGGTACTGATACATGTACTCGGGACACCTGATGTAATGAGTAAATTGACAAGGGTACTTGCATAGATATCATATTGAGCTACACCTCCTGAACTATTGGGAAAAGACATTTGCACCAACTGGAATTTGGTAATATTGGTATAGGTGCGGGGCAGTTTGAGTTGAAAGTTGAATGGACTGGGATACAGTCGTTTATCACGATTGGAGGACTTGATGCTGACAAGACTGGTTTTGGTAGACTTAGGAGGGACCAGATAGACATGATCTTTGAGGGAATTAATATTGGTACTTTCATCCCAAGGAGAGTACCATAGAGGGGCCGATGCGAGGTATTCTAATTGTTTTTCGCTGGTATTCAAATTAGGCCCCGCTGCCTTAAGAATGGCATAACGTGGATCTTGTGCGCGTCGCTGGGCTACTGCTGTCTCACTTTGATCCGTTGCATCCGTCGCATCCGTTGCATCCGTCGCATCGGATTCATTACCCGACTCATCTTCATCTTCATCTTCATCGCCAGATTTATAGGGACGATAATATCCGTTACTCATGCTATGAACACAATGATCTACCTACACCGTGCTTTTATTTCTTTATGTGGTGGAGGGCCTTCGGCCCCCCACACCCCCGCCTGGGGTAACTGTTGAATGTTCATCTAATTTATAATCCACCTGGGATGTCAGTGGGATTATCCGCCAGATAACCCAGGTGGGGGTGTGGGGGGCCTTCGGCCCTCCACGGGGGTGTGGGGGGCACCCGAAGGGAGGCCCTCCACGGGGGTGTGGGGGAGCTTGCTCCCCCACTACTAATCTAAAGCACTAAAAGAACTCTACATAGAATGGCTGATATTGCTGCGCAGCGGAAGCAAGGACCCATTACGCAAATAAACCGTTCAAACACCGCAACAGTACAAAAGGAAGGTAGTTCGGCAGAATTTAAAGACCGAGGCAATATTTCCAAAAACAATGCCAATGCATTTAATCCAAGTTCAGGCAATCCTTTCTTGGTTACCAGTTTTGCATCACCAAGTTTGGCATCATATGCAAGAAATCAGGCGGTAAATGAAGTTAGTACTATTATTTCTACTGTGGTAGGCGATTTGGCTACAATTATTAATTTTAATACCTATACATTCACCATATCGACTATTACCTCCATGGATCAATATATTGATCCAAATCAAACGGTATCCATTCGTGCAAGTACGATAAATATTAATGCAGGTACGAATATTACCATGAATGCATTAAGTAGTTTTACAGTAAATCCATCGTCTGTATTTAATGGTAAAATGTTTGCAAATTCAATTACAGTAAAAGATCTAAATTTTTCAACAGCAACTGGTTCTACCATTACAGTATTTGATGCTAATTCTGGCTCTGTAAATAGCGCCATCTTAAATTTCTCCACTGCATCTGGTAGTACATTAAATGTTACTGCACTTATCACTGGGAATAAAATAAATGCAACGTCGATTACAGTAGCGGATCTACATTTTTCAACTGCTACAGGCTCCACCATTACAGTATTTGATACCAATTCAGGCACCATGAATAGTCAGATTCTCACTTTCTCTACAGGAACTGGATCCACAATTAGTACTAATATGTTGGCCGTGAATAATGTGCTTACTGCATCTTCCATTGTTGGCAGACAAATTACGTATTCTACGCTCTTAGGTTCAACCCTATCTGCAAATACAATCACGGTTAATTCTACCATGTCGGCATCCTCTTTTACAGCAGGTTCCTTTACAACCTCCACCCTTCTAGCTTCAACGATAACAGTAAATACTGCAATAGTTGCATCTACATTGACAGCCTCAACCATAACAATGTACAACATGAACTTTTCAACCCTTCTAGGTTCAACCATAACAACGAACACGATAAACTTTTCAACCCTTCTAGGTTCAACAATAACAACGAATACTGCAACCGTTGCATCTACGTTTATAGCCTCCACATTAACATCGTACAACATGAACTTTTCAACTCTTCTAGGTTCAACCATAACAACGAATACTGCAACCGTTGCATCTACGTTTATAGCCTCCACGTTAACATCGTATAACATGAACTTTTCGACTCTTCTAGGTTCATCCATAACGGCAAATACAATTCTAGCAAATTCATCCATTACAGGGTCTACTTTTTTTACAAAACAGCTTAGCACCAATCAATTACTCTTTTCGAGTTTTACGATGGTACCGTCCATCTTATCACCATATGATGCTACAAATATAGCAACAGATGTACTATCTACTATTTTTATTAATATGAACGGAACATTGTATAAGATTCCTGTGATTCTTGCGTAGATTAGATATAAAACTCTTCAATAAGGATAATGCCTGATGCACCATAACCGCCAAACCAACAACACACATCAATCGGATCTACTGGTCGTCCTTCATACCCTCCATTTCCAACTGTATAGGTAATTGAACCAGGAGAATTTACATAAAATTCTACATATTCTCCTGCACCACCGCCTGGACTTGTATAGGATGTACCCAATGCATTATACGCAGCACTACCACCACCGCCTCCACCAGTATGCGTGATACCAGGCCATCCATTAGGAGTACTAGGAGGGACGACAGGGTTGATTGAAAAATTTCCAGCTCCTGCACCGCCTCCTCCAAATGTATTGGATCCACCTTGACCTCCTGATGAATTTGCAGAGGAGCCCCCTTGACCTTTCCCTCCAGGTATTCTTATAACGAGTGTAGTATTTGCAGCAGTTGCATCTGAACCACCACTTCCACCATTTCCACCATTTCCACCATAATAACTTGGACCACCGCCACCGTCTGCTCCATAACCAGGGGCTGCTATCCACTGCGATGTTCCTGAGCCAAAAATCGTAGATGTTCCATTATTTCCATAAATTAAATATCCACCACCGCCTCCTCCACCAGCACACATTCGTACACGAATACGCACGACTCCTGCGGTGGGTGTATACGTGCCGGTTGTAATGGTACTATAGGTTGCCGCAGTCAACCGTCGCACAGTAGGAGCAGTTATTCCGCTAACGGCACTTGTTAAAAGGGTAGAACAGGTTACATTTCTGCTAGCAACGCTAACTCCTGAAATACTAGAACCTGTCAGGGTAGAAAATCCGTAATTGATTGCGGTAATGGTCGATGCAAGTAAGGTTGAATCAATTACAGCAGTTGTTGTCGAAATCGTAGAGCCTTTTAGAGTAGAAAAGGTCTGATTAATAGAAGAAAGGGACGATACAAATAAGGTAGAATTAAATGTAGCCGTATTGGCAAGTAGTGTACTTCCACTCATGGTAGAAAACATAAGAGAACGTATTGTACCATTGACTGCATTAAAACTCGATACAACCGTGGTAGAATTGACAGTAAGCGTATTTACATTCATGGAGACCCCAGTAAAGGTAGATGCTTCCAATGTTATTGCAGTAAACATTGGAACTGTAAAGAGGCCTGTAACCGTTAAATTTACCGTACCCATGGTAGACCCTAGAATAGTAGATGCAGTTATCGATGATGCAGTTATAGAGGATATATAAGGCCGGTCCGTCGGTGTAAGTAAACCATTTGTCGAAGTAGTCATAATATAATTGCTTGATATGGGATAATCATATTGATTAAGGACATATGTATTATTTTTACCTGTTATATCATTATAAGATCGAATAATCAATGGGCCACTATTTATTGCTGTAATACCAGTACCGCTCATATCTATTAGCGCTTTTTAGGAAAAAGCGCGCAAAAACGCTTTTTAGGAAAACGCTTTTTAGGAAAAAGCGTGCAAAAATGCTTTTTGAGAAAACGCTTTTTAGGAAAAAGCGTGCAAAAAGCTCGCAAAAATATTTTTTTAGAAAAGCTCCCAAAAAGCATTTTTTAAGAAAAAGCGTGCAAAAAACTCTTTTTAGAAAAGCATTTTTTGCATAAGTAATATACATAAATAATTAAACTTCTTATCTACTGTGTGAACTGCTCTAACCACTCCCTCAAACTACTATGCATTTCAGCCGAAGGCCGGCCGTGCGGGGGCCGACCCCCGCTATTCATTTCAGCCGAAGGCCGGCCGTGCGGGGGCCGACCCCCGCAAAATATCCGGAACATTCAACAGGATGCCAGCTGGTGGAGGATTACTACAACTGGTTGCTACGGGGAAACAGGATTTGTTTTTAACAGGCAATCCCCAAATTAGTTTTTTTAAAATGGTGTATCGTCGTCACACGAACTTTGCTGTCGAAACCCAACCCATGTACTTTGACGGTACCCCCAATTTTGGCCAACGTATCACCTGCCTCATACCACGACGAGGCGATTTGCTCGGCAGGGTCTATCTAGATGTGACGTTACCCTTAATCAAAGACAGTAGTGGCAATGCCCTCTCCTATACCAATTCCGTCGGACACGCCCTTATCCAGGAGATCACCTTTGAAGTGGGGGAACAGGAGATTGATCGACAGACAGGTGAATGGATGGAGATATGGACCCAACTAACTACGCCGTCAGAACAGCGACAGGCTCTTAATGAAATGATAGGGCGTTTTGATCAATATAACCCGACAGGTCTTCAACCAGGAATTAGTTCGGATGGCATGCGACTTCTCATTCCGTTGCAGTTCTATTTCTGCAATAATCCTGGATTGTATTTGCCCTTAATTGCACTGCAATACAGTCCTATTCGTATTAATATTACGTTAAGACCATTGCAGCAACTCTTTTGGGTCTCTCCGCCACAACCTCCTGCTACGCAAGAGGGCTGGATGCCAGCCTGTACGGTGCAAGTGGACTGTACAACACCGATCGTGAATATGATGATGTGGGGCGATTATGTATACCTAGATGTGGAAGAGCGTCGTAAATTCGTTAGTAATTCGCATGAATATGTGATTGAGCAGGTTCAATACACACCAGCCTATTCCTTATCCCCCTATCAAAACACAGCCACTATCTCGGTAGAATTCAATCATCCGATCAAGGAATTTATGTTTGTGGTGCAAAAAGATACCATGACCACGCGGAACGAATGGTTCAATTACAGTAATTTGGCAATTGGTGAAATTACTCCAGCTGCAATTCAACCATATGTGAATTCGAATGCTCCAGCGGGTCGCTTGGATCTTATTAGTAGTGCCGTGTTACAGCTGGATGGATTTGACCGATTTACCAGCCAGGATTATCGCTATTTTCGATTGAAACAGCCGTATGAACATCACACGACAACCCCAGTTAATGCATTTATCTATAACTATTCATTTGCACTAAGACCAGAAGACGCTCAACCGACGGGCACAATGAATGCGAGCCGAATTGACAGTATTGTATGGCAGATTCAAATGAATACTGTTCTCAGCAGTCCGACCATGCCGCTATGGCAACAACGTGGCAGTTGTCATATCGTAGTATACGCGCATAATTATAACGTGTTTCGCGTGATTAATGGATTTGGTGGGCTTTTGTTTACCATCTAAGCGCTTTTTAGAAAAAAGCGCGCAAAAATCCAGATGCTTTTCGCACTTATTTTTACACCTTTGGACAAAAGGTGTAAGATACACAGCACCGTTTGCGAGCTTACTTTTAAGATACACAGCGCCTTTTTGCGAGCTTTTTTCTAAAAAGCTCCTTTTTGCACACTTACTTTTAAGATACACAGCGTCTTTTTGCGCGCTTTTTTTTAAAAAGCGCTAGTAATGAGCGCGAGCGTAAGCGTCTCGCAACTCGAATATTGGAAAGAAGGGACTCCTCCGATTGAGAATGACAAGAACACGGGAGAAGGAGAAGGGGCTATCTATTTGTCCTATAATGTCTTTCTCGGCTTATCCGTGCTCGGTGGGTTTCTCGGATTAGACCATCTTTACCTTCGTTCACCCTTGACCTTCCTGGCCAAACTTGCTGTGAATTTTATGTTTTTTGGTGTGTGGTGGCTCTACGACGCGATGCAAGCTATTTTTAATCGAGAGGTGGTGCAACTCTATGGTTTACCCATTCCATTTCTAGGCCCGAAAGGTATTGGGGCAGGTGTTCTTGTGAATGAAG
>Ga0209296_1003502_pt1 | contig 10689 bp, 12 predicted proteins | sample S_130206_EF_Meta_FD_187319 | JGI IMG/M metagenome (GOLD analysis project Ga0209296, IMG submission 187319) | Freshwater microbial communities from Lake Simoncouche, Canada to study carbon cycling - S_130206_EF_MetaG (SPAdes) (version 2) | ecosystem: Environmental > Aquatic > Freshwater > Lake ...
ATTTCATCCAAAGAAGCTTCATCAACCTCTTCGTTTTCTTTCAAGGCTGTTGTGTCATTGTCATATCCGCCGTTGGATACTTCATTTCCTTGACCTTGTGGGTCATCGGTCTTGTGACCAGTTGTGGTCTTGGTATAGTCCGACGACGCTTTTTCGTGTTTCTTGGCGGCTGGTAGAGAACCTTTGGTTCCGCCGATTGCGGCTCCAACCGACTTTACCATCTTCTTACCTGGATCTTCTGTGTTGTGACCCTTGGTGGTCTTTTTGTAATCACCAGAAGCTTTTTCGCCTTCGGTCATATATCCAGTGTCATCTTCAATATTTAGTTCAGACAGCTCATCTTCGCCACCCATATCATCGGTTGGCAATGGAGATTCTGGTGCTGGAGCAGCTTCGCCACCCATATCATCGGTTGGCAATGGAGCTTCTGGTGCAGCCATTTCTTCGCCACCACCCATATCGTCCATTGGCAATTCAGCTTCTGGTGCTGGTGCTTCTGGGGCTGGTGCTGGTGCTGGTGCGACTTCTTCTTCGCCTTCCATCTCGGCACGCAGTTTTTCAGACAACATGCTTTGTAGTTTTGGAGCAAAGTGCTCTTCGAGAGCAGCTTTTGCGTTTGATAGAGCAGTGGCACGAACGGCTTTGGCGTCGGCAATTGCTTGTTTTAATAGATCTGACATAATAGTTTTATCCTTTTTGGTTGATGAAACTATTAGAGTTTCAAATGAAATTTTTAACTGTCTCGCACTAAATAATAGTGCATTTTATAATAAATAAATATATACACACTTACAAAAAACGTAAAAATATATAATATTATTTACTTTTTTAACGAATCTTGCTGATTGCTGGTCCAGAACCTTCGTTCAAATCTTTGACCTCATAATAGCGTTCAACAATGTGTGCACCGTCTTCATACAATGCTTCCATACGTTGTTGCAATGTATGAGCTTCTTTGGTTATTTTGCTGAATTCTTCGCTAATCTTACGAAGACCTGCAAAATTCTTTTTGACTGTTTGTTCATCAAACCAAGATTGATCTCCTTCTGATACTTTTCCGGTTTCATGTAAAGCAAGTTCTTCTGCTATCTTTGTAATTTCAGACAGCTTGTGTGAAATTTCCATTAGATTATGTTCACGATAAAGATGGCGACCATATTCATTATATAGTCCAATATTTTCCAACGCCGACTTCTTTTCTTCAGATGTCCATTGTTTTTTTTGCTCAACGGTTGGTTGGTCAATACCTTCAATCAGAGGTCTTAGTTTAAGTATTTTCATAAAAATTATTAAGCTGATGGTTCTTCTTCAGTTTCTTCTGGTTGTTTGGTTGCCATTGTTTTCATAGAAGACAACAGTTCTGGAAAACCTGGAATTACTCTGTATGATGCAGTTTCTTCACTGAATGCATTAATGTCTTCTGGAGTGGTGATTTTTAGTTTTTGTACCATTTCACCGGCCAGTGCATCAATTGTATTGGTCTTGAACGCATGATCCAAAATCTTTCCTAATAGAAATTGTGTACCAGAATTGGAACCAAGTTTTATATAAGAATGTTTTTTGATTTCTTTTTCGGCTTTATCTTTTTCAGCCTTGGCTTTTTCTAGTTCTGCTTTTGCTTCAGCAGCGTCAGCCTGCGCTTCTTCAGAATCTTCTTCTGTACCACCTTCTTCTCCATCAAGTCCTGCGGGTGCATCATCACCAGCGTCTTCTTTGCCACCATCGGGCGGTGCATCAGCACCTGCATCTTTACCACCCGCTTTTGCTTTTGGTTCATTGGTTGGTGCTTCATCTTTGCCTCCTAGTGGTGGTAATCCGCCAGCATCTTCTTCACCAGCATCATCTGCTGGATTCTTTTTTTCATCTGCTTCTTTTACACGATAGCTTTCAGGATTCATTTTCTTGTCATATTCTCTCCAAGACACATCAGACTTTTCAAATTGTCTTGAATGATATGGATCATTTTCCCATTCATATCTGTCTTCTGGTTGTTGTGATGGTTTTTTTTCATCACTTTCTTTTTTCAAAGTTTTCTTTGCAACTTTTTTATTTTTCTTGGCTTCTTCAAGAATATTCCAATCAACGCCTGTTATACGACCTTGAGTAGCTTTTTGAGATATACCAGAGATAAGTTGTTTTAGAAATGGATTTGTGATTTTGTTGCTCATATTGTTATAAATATATATGCGGTGGTATAAAAATTAGTTCCTTGGCTCCCAATAACGACCTTTTCCAAGTATTTTTTCAGCCGCAGAAACTGCACCAGTATAGTCTCTACCAATTTTATGTTTGATTCCCCATTTGCCACTCTTGAATTGAGTCAAACCATATTGTGTAGCAATTGATTCTTTACCAGACGGAACATTGAAGAATGTAATACCAGCCATCTTTGGTCTGTTGGAGTATTGTCCTCTTTCTTCTTTGTCTTCTTTGTCATATGCAGAACTGCCAAGTTTTTCTTCTTCACCTTCTTGCATATACAATTGATCGTCTTGAATTTTTTCATGAACCAATTCATTATTTTGAGCATCCAACTCTTCAATTTCTTTATCGCTGAGTGGTGTACCATCCATATAATTTGCAGCAGAGATATAAGCATCAGAAAAATCTGGATAATCTCTACGATCAACTCCGTCAATTTCAATTGATTTTTCATCAACTTCTTTGCCATTTAGCATAAGAGGTGTTGATTTATTTTCTTTGATCATCTTCTTTGCGATGTTGGAAAGATTGCGACCCTCATACATGTCATCGCCATCGCCATATTTTTTTTCCAAAACATCAACGACTTTATAGAACAAATCTTCTTGTTTTTTGTTTCCCATTGAATTCCAAAATGCTTGAAGCTTTTTGTTTTTTGGATCGTTTATGACAAATTCCTCGAAATCATCATAAGATATGTTTTCTGGAGAATCTACATCAACATAGTTCATCCAATCTTCTGCTTTTTTTGCAAGAGATTTTATCAACTTGGCTTCATTACCACCAGCAGGAGCCTTGGTTGGAGTTGCCGTTTTTGATGAAAGTTTGTAATTTACTGGAGTTGGTTGGTCGTCACCATAATAATCTGGGTCTGCTTTCAGTGCTTTATTATACAAATATGTTGACACCATATCATGTATTTCGTTCTTCTGCTTGCTGCTCAACTTGTTCCAAAAATTTAGAATCTTCTTGTTGTTGGAATCTTCAATTGCAGATTGTAGTCCAGAAATATCAATGTCGTGTGCAGCATCAAGACCAATAATATCTTGGTACTTGGTGGCTTCTCTAGCAAGATATTGCACAATTTTCTTGATTTCTGTTTCGTTTGGTATTGTTGCTTCGTTCATAATTTTTTAGCGGGTTTCTGATAATATATCACGAATGATATTTTCAATTTTTAAATATTTGTTGATGTCTTTGCGATCTTGATTGCCGCCAATCAATTGTTTTTCACGATTTATGCCTTCGGCAAGATTCATATAAGCACCACGTGTGCTTGGTGAAGATACAAGGTCAAAACACAATAGTTCAAAGTCATCTTGTACTTCAACAGTATTTTCATTCACATTGCGAACACTTCCCAAACCGCGACTGCTAATACCAATACGAATATTATTTTTAATCAAATCTCTTGCAATATTGCCACTTGGTGTTGTTAAAATTTCAATTGTACCAACCACAGTATCACCTTCCCAGTGACATTCTGTAACATTGTGACACACATTCTTTAAATTTATCACACTGGATTCTGGATGATCAAGTTCACCCAAAGCACGACGTTCTTTGATGATTTGTTGATATTTTTCAACTTCACGCTCTAATACTTCGCGTGGATATACACGACCATTATGATTCTTTTCACCGGCTTTTTGTAATGGACCTTTGAGAACCAATGGACCACCAGTATTTGCTTTTGCTTCTGTAAGCATCTGCGGAGTAATATCAAATGGTATAAAATCTACTAATAGTTGTTTGCTCATATTATTTACTTTGTATAATGTTTCGTTTAGAAGCAATACCCATGGTTTGTGGATATTGAATACCACCAACTTGACCACGAGTCAAACTTGCTGGAGCTTGTGATTTTGCTTGAGGAGCATCATTTACTTGTATTTGTGAATCATCCAAATAATATTCATTTTCTGATTCATTGCCTTCTTTTCCAATGAATACAATATAATATTTGTCTTTCATATAACGAACATCAATGTTATTGACAGAAACGTTATATTCTTTTTCAATTTGACCAACACTGCCTTTGGATGCTTTTATAACCACATTCTTTTTTAGAAATGATTTCTTTAGTTCATCAGCCAGTTTCTTTACAGCAGCATCTTCTTGAGTTTCCAATGATGTCTTGAAATTCTTAAACTGATTAGAAATATCAATCATTTTGGCATTTGGTGTAGCAGGTGGTGTGACTGCGTTTGGTGCACGACCTGTTGACATAGCACCAGCGGCAGATGGATTGTTGTTCCATGTGTCTTCTTTGATAATCTTCTTGGCAATGTCTGTTAGATTCATAAATTTTATTTTTTTCCCATTCTGTTGATTCGTTTGGCAATTTCCTTCAATCGACCATGAATTTCTTTCATGTCTGGTTGAGTACGTGCCCACAAACTTGTGGCTGGAACATCTGCTTCGGTCTTGAGACGTTCACAGATGTTTAATAGATATTCAACTTCACCAAGCATTTTTTTTGCTTGATTGATGCCATATGAAATTTTGGCATGATTTTTCATCATGTCACTGTCTTTAAAATTACGATAGCGACTGCGACCTTCCATAATACCAATATCACGACGCAATGTTAGTGTTTCACCTTCACCAACTGTTGTATCATCTGTGTCTTCTTTGCCCACAACTTTGCCACCCGGCATACTACGTTCAGCAGATTTCTTTTTGCTTTTGTGACCACGAAATGCTGCTGGTGTTTGATAACCAGCAACAGCACCCGTTGATGTCATTTCTTCAATGACTTCTTCAACTAATTCACGGATGATTTTTTTGGCGTCTTTCATATTTTATTTTCCAATATATGCAGTATATGCATGATCTGATGGAGCATTGTTTACAATATACCAAGCTGATATGTCTGTAACGCTGTCGATTCCCATATCTCTAACATCTTCTCCTTGCATCACTGTTGCTTTTGTCCAATTATTTGCTACTGATATGTCACAACGATTTGCAACAAGTTTATATGGATTCATACTATACAACTCTTTAGAATCAACAAAATAAATATATTTTCCAACAACCTTTTGTGGTTGTGTGGCTTCATTTATTGTTTCTCTGATTAGTTGTTTTAGTTGTGATTTTGTCATATTTTTATTTTATTTTTACTGCTTTGGCGACATAAACTTCTTCAAAATCGACATCAAATTCATACATTGTGTTCCCAAAATCGCCCGCATGAACAGTGTTTTCTCCGTCATCATTTTCGGACATGAAAAATCCTACATCGTTCGGAATCTGTATGAGTTTTTGGCCTCGTGTGGGCTGAATAAATACAACGATCTTGTCTGCGTTCATCAATTTGTTCAATTGATTGAATGTGTATGTCTCACCGGATGTAGAAGTCTTGGCTTTAGCTTCCAATTTAACATCGTCGATAGATTCTCTGATTAGTTGTTTTAGTTCTGATTTTTTCATAATTTTATTTTAGGTTTTTAAGTTCTTTTACAAGCTCATAACTCAACATTAGAGCCATGATTTGATTTTCTTTGACCAAGGTACCCTTGGATATCTTGTCCAATTGATTCAATGTTTCATCCAATTTGATGCGAACAACATCATTGTTCACATATGATTTGAGTTCATTGATTTCTTTGCGAACAATCGGAACTTCATTATTGATATATTGACGCAACGAGTTTGTGTTGCTGATATTATTGATATATTCGCGAATAAGAATTTTTTGCTTTTCATCCAATCCTTTATATTTTTCATTGAATGAATCAACAAGCAATTTATAAGCAAGCAAACGAACATCTTCATTTTGTTGCTGATATACTTTGACCAAATCTTTCTTTTCATCTTCACTAACCAAACGAGTTGGTGTTTTTGGTGCAGCAATACTTTCTACAATACATGTACGAGCTTTGAAAATTTCACGAGGATCACAATCAACTGAATTTACACTTTCTTCAAATACTTTATAAATACTCGCAAGCAATTTATAGTTTGAAATACTGCCTTTGAGAAAATCATCCAATGGATAGTTTTCACGAATTTCTTTGATCAAATTATACTTTTGTAAATTTAATGCACGTTCATCCAACTTTGTTCTGGTGCGAATAATTTGCTCAAGTAGTCTATCAGCAGAAGTTTGATCCTTGGTCTTATCTTCCATTATAATACGATATAATCTATTTTCTCTACCAAGTTCAGTAGATTCTGAAAAATAATCACGCAATATTGCATTAGCTTTTGAATCCTCCTGACCATTTAGAATGTCGGCGGTTACTTGACGTACCAACAGTTCAAATAGTATTCCAGCATTCTTATACTTAGAGTGTTTCAGCTTCTTCATACGGTTTTATTATTTATAAATATGTGTGTGGGTGATAAAAACTCATATTTTAGAGAGGTTTATCATCATCAATTATATTAGACTCATCCATAATAGATTTTTCTTCGGCTATTATTTTCTTTTTTTTATTATTATACTTGTCCATCAAAGACTTTTTTATACTTTTAAGATCTTCGTCCATGCTACCCAACGGGGAACCTCTGTATATATGAGTTGTTCTGCGATCAGACTTGGACTTTTCTTTGTTTTGTCCGTTGCCAAGAATATCTTCGCCGCGTGTTTTTGTGAATGTGTCACTATATTCTTCTTTTTTTCCTTCTTGACTTGGGCGAATTCCTCGTTCGCGCTCTTTGCGAGTTTCTTCATCCAGAATTGGTTCATCTGCGTTCTTTTCTTCTTCCAGTGGAGGCAAGCCACCGGATTCTTCACCACCGGCGTCATCGCCACCAGAGTCTCCACCGCCACCAAGGTCTGGTAGACCGCCAGAATCTCCACCACCTCCACCACCTCCACCACCTTCACCAGACTCGCCGCCACCGGTGGTCAAAGATGGATCGCTTCCTTCATCAGTAATCTGTTGAATTCTCCAAGCCTCTTTTTTGTCTTTTATGACTTCTTGTTGCAGATCTTCAACATCATCGCCAGAAATATTAAATATAGTATTATACAACCATTTTTTGCTGAACATGTTGCTTTCCATCATATCAGAAGCAAGATTCACTTTATTCTGCCAAATTTCCAACTTTTCTTGTTCAAAGATGGTGGAAGGATTGCTCAGTTCCAATTCAAAATCAACCAACGACGCATCTTGATATCCTTGTACATACAAATGAACAATAGCAATCTTGGTCAGTTCAGAAACAAGAATGCGTTGAATACGCCCAATGGTACGAGCAAAACGAACATCTTCTGCTGCCAATGTAGCCTTGCCAGAAATACTTTCATCATAACCCAAGAATGCTTTTGGAATCTTGAGTGCTGCCATCATTTTATTACGAACATATTCCAAGTCATCAATACCAGTAAATTCCATACCAGGTAATGTATCAATCTTTGTGCCACTATCCCCACCACGAACTGGTAGATAAAAATCCTCAACCATGTTGTTTAGATTGAAACGAAGATTATAATCACCAGTCTTTTCATCAATATATGGAACTTTTTTTACTTGTCCTATAATCTTTTGCATGGCTGCATCAACTTCATTTGGTGCAATATTACCAACATCAATATAGAACATACGCTTTTCCGGTGCACGCATGATACGATGAATCAACATGGCATCTTCCATGAGACTCAATTGCTTCCATACACGACGTGCTGGCTCAATCATGCTCTTGCCATATGGTAAGAAATTGCTGTCGCTCAACAATCTAAAATGAGCAATTTCAAAGTTTTCATATTCCATGCCACCGCCCATACCATCATGCTGATATTTGACATAGTTAAGATTTTTTGGATCACTACCTTCAATACGAGTCAATTCATATGGACTGATTGGATGCACCAAGTGAATGCCATATTCTGGTGATATTTCCAATCTCAAGAAAAAATCACCATATTTACACATGTTGCGAGTCCAACTCCACATATTGAACTCAACATTTAAAATATCATAAAACAAATTGTTGAGAATCTTTTTGATGTTTTCATTCTTTGAGCGAATTGTAAGAACATTACCAAACTCACTTGGTACAAGACATTCATCTGAGTAAATATCCAATGCAGATGCAATGATTGGGTCCATGTCCATCACATCATAATCTCTAAACAATTCTAAACGACTTGCTTGATATGCCATAGACATATCGCGATTATGCAAATTGTATGTACTACTTCTTAATCTATTGAAACGATCACGCAAACTATTTCTGTCTGTTGCGTATTGAATTTCATCTGTGTCTATAACTTTTATCTTTTTTCCACCAACATGACGCACGAGCACGTCCGTTGAGAACATCTTCTTTAGTCTTGTGAATATATCTTTTTGTTCTGCCATAAGTATGTATATATATGAGCGTCTATTCTATAAATATATACTCATGATATTTTTATAAGATATATCATCACAGCAGCCATGTTAGGTCTTCTGTTTTACTTTGACCACCCACACCACTTGGACCACCAATACTCATTTTCCAAGGATTGCTGTAAACTCCATAAGGATTATTACCAGATTTATGCAATGCCACCATGTTATTTTTTATCTGTTCGCTTGAAGTAGAACCTATCTTTGATATTATAAGACGAGTAGATTCATCTGCTTCTTTTCTCAATCGCAATGCTACATCTCTGATCCATAGTCCAATAGCCATTGACAATACAAGGTCATCATTGTAACCAGTCATGGCTTCTGCCTTGGCAGATGATCCACCGGTGTTTTTCCAGATGAATACATTCAGTTCTTCCAACAATCGCTTGCTGTGTATGATTACTTCTTTGTTGCGAATATAACTTTCAAGTTTGGATATTAGAAGCGGTCTGGACTTGTTGGATGTGGTAAAGCCCGGTGTCATCTTGCGTTCTTCAGCATTTATCTTGTTTGTGGCTTGAGATTCTATATCTACATATTGTAAATCTGATGAACTATAAAATAGATTTGGATAGTTGCTGTCTAATACAACTTGTATAACTGCCCATCCTACATTGGCATTTTCTATAACAAGCAATGCTTGATTATATTCAGTTGCAATTGTCATGAGCAATCGAGCATAATCACTTGTGGGTATTTTTCCTTTATATTCCGCTACTTGTTCCATTGTTTCTATTTCCAACACTTGACACGCACTAAAGTCGGCGGCATCTCCTCGACCAACGTCGGCACTTATCATATAACTTTTACCAGCTTCTGGATATTTGTATATCCACAATCCTTTGTCATGTCCGCGCTTTTCTGTTGGATCAATTGCATGATTTTTTTCATACCATTCTATTAGTGGAATATCAATAACGGTATTACCTGATGTGCTAAATTCGCAATCACATTCTTGTGCCGCACCTTTTTCACCAGACAACTTTGTTTGATCATCACGCCATTTTTGATCGCGTTCTGGATGATGATTCCAAGGTAAGCTGATGCGATTCATGTTGTTTAGACCAGATTCGCTTTCTGTCCACATTTTGTGAAACCAATTACCCACACCATTTGGCGTAGACAACACAACCGCTTTACCACCAGTAGCCAATGTATATTGTGAAGACAACCATATTTCGTCGATATTGTCAATGAACGCAGCTTCGTCAATGATCAGCAAAGATGCGGCACCTGAACGACCGGCTGTACCGGCTGATGAAATAGCAACAATCTTGGAGCCGTTGGATAGTTTCAATGACAGTCGATTGTCTTCTGATTCTCGCAGTTTCAACCAACTTGGTAGATTGTCATTTGCAAAACGAACTTTGGTTACAATTGCCTTGGATGTTTCCTGTGTTATGCTCAAACAAATGATTTCTTTGTTTTCATGAAACACCATGAGCCATAATGAATATCCAGCAACTAGTGTAGTAATACCCATCTGACGACTTTTTAGAATAATGTTTTGATCATACTTGATCAAGTCAGACAAAGTTTTGTCTTGAAATGGATAAGTAAGAAATGGCAGTGTACCGCGAATAGGATGTTGAATCTTCACATACTTCTTCATGAAGTATATAGGATCTTTGGCACACTTTATATACTCTTCTCGAATTACATCTTTGATATTCTTGGTCGTACTAGACATAATTTTGTGGTTCGTATTTGGTATATAACGGATGTGTATAATTTGCCATTACAATGTCTGGTATTTCATCATACACATATTTTCTAAACTGTGAAGCTGATGCATCAACAATCACACCTTCTACTTCCACCCAATCATGATCTATTGTATATTCATCATTTATTTCGTCCAATGGACTAATGAATTGATATGCTGCTGGCTCGTCCAATGTAAAATTTCCTTCCACATGTTTGGCATTTATACCGCGACTTTTTAGTTCTTTGACCAAATCTTTAGCAATGAACTCGCACATACCCTTTTCTGGATATCTGTTCTTTACTCTGATAGCCAATCCTTCGATTATATCAGACTGGTGCAAGAACTGCGTCAATTTCATTGTTGATTTTCTTTAATTCTTTTTGACCTTCTTTGATTTTCTTCAAACAAGTTTTCCAATCTTTTTCTATACTT
>Ga0209296_1003506_pt1 | contig 10684 bp, 23 predicted proteins | sample S_130206_EF_Meta_FD_187319 | JGI IMG/M metagenome (GOLD analysis project Ga0209296, IMG submission 187319) | Freshwater microbial communities from Lake Simoncouche, Canada to study carbon cycling - S_130206_EF_MetaG (SPAdes) (version 2) | ecosystem: Environmental > Aquatic > Freshwater > Lake ...
TTGCTCCCAACGCTTCTTCTTCTATTATCATGGGGAATACTAGCCCAAGTATTGAACCTTATCGTGCCAATGCTTACAGACAAGACACTCTATCAGGTTCTTTCTTAAATAAGAATCGTTGGTTGAATGAATTAATTATTAAACTATCACATGATAAACCAACTGAATGGTATGATGATGTTTGGTCATCCATTATTGCTAATGATGGTTCGGTTCAACATTTAGATTGGATGTCCGAACATGATAAAGATGTGTTCAAAACATCTATGGAGATTGACCAAAGATGGGTAATTGAATTGGCTGGCGATAGACAACAATATATCGACCAAGCACAATCATTGAATCTGTTCTTTAGACCAGATGTACATATTAAATACATTCACGCCATTCATTTTATGGCATGGAAAAAAGGACTTAAAACACTTTACTATTGCCGTTCTGAAAAGATTGGTAAGGCAGATAAAGTATCAAAGAGAATCGAAAGAGAAGTTATCAAAGAGTTAGATATGACACAGATTGCTCAAGGTAACGATTGTATTGCTTGCGAAGGTTAAATGGCATATTCAGATAAAGTATTAGACCATTACGAAAATCCACGCAACGTTGGTAAAATGGATTCAAATGATGAAAATGTTGGCACAGGTATGGTGGGAGCACCTGCCTGTGGTGATGTAATGAAACTTCAAATTAAAGTGCAAAATGGAATAATTACTGATGCAAAGTTTAAAACTTACGGGTGTGGCTCGGCTATCGCAAGTAGTTCGCTTGTCACAGAATGGGTCAAGGGTAAAACGTTGGACCAAGCTGGACAAATTAAGAATGCTGAAATTGCAGAAGAACTCGCACTCCCGCCGGTTAAGATTCATTGTAGTATCCTTGCGGAAGACGCTATTAAAGCAGCAATAAAAGATTACGAACTTAAATGTTCATGTAAGGTATAAAATGATTACTGTAACCGATAACGCTTTCAATAAAATTACAGATTTGATTGTTGAAGAAAAGAATCCTAATTTAGCATTAAGAATATCTGTTAAAGGTGGAGGTTGTTCTGGTTTTCAATATGAGTTTTCTTTTGAAGATAATAAAGAAGAAGATGATTTTGTGATTGAAAAAGATGGCACTAGAGTGTTTGTTGATTCTATGTCAGCACAATATTTAATGAAAGCAACAATAGATTATAAAGAAGAAAAATTCAATTCACAGTTTGTTATAACAAATCCCGAAGTTAAAGGTACCTGCGGTTGCGGTTCCTCATTTAATGTATAGAGAGAAGAATGATTAAAAAAACAGAATCAAGGATGACCGATGAACGTTCATATTTTAAACCTTTTAATTATGCTTGGGCTTATGATGCATGGCTTAAGCATGAGCAATCTCATTGGTTACACACAGAAGTTCCAATGTTGGAAGATGTTAAGGATTGGAAGAAGAAACTTACTAAAGAAGAAAAACAATTTCTCACACATATCTTCCGATTCTTTACACAAGGAGACATTGACGTTGCTGGTGGGTATGTTAATAATTATCTTCCTTATTTCCCACAACCAGAAATTAGGATGATGTTATTGGGGTTCGCCGCAAGAGAAGCCTTACACATTGCTGCGTACTCACACTTAATTGAAACCTTGGGTCTTCCAGACACAACCTACAATGAGTTTATGGCCTATGCTGAGATGAAAGAGAAACACGATTATGTTATGAATATCTCTGGTCAAAATACCACTAAAGAAAATACAGCAACACACATTGCCGTATTCTCCGCATTTACTGAAGGTATGCAGTTGTTCTCATCATTCATTATGTTATTGAACTTTCCACGCCACGGCAAGATGAAAGGTATGGGTCAGATTGTTACTTGGTCTATCGTTGATGAAACACAACACACCGAGAATATGATTAAATTGTTCCGGACATACATAGAAGAAAATCGTGAAATTTGGAACGATGAATTAAAAGGTAGATTATACACTATTGCTGAACGCATGGTAGAATTAGAAGATAAGTTTATTGACTTGGCATTCGCAATGGGCGCCATGGAAGATTTATCTGCTGAAGATGTTAAGAAGTATATTCGTTATATTGCCGACCGTAGATTGATTTCATTAGGACTCAAAGGTCAGTTTAAAGTGAAACGTAATCCTTTGCCATGGGTAGAGGAAATGATTAACGCACCAACACATACAAATTTCTTTGAGAATAGAGCAACTGATTATGCAAAAGGCTCTTTATCAGGAAATTGGGGTGATGTTTGGGCTCATTAAGGATTTAAATGACAAATAAATCATTATCGGGCGATTGCCTAAGTTGTGAATCACAATACACAGTTCAATTTACAGAAGAATTAGTTTCACAAGAATTGCCAGAGCATTGCCCATTCTGCGGTGAACAAATCGAAGAATTATCCGAGGACTATATAGAGGATGATGACGATGATTTGGACACTAAGGAATGGGACTAAACTGGCAATATGATGGTAAAGATTTTACGGAAGACTTGATTGGTGATAACTACGGGTTCGTGTATCAGATAACCAATCTGACGAATGGTAAAAAATACATAGGCAAAAAGTTTTTTTATTCTGCCAAAACCAAACAAGTCAAAGGTAAAAAGAAACGGTATAAAGCCAGTTCAAACTGGCAAACTTACTATGGAAGTAGTGACACCTTACAGAAAGATGTGTTACAATTAGGACATGAAAAATTTGTCCGTGAAATACTACACTTATGTAAATCTAAAGGCGTATGTGGTTATCTCGAAGCAAAAGAACAGTTTGTTCGTGGTGTAATGGAATCAGATGATTACTATAACACATGGATAATGGTAAGAGTTAGAAAATCACACATTAAAGGATTGGAATGTTAGACTTCTTAAAAGAATTTAGTAAAGATGGTTATGATGCCATATTCGTTTTACCTGGCGACACAAAAGATGATTTGCATATTGAAGGTGCAACATATAAAGAGCCAGGTGAGAAGGTTGGTGGTAATGCCATAGGTGATGAATATCATGTAATTTTATTCAAAGAACAAGAAGATGGTGAATTATATAATGTTGATAAATTTGAAGCCATCTTTGCCGATCCATGTGAATACATTTCAAACTTAATACCACAAAATTGGTTTGGTATATTTGCAAAGCGTACCACCACATCTGACGCCTTTATTCAAAAAACGTTTGACAAACTGATGAAAGCATGATACAATAGGTCTATTGGAAACTATTGAAAGTTTGTTATGATTCTCATTGATTTAAATCAAGTGTTATTGGCCGGTTTAATGGCACAAATTGCCAACCACAAAGGCAAGTTGGAAGAAACTTTAATTCGTCACATGGTATTGAATATCATTCGTACTCATGTAAAAAACTTTAAAGCGGAATATGGTGAAGTGGTATTGTGTTGTGATAACCGTAAATATTGGCGTAAAGAGTTTTTCCCTTTCTATAAAGCAAATCGTAAAAAAACCCGTGATAAATCGGACTTGGATTGGCACTCAATTTTTGATATTCTAGGTAAACTAAAACAAGAACTCAAAGATAATTTTCCATATAAAGTATTGGATGTTGAAGGTGCTGAAGCCGATGATATTATTGGCACATTGGTACCAATCTATTCACCACACCAAAAGATTTTGATTTTATCTAGTGATGGTGATTTTCTTCAATTGCAACAATATGGCAGTAATGTAAAACAATACAATCCATCACAAAAGAAATTTGTGAAATCGGAAAACCCTAAATTGGAACTCAAGGAGAAGATTATTCGTGGAGATAAAGGTGATGGTATACCCAACATCTTTTCACCCTCTGATTGTTTTGTCCGTGACCTCCGTCAGAAACCAATCACACAGAAAACATTAGATAAGTACCTAGATGAACAGGTGGAGAAGTATAGTGAAACTGACCAAACCAACTTTGCTCGTAATCAATCCTTAATTGATTTGACTTTTATTCCCACAGAAATCAAAGCAAAAATTATAAATACCTATGAAGAAACAAAACCTGCTAAAGGTAAGTTGTTAAATTATTTTATTGAACACAAGCTGAAAAACTTAATGGAAGTGATAGAGGAATTTTGATGAAAAGTATATATGAAATATTTGATGAATTTGAAATGGTTTCATCTAAAAAAGACAGAATGGCAGTAATTGAAAAAAATCTGTCAACTACATTGGTACAGGTGCTTCAACTGGCCTTTCATCCAAATCATCAATGGTTAATAACTGAAATGCCTGATGATTATGAAGTGCCAACGGATGTTTTGCCTGGACTTTCTGGAACACAATTATCAGTTGAATTACGTAAATTATATTTGTTTCAAAAAGGACATCCTAATGCAGAAATACTCACTATAGAAAAACGAAAAGAGTTGCTGTTGCAGTTGTTAGAAAGACTGGAGCCCCGTGAAGCCGAAGTTGTGATTGGCATTTTAAGTAAAGATTTAGGTGTAAGGGGCCTAGATTATAAATTTGTAAAGGAAGCTTTTCCAGACCTATTACCTTAAATGTACGAAAAAGAGAGAATTGTCGTTATTTGCGGTGCTTTTGATCCCCTATCTATTGAAGAATTAAATTATATTAAAAAATGTCACCATCGGGGCGACCACCTTATTGTTGGTGTCCATACTGATTGGTGGATGATGTGGACACTCGGAGGTTTTGTACAAACTTATGAAACACGCAGAGAAATTATTAAAAGCTTAAAATATGTTGATGAAGTATTTACATTCAATGATTCAGATGGCACAGTCTGCCAACTTCTCAAAATTATAAAGATTTGTTATCCTAATGCTGATATAACTTACGTATCACAAGAGGATATGCATAATATGCCGGAAACTAAAATAAAAGGCATAACGTTTGAAACCATGAAATAGGAGATTACAAGTGACCAAATTTGTAGGTAAGTTCCGTAAGAACCAAGACTATAATGATGATTACATTTACGCCAAAAACTTTTTACATAGTAAAAAACGCAGGGGTGAACATTCTGAAGTGAAGAAGCAGTTGAAACATTGGGAAGATGAGAATTTCGAAGAACTCGAAATTTCACAAGGTAAGAAAGAGTAATATTACCTAAATTTTTAATTATTTTTAGTATAAGTAGGTATGCTGCCGTTTCAAATAAAGGTATTGGTATTAATGTTGTTTCCGTACAACATACGTATTGACATTCACTTATTTCCGTAGTATAATGGTTCTTCTACATTGGAGAATTATTATGATTATTCACGGTTACATTCCAAAATCAAAAAAACGGAAAGTTTCAAAAGCAAAAAGACTTCAGCACGAAGAATGGCTACTGTCCATTAATTCAATGTCTACCAATTTCAGTAAAACAAAATCCAAGATTATTTCCGCAAGTGTTCCTTTACCTAAGATTCCTGCAGGCAGAGAAACGCCTAGGTTTGCGTCCGTAAATACAGGTTTTGTACCTTGCACAAAAAAACTTCCATTTTCGTATACCGGCGATAAAATAAAAGGTGTGGCTACGATGCATAAGTCAAATGCCGTGCCGGTTTTCACGGATAAAGAAGCAAAAGAAATTTCCAGCATGCGGAGATGATGAAAAATGAATCCTAAAGGTTGGAGTAATGAAGATTGGGACGATTATGAAGAATATTTACAAAATTTGTCGGCTGAAGAACTTGAAATTGAGTTAAAATTGCTTGAAACGCTCGGAAAAGCAAAAAAAGACGGTAAATTTATTATTCCGAGCAATACTTTTTATGAAATGTGAGAAATTATGTTAGCACAATGGGAAGAAACACAGATACATAGAGGAATTGATGAAATTATGCATAATTTGCGTCATATTCCAGCTGGTGATGTTGCTCATTTCTTGGTAAAGTTCAATCCGAATCTTGCCGAAGAGCTTGTAGCTGCAATCGAGCAGCGAATTTTTGATAAAAACGAAGGAAAAAAATATGAATGATACTCCTTACTATATTTGGCTTGATGCCAAAGCAGATGATGATGAAATTCCTGCGTGGAAACGTTTAGATATCGTAACTCGCAAGTGGGCAACTCTTACAAATATGGAAAAAGACCTGAATGACTACCAAAAACGCAAAGAATATTACCAATAAGAAATATTCAACAAAAATTGTTGATGCAAATGATGGTACAGGCGATGGTATTTTAATTCTTCCTGAAGAAGTTGTAGAATACAATCATTGGAAAGAAGGACAGGCCATTGAAATGGAATATAGAGAAGGAAAACTCTACCTAAAAGCCTTACCGGAACAAGGTGTTGCTTAAAAACAACAGCATGAAAGTTACCGCTTGACGGTAGATGATTTTTGTGAGATAATACTATTATTAACTCGGAGAATCTATGGAACTAATTCAATCTAAATCGTTACTTGCCAAACTAATGGCAAATGAAAACTTGACTATTGAACAGCGCAATACTAACACGGCCGCATTTGATGTGAAGAACCGTGTATTGACTGTTCCTATTCTTGATAAAAACATCTCAGGTTATCTCTACGACCTTTTTCTAGGTCATGAGGTTGGCCATGCACTATACACACCCCTAGACGGCATGATGAAGGCACACGAAGAAAAGATACCAATGGGTATTATGAATGTGCTAGAAGATTCTCGTATCGAAAGAAAAATCAAAAACAAGTATCCTGGTATTCGTTCCTCGTTTGTTCGTGGTTATCGTGAACTAATCGAAAAAGATTTTTTTGGTACCAATGGTGTGGATCTCAATGATATGAATTTCATTGACCGTGTTAATCTCTACACTAAAGGCGGAGCCGCACAAAATATTCGTTTCAATGATGTTGAGAAATTGTTAGTTCATCGTATTGAAAATACCGAATCGTATGATGATGTCATTGCGCTTGCATATGATGTTATGGCTTATATGCAAGAAGAAGCCGAAGAGCGTAAAGCAAATGCACCAGAAGAATTTGAAGAAGATCCAGATGGTGATTTTGAATCCAATGGTTACGAAGATTCTGATGATTATGATGATGATACCATCGAAAAATTTGGCCAGCCAAATTCTGAAGCCGATGAAACAATAGATGAGATTGAAGAAAAAAGAATCCAAGAAACGTTTAGTAACGAAGGCGGTGATGTTGGACAACAAATAGATTCACACACCGATAAAACATATCGTCAAAATGAAAGCAAATTATTTGAATCAAGTAATAAACATTACTACTATGGTAACATCAACGATATTGATTTGAAGCAGGCAGTTGTTCCATATAAACAATTATGGACAGAGTACAAAAATGATTTAAGTCACACACACTCACGTGGGATTGATACAGCCGCTTTTATGAAAATTCGTAGTGATGCCAAAAAAGTTGTTGGTTATTTGGCCAAAGAATTTGAATTGCGTAAAAATGCTGACCAGCAGAAACGTGCATCGATTGCTAAAACTGGTGAATTAAACTTGAGCAAAGTTTATGCATATAAATTTACCGAAGATATTTTTAAGAAGATGACAGTTTTGCCTGATGGCAAATCACATGGTCTTGTTATGTTCCTTGATTGGTCCGGTTCTATGTCTGACCACATGGAAAACACCGTCAAGCAATTAATCAATCTGGTGATGTTTTGTAAGAAAGTAAATATTCCTTACGAAGTATATGCTTTCACGACCGAGCATACAGATGCTTATTCTGTGAAGTTCAAAAATGGCGATTTAGACTTACATAAATTTAAATTAATGAATTTATTATCAAGCAAAATGTCGGCTTCAGAATTCACTTATGCCTGTTCTGCTTTGGTTCGTTGTGCTCAACCTAGAGCTTGTCGTCCAAATTGGATGTCATTAGGTGGCACACCACTCTATGAAGCCGTAATTGCTGCGATGAAGATTGTACCTGAGTTTCAGAAAAATTACAAATTGCAAATCGTCAATACGGTATTTCTAACCGATGGCGAAGGCAATCCTTTAAGAAATGTTTATTATACAGCCGATGATGGCCGGCAAAGATCAGGTTATAATAATCCAGATTTAGATTATGATAGTGCATATGGCAAAGAAAAGGTGTTAGTGATTCGTGATCCAATTACCAAACACGAAGAAAAAGTTTATCACCCCTATGGTCCAGAGTTGATGTCTGCTTACATCAAAATGTTAAAGGCAAGAACACAATGTAATATTATTGGTTTCTATGTATTATCTGGCCGTGAGTTTGGCCGTGTGGCACACATATTCTATCCTAGAGTTAGTGACCATTACAAATTGAAAGCTGAGTTCCGTAAAGAGAAATATAAAGTTGTTACGAATGCCGGCTTTGATGAGTATTATTTACTCCGTTCAGAAGGCCTAGATACTGATGATGATGTAGAATTTCATGTCAAAGAAAATGCTACCACCCGTGGTCTGGTATCAGCATTCAGTAAATATGCCGGTAACAGGTTATCTAACCGTGTTGTATTAAATCGATTCATAGGAATGATTGCATAATGGAACTATCTAAATTTATGAATGGCGATAAGAAAGCCATTGTAGAAAGGTCGGAGTATAATTATACTATTGTTTATTACTTAAACGAAAAGATAATTAAAAAAGAAGTTACTGCTGATTATCAAAAAGCTGAAGATTTGGCAGAAGATTATGTTTTGGCCGAAGATAAAAAGGGGCCAAGTTTTTTAGTGGAGAAATGGAACGATGTCTAATATGGTTGCTGAAGATGAATTCGATCCTAAAAGAATTGCTGATGAAATGATTAAACGATGCCTTGATGCCAGAGAATGGATCATCAAGTGTTATGTGCAAGAAGAATGGTTTATTAATGGAGTTGTTCCATTTACCATTAGTATGAAAGATGGTGTATATACTTGCAAAGTAATTGCTTCCACGAAATTGGCAGCACTTAAAAAAGTGGAAGAATATATGCCTGTGATTAAATTTATTGAAGAAGATAATAATGAATGATAAACAAAAAGAAGCACTTCTAATCTTACAAGAAGAATGTGCTGAAGTGATTCAAGCGGCTTGTAAGATATCCCGTTTTGGTGTAGAATCTAGATGGCCGACCGAAGAATCAGGTACGACCTTGGAAGAATTACAAATGGAAATTGGCCAAACTTTGGCGATGATTGATATTCTAACCGAACAAGGTGTATTGAATACTGAAGCCATGAATGCGGCTAGAGAACACAAAAAGATAAAACTCAAAACTTGGTCAAGTATTTTTAAATAATGGATCCGAAAGAGTTATTGAATTGGTTGAAAGGTTTGATTGTATGGACACCACAAGATAGCCAAGCACGCCAGCGCATACAAGAATTGATTGACCGCCTGAAACAACATTTAGGTCAAACATGAAGATATTAGTTACTGGTTCTAACGGATATATTGGTAGACACCTCTGCGCCATGCTAGAGGAAAAAAATTATGAAATTCATAAGTTAGACTACGATAACAAAGTGGATTCACACCAATACAATTATGATATTCGTGATGCCAAAGAATTACGATACGGTACTCTATCATTTCATACCTATGATGCTGTAATCCATTTGGCTGCCTTGGTTCGTGTAGGAGAATCAGTTCATTATCCAACATTGTATTATGATACCAATATCAATGGTACTCTTAACGTAATACAACAAATCAAATTTAAAAACTTTATCTTTGCCTCTACTGGTGCTGCGGCCGATCCAAAATCTCCGTATGGTTTATCTAAACGTGTGGCAGAAGATATCGTGGCCGAACAATGTAAACATTTCACAATATTCCGATTCTACAATGTGATTGGTACAGATGGCTTTCCCGCCACCAATCCTGACGGACTGTTTTACAATCTTACTCAAGCGATCAAGACCGGCCAGTTCGATTTATATGGAAAGGACTACAGTACCAAAGATGGTACCTGTGTGAGAGAGTATGTTCATGTGAATGATATTTGTAGGGCTCTAATCAAAGCCATTGATAGACCATCAAATCAAGTAGAGAATCTGGCCTATGGTGATACAAGAACGGTCAACGAAATTGTAAATATTTTCAAAGAAGTAAACAATGTGGATTTTAGTGTGATATATAAGGATGCTCGGCCAGGAGATTTAGAAGCCTGTTATCTGAAGAATCCTTCTGAATACATGGTACGCAATTATACTTATGAACAAATGCTAAAATTATAGGAGAATATCATGTTACCAAATACCGAAACCGTTAAAGTGTTTTTCGGTGTATTTTTGGTGGCGTTTGCCTACCTCTTTGTTCAACAAGATGATTACCATAAAAAGTTTGACAAACAAGTTTCTATAGAGTATAATTGTAATCTAGTGTTGAAAAAGATGTTAGATGTACCACAATTTGTAATTGATGAATGTAATGATGGAAGGAGAATTGTAATTGTTAAAGCCTATCAAGAATAATGTAATCGTTGAGTTGATTGAAAAAGAAAAGGTGACCAGTTCTGGTATTGTCCTTTCATCTGCCGATCCACTAGAAGCCAATAAAGGCAAAGTATTAAAAATCGGACCAGATGTTTTGGATCTTAAAGAAGGTGACTTGATTCTACCCAACTGGAACAAAGCACGCCTTGCCAAATACATGGCCACCGATTTCTACATTATATCCGAAGATGATGTTGTATTAGTATTTGAAGAATAAAAAATATATCAATCGCCACAATAAGGAGAATCGTATGACAACTTTTACCAGCGAAGATTTAAAAAATTATGTCAATTCTCCTGAATATCAAAAA
>Ga0209296_1003508_pt1 | contig 10679 bp, 9 predicted proteins | sample S_130206_EF_Meta_FD_187319 | JGI IMG/M metagenome (GOLD analysis project Ga0209296, IMG submission 187319) | Freshwater microbial communities from Lake Simoncouche, Canada to study carbon cycling - S_130206_EF_MetaG (SPAdes) (version 2) | ecosystem: Environmental > Aquatic > Freshwater > Lake ...
CAATTGCTTATCCTCTGGCGTATGCAATCGCCTTTAAATCAGGAAAATTCAAAAACATACTTCTTGTATTAGTTGTTGCTCCATTCTTCACATCCTTCCTGCTACGTACTATTGCTTGGAAGCAGATTCTTGGCGAAGAGGGTTTTGTAGTTCCAGGACTTCGCAGTCTGAATATCATTGGGCAGCAGACCACACTGACTTCGACTTCAGTCGCAGTGGTAGCGGGTATGACCTATAACTTCTTACCATTTATGACTCTTCCGCTATATGCATCGTTAGAGCGTATTGACCCTCGCACAATTGAGGCAGCAGGGGACCTTTACGCCAACGGAATAACAGCTTTCCGTAGGGTTACTGTTCCACTTTCTTTGCCAGGTGTGGTTGCTGGAACTCTTCTTACATTTATTCCAGCTGCTGGTGACTATGTCAACGCTGCGATTTTGGGAAGCCCAAATACAAAGATGATTGGTAATGTGATTGAGTCACGTTATTTCAAGATTGTTGATTACCCAACTGCAGCGGCTCTTTCCTTTACTTTGATGGCAGCAATCTTGATTCTTGTTACTTTGTACATTCGTAAAGCAGGAACGGAGGAGTTGGTATGAGTCAAAAAGTTAAGGACGCCTCTATCCCAACCATTCCAGCTAAGGCTCGCTTCTCACGTTGGTTTGGGCGCAACCTGCTTCGCATCTACATGATCTTTGGATTTACATATCTCTTTATTCCAGTTGCCTACACATTTGCCTTCTCATTTAATGACTCAGGCAAGAGCAACTTGATCTGGAAGGGTTTTACTTTAAGTAACTGGCAAAACCCTTGTGGGGCACCGGAGGTATGTAACGCGCTTGGTAACTCAATCAAGATCGGCTTACTTGCCACTATATTTTCAACAATTCTGGGAACAATGATTGCTTTTGCTATTGGACGATATCAGTTCAAAGGCCGTTCAAGTTCAAACCTGCTTATCTTTTTACCGATGGCAACACCTGAAATTGTTCTCGGTGCTTCTCTTCTTTCATTGTTCTTAGTCTTTAAAATCAATCCAGGCTTCTGGCCAACTGTTATTGCACACGTAGTATTTTGTATTTCCTTTGTGGTTGTAACCGTAAAGGCCCGCATTGCATCTCTGGACCCACGCCTTGAGCAAGCTGCAATGGATCTCTACGCTAATGAACTTGAAACGTTCCGCAGAGTTACTTTGCCATTAGTAGCACCAGGAATTGCAGGGGCTGCGCTATTGGCCTTCAGCCTTTCATTTGATGATTTTATTATCACTAATTTCAACTCAGGAACCCTGATTACCTTCCCTAAATTTGTATATGTTTCTGCCGCACGCGGTATTCCCGCACAAGCTAACGTGATTGGTTCTGCAATGTTTTTCTTGGCATTAGCCATTGTTATTGCGGGGCAACTAGTAAAACGCAAGAAAACCCGCTAACCTTCTCTTAGTCCACAACGAACTACAGGTTGTTTAAGAAAATCTGCGCTGTGGGGTTAGGTTCCGGAGGACCCGGGCCAACTACGAGTAGTGATTGAAGGGGTGATTCCGGTCAAGGCCGGATAGCGCGATGGCAACCATCGACCCTTACGTTCTCAAGCATCTTTCACATATGCAGCCGGCTTTGTATTGGTTGGATGAAGATCCCCTTGAACCACAACCAAATCCAACATTGATTGGTGATGTCACCACAGATTTATGTGTGGTGGGTGCTGGCTATACCGGTTTGTGGACTGCATTAATTGCAAAAGAACAAAATCCAGAACGCGAAGTAATCATTGTTGAACAACGTGAAACTGGCGCGGGTGCATCTGGGCGAAATGGTGGATTTTGCAGCTATTCATTGACGCACGGCTTTATGAATGGATACAGCAGATTCAAAGATGAGATGGCTGTAATTGAGCGTTTGGGCCGAGAAAATCTAGATTTAATTGAAGAAACCATCAAGCGCTACGGCATTGACTGCCAATTTGAGTGGACTGGCGAGCTGCGCATCGCCAATGAAGAGTGGCAGATTGAAGGCTTAGTTGATGAAGCAAATCTACGAAACTCTTTTGGAGACAATGTAGAAGTTTTGGGTCAAGAGGAAATACAGGCACGCGTTAATTCACCATTGTCTAAGGCGGCCCTGTGGGATCCAGATGGAACAGCACTTGTTGATCCAGCACGTTTGGTGTGGGGATTAGAGCGAGCATGTTTAAAGCTGGGTGTGAAGATATTTGAAAATACTCACGTGGAATGGCTTGAGCGCACAAGCGATGGAATTATTGTTCACACTCCGTATGGTTCTGTCTATGCCCAAAAAGTTGCACTTGCAACAAATGTTTTTAAATCTCTCGTCAAGCGTGCTCATAAATATGTTGTGCCGGTTTACGATTTTCAATTAGTCACAGAGCCTTTAACTAAAGAACAGATGAAATCCATTGGTTGGGATGGCCGTGAAGGTCTATCAGAGGCTGGTAATCAATTCCATTATTACCGTTTAACCAAAGACAATGAGATCTTATGGGGCGGTTATGATGCAATTTATAATTTCCGTGGCAAGGTGCGCCAAGAGTATGAAACTGATGCTGAAACATACGCGCACTTGGCAGAAGCATTTTTGGAAACATTCCCACAGTTAAAGGGGATTAAGTTCACACATGGTTGGGGCGGAGCAATTGATACGTGTTCACGCTTCTCACCATTTTGGGGTAAAGCCTACGGTGGTCGTGTGGCATATGTGTTGGGCTTTACAGGACTTGGTGTTGGCTCCACTCGATTTGGTGCACAAGTGATGTTAGATCTTCTCGATAAGGTCGATAACGAACGCACGCGTTTAAAGATGGTTCGAAAGAAGCCGTTGCCATTTCCCCCTGAGCCTTTGAAGTTTATTTTTATCCGTTTTACTCAGTGGTCAATCAATAGGGCTGATCAAAATCAGGGCAAGCGTAATTTATGGCTGAGATTGCTTGATGCCTTGGGCTTGGGCTTTGATTCTTAAGCTTTACCTCTATTCTTAAGCCATGGTTAATCACGGCAATATGTATGGCCCCGATTTCACATTTCTTGGCATCGAGCGCTGTGATTTAGATATTCCTACCTCCTTTGCTGATGCTGATGTTGTCATTGTGGGTGCTCCTATTGATAGCGGAACATCACATCGCTCAGGTGCAAAGTTTGGCCCGCAGGCAATTCGCGGAGGCGACTATTTGCCACACGATGCTGAGCGTCCTCATTTAGCTTTACGCATTGATGCATTAAAGGAAATGAAAGTTGTTGATGCTGGAGATTTGTTGATGCCTGGTAGTGATTTGGTTGCATCGCTAGAAGTATTGGCTCAAGCAACAGAGAAGATTTCACGTGCTGGTGCGATTCCAGTAATTCTTGGTGGAGATCATTCAATTGCATCTGCTGATGTTGCAGGAATCGCACGCCATCGCGGTATGGGCAAGATTTCAATGATTCACTTTGATGCACATGCCGACACAGGTGAAGATCAATGGGGCGCATTAGTTGGTCATGGAACTCCTATGCGTCGTTTAATTGACACTGGCACTGTTCGCGGAGATCGTTTCTTGCAGTTAGGTTTGCGCGGATATTGGCCAGATGCAAAAACTCTGGATTGGATGCGCGATCAAGGTATGCGCTCATATGAAATGACAGAGATTCACCACCGTGGACTCAATACTGTTCTAGATGAATCATTTTCAATTCTGACCAATGAGTGCGATGGCGTTTTCCTATCTGTTGATATTGATGTCGTAGATCCAGGTATGGCTCCAGGAACGGGAACTCCTGAACCAGGGGGAATGACTAGTCGTGAACTTTTAGAGTCAGTGCGCAGAATCTGTCTTGAGCTACCGATTGTCGGCATTGATGTTGTTGAAGTTGCACCCGCATTTGATAGCGCAGATATAACTGCAATCTTGGCTAACCGCGTTGTTTTGGAAGCGCTGAGCGCAATTGCAAAACGTCGTTCAGGGACTACGTACTCACCAACACAAAATCTTCTGGATCGATAAATGCGTGATGTAGTTATTTTGGGTTCAACGGGCTCAATTGGTGTTCAAGCTCTTGAAGTCATTGCTAGTAATCCGGGGCAATTTAGAGTTGTCGCAATTTCATCTGCCGGAAGTAACCCAGAATTAGTAATCGCTCAGGCCAAGAAATTTAAGGTTTCACATGTTGGTGTCGTAAACAATGCTGATGTGGTGCGCAACGCTTTGCCTGGCGTGAGTGTGATTGATGGAGCTAATGCATCAACAGAGATCGCAGCGATTAACTGCGATGTTGTGGTTAATGGAATAACAGGTTCAATTGGTCTTGGCCCAACCCTTGCCGCTTTGGATGCTGGCAATACGTTGGCACTTGCCAATAAAGAATCACTAGTTGCCGCTGGCGATTTGGTTATGTCTAGGGCTAGAGAACATCAAATAATCCCTGTTGATTCAGAACATAGCGCGATTTTTCAATCTGCATTAGCGGGTAAGAAATCTGAAATAAAGAAGATTGTTCTAACCGCTAGCGGGGGAGCCTTTATAGATCGGACAAATCTTGATGGAATTACTCTCGAAGATGCACTCAAGCATCCAACCTGGTCAATGGGGGCCGTTGTTACGATTAACTCAGCAACCCTTGTAAACAAAGGCCTAGAAATTATTGAGGCGCATTACTTATTTGGTTTACCTTACTCAAGCATTGAAGCTGTGATTCATCCACAATCAGTAGTTCACTCACTTGTTGAGTTCAATGACGGTTCAGCTATTGCTCAGGCAAGTCCGCCAAATATGAAGGGCGCAATTGCATATGCAATGAACTGGCCAGATCGATTGAGTAATTCAACCGCCCCGATTGATTGGTCTGTCCCGCATTTATGGAGCTTTGCGCCAATCGATTCCAGACAATTTCCAAGTATTGAATTAGCTCGCCACTGCGGTGAAAAAGGCGGGGGATTGCCTGCGATTTTCAACGCTGCTAATGAGGCAGCAGTTGCTGCATTTATTGCAAAGAAGCTGGAATTTAAATCAATTGTGGAAGTCATTACCTCTGTTGTGAAAGATCTGGAGAAAGATTCACCGAAAAATCTCAGAGATTTAGCCGATGTCAGTGCTCTAGAAGATGATGCGCGCACACGTGCACAAGCACATCTACTACGATTGGCCCCATAATGCAGATCATCGGAATCCTCGGCTTTATTGTTGCTTTACTTGCCTCTGTAATGATTCATGAGTTTGGCCATTACCTCACTGCTAAACGCTATGGGATGAAGGTCAGCGAGTTCTTCTTAGGCTTCGGTGCACGGATTTGGTCAACCAAGCGCGGTGAAACTGAGTTTGGTCTCAAAGCGATTCCTGCAGGTGGATATTGCAAGATTGAAGGAATGACTCCGGGTGATGCAATGCCCGAAGGTGAAGAGTCACGTGCTTTCTATACTGCCAAATCTTCACAAAAGTTGATTGTGCTCGGGGCTGGTTCTTTTCTTCATTTTGTTCTTGGCTACATTCTTCTTTTTGCTCTATTTGCTGGTGTGGGTACTAATCAACTACTTCCAACAATTAATGAGGTAGTAAAGGAATCAGCGGCTCAATCTGCAGGCATCCTTGCAGGAGATGAAGTTCTAGCTATTAATGGCAAGCAAGTTGATAATTGGTACAAAGATGTGCAGATAATCCGTAACTCCAATGGCGCACCTCTGACTTTATTGATTGCACGTGGTGGCGAGCAAGTGACAATTACTGCTTCGGCAAAGCTGGAAACTATTGATGGCACGCAGCGCTATGTTCTTGGAATCATTAACGATGTGGGAATTAAGCGCTCTGATGTTGTTACATCTGCCAAGAACTCAGGGATTGTCACTAAGGATTTCTTAGTACAAAGCGTTAAGTCACTCATCAATCTTCCATCAAAGATTCCTGCTTTGTGGGGACAAACCGTCTCTGGGCAAACCCGTGATCCCAATGGTTTAGTTGGTGTTGTTGGGGTTGCGCGCGTATCTGGACAGGCTGTTGGAAGTGATGCACTTTCGATCACTGAGCGTCTGTCAACATTTATATTAATTATTGCAAGCTTAAATATCTTCGTTGGTTTATTTAATCTCTTGCCAATATTGCCACTCGATGGCGGCCATATGGCAGTTGCTATAGCCGATGAGATTCGTGCATTTATTGCACGCCTTCGTGGCCGAGCACGCCCGGCAGCAATTGATGTGACTTTGCTGACCCCAATAACCATGGTGGTCTTCGTAATTCTGGCGGCCCTTACGGTTCTGCTCCTGATTGCAGACATCGTTAATCCAGTTGTACTTAATCTTTAGCGCAACCAGCATTCTTACGGCACAATAGCGCCATGGTTGATTTAGGAATCCCAAGCGCACCACCTGCCACACTCAGCCCGCGCCGAAAGACGCGCCAGATGATGGTGGGCAAAGTTGGCGTTGGAAGTGATTTTCCGGTCAGCGTTCAATCAATGTGTACAACTCTTACAGCAGATGTGAATGCAACTTTGCAGCAAATTGCAGAGTTAACTGCTTCAGGATGTCAGATAGTTCGCGTGGCAGTTCCAAGCCAAGATGATGCTGATGCATTGGCGCAGATTGCTAAGAAGTCTCAGATTCCAGTGATTGCAGATATTCACTTTCAGCCTAAATATATTTTTGCTGCAATTGATGCCGGTTGCGCCGCAGTTCGAGTAAATCCTGGCAACATTAAGCAATTTGATGACAAAGTGAAAGAGGTTGCCAAAGCTGCAGGAGATGCTGGAATTCCAATTCGTATTGGCGTTAACGCCGGTTCATTAGATCCACGCCTTCTTGCAAAATATGGAAAAGCAACACCTGAAGCTTTAGCCGAATCAGCGCTATGGGAAGCATCGCTATTTGAAGAGCATGGTTTTTCAGATATTAAAATCTCGGTTAAACACCATGACCCTGTGATTATGGTCAATGCTTATCGAATTCTTGCTGCAAAGTGTGACTACCCATTGCACTTAGGTGTGACTGAGGCGGGTCCAATTTTCCAAGGAACGATTAAGTCTGCAACTGCATTTGGAATTTTGCTAGCAGAAGGTATCGGCGACACCATTCGTGTTTCCCTTTCAGCTCCACCAGTTGAAGAAGTCAAGGTTGGAATTTCAATTCTAGAATCACTCAATCTTCGTCAACGTAAACTAGAAATTGTTTCTTGTCCTTCATGTGGGCGTGCACAAGTTGATGTGTATACATTGGCAGAAAAGGTTCAAGCAGGATTACAAGGTATGACTGTTCCGTTGCGCGTTGCTGTTATGGGCTGTGTTGTTAATGGCCCAGGAGAGGCACGCGAAGCAGATCTTGGAGTTGCATCAGGAAATGGTAAGGGCCAGATATTTGTTAAGGGCCAAGTTATTAAAACTGTTCCGGAAGCCCAAATCGTTGAAACTTTAATTGAAGAAGCTATGCGATTAGCCGAAGAAATGGAAGCCGCTGGCGTTGCTTCAGGGCAACCATCAGTTGATGTTCGATAGGCTCACTCCATGCTAAAAATGTCTACGCTCTTTTTGCGTACATTGCGTGATGACCCAGCAGATGCTGAAGTTGCCAGCCATCGTTTATTGGTAAGAGCGGGATATATTCGCCGTATTGCAGCTGGAATTTATTCCTGGTTGCCCCTTGGAGTTATCACTCTTCGCAACGTCGAAAACGTCATTCGCCAAGAGATGGACCAAGCAGGATTTCAAGAAGTTCATTTCCCAGCACTTTTGCCACGTGAAGCATATGAGGCAACGAATCGTTGGGAAGAGTACGGACCATCCCTGTTTCGTCTTCAAGATCGTCGCGGTGCTGATTATTTATTAGGGCCAACACATGAAGAGATGTTTACCTTGATGGTTAAGGGCGAATATTCATCCTATAAAGATCTTCCACTTTCTATCTATCAAATTCAAACAAAGTACCGTGATGAGGCACGCCCTCGCAGCGGAATCATCCGTGGGCGTGAGTTTGTAATGAAGGATTCTTATTCATTTGATATCGATGATGCAGGCTTAGAAGTTTCATATCAAAAGCACCGTGATGCATATGTCAGTTGCTTTAACCGCTTAGGAATGAAATACAACATTGTTAAGGCTGTCTCTGGCGCTATGGGTGGTTCTAAATCTGAAGAGTTCTTAGCTCCATGCCCAACTGGTGAAGATACTTATGTTCTTTGTCCTAAGTGTGGCTTTGCTGCAAATGTTGAAGCGATGGTTACAAAAGTTCCAGCCGGTGATGCCTCTGCTACACCAGCACTTGAAGTGTTGAACACACCAAACACACCAACTATTGATTCACTTGTTGATCTCATGAATGCCCAATTTGGTGGGGGACATACCGCAGCTGATACTTTGAAAAATATTATGTTGATGGCCGATGGAAAGCCACTAGCTGTTTTGGTTCCAGGTGATCGCGAAGTTGATTTAAAGCGCTTACAAGAAAATCTTGGTGGAGTTCATGAACTTCGAGTATTTGAAGAGGCTGACTTCGCTAAACACCCTTCACTTGTTAAGGGATACATCGGACCACAGGATGCAGCTAAATCTGGAATTAAGGTTCTAGCTGATCCACGTGTAGCACCAGGAACTTCATGGATTAGCGGTGCAAATAAGAAGGATCATCATGCACGCTACGTTGTTAATGGCCGCGACTTCACTCCTGATGCATACGTTGAAGCAGCTGAAGTTCGCGCTGGAGATAACTGTCCTGAGTGCAATACTGAAATCATTATTGATCGTGCTATTGAAATCGGTCATATTTTCCAACTTGGTCGCAAGTATGCAGAGGCACTAAGCCTTACGGTCTTAGATCACAACGGTAAATCCCAAGTAGTAACTATGGGTTCTTACGGTATTGGCGTTTCACGCGCAGTTGCAGCTATTGCAGAACAAACAAGTGATGAGATTGGGCTTAACTGGCCAGCAGAAATCGCTCCAGCGAAAGTACATATCGTTGCCACAGGTAAAGAAGACCTGCCATTTGATACAGCCCTTGAAATTGGTCAAAAGTTAGAAGCCGCGGGCATCTCTGTCATGCTCGATGATCGCCGTGATGCAAGTGCGGGCGTTAAGTTCAAGGATGCTGAGTTGATAGGTAATCCAATTATTGTGGTGGTTGGTAAAGCGTTAGCTGAAGGCAAAGTCGAAGTCCGTGTTCGTAAGAGTGGGGATAAGAGTGAAGTTGTTGTTGCAGATGCAGTCTCAACAATTACCAAGTTACTAGCCTAAAAAAGTGTTTGCTGACTTAACCCTTGCTACGGGCCTCTTTCTCATCTCTGCCTCCTTTTTTGCAGGATTTGTAGATTCAATCGCAGGTGGTGGGGGATTAATTCAACTTCCAGCACTTCTCATTGGATTACCGAAAACAGATACGGTCACAGTTCTTGGAACTAATAAATTGGGATCAGTCTTTGGAACTACAACAGCTGCAGCCCTGTATCGCCGTCAAATTAAGCCTGACCTAAAAGTTCTAGCAGCGATGGCAGCACCAGCATTTGTTGGATCGGCAATTGGGGCATCGCTAGCCTCACGAATTCCAACACAGTCAATGCGCCCAATAGTTTTAGTTCTACTCGTTGTTGTTGCAATATATACATGGCTTAAGCCTGATTTAGGAAAAATCGAATTACTGCGGCACGCACCAAAGCAGCGAATTCAGATATCAATTGCAGCTGGATTAATCATTGGTTTCTATGATGGAATCTTTGGACCTGGCACAGGTTCATTCCTGATGTTGATCTTGGTGGTGTCACTTGGGTATGCCTTCATCACAGCATCTGCGATTGCTAAAGTCGTAAATGTTTCAACGAATGTTGGTGCGATTTTGATTTTTGGTTTGCATGGAGCAATCATTTGGCAGCTCGGATTAATCTTGGGGGCTGCCAATGTTGCTGGGGCAGTCATTGGTTCACGCCTTGCTATTCGCGGTGGGTCAGTGCTGGTGCGGAAGGTTTTCCTCATTGTTACGCTGGCTTTAATCCTCAAGGTAGGAATTGATACTTTCGCATCTTTCTAGTTACAATTGAGCCACAACTTAATAAGAAAGCAGAAATACACATGGCGCTCAAGGATGCATTGATCCAACTTCTCACCCCTGCTGTTGAAAACGCGGGATTTTTCTTAGAAGAAGTTCAAATACAAAAGGCCGGTAATCACAGCACTGTTATCTGTGTTGTTGATGGATTAAAACCTTTAAACATGGATGAAGTTACTTCGGTTTCGCGCGTGATCTCAGAGCTTTTAGACAATGAATCTTCATTGGGAGATAACCCATTTACATTAGAAGTTACCTCACCTGGTGTTGATCGCCCACTTACTTTGCCACGTCACTGGAATAAAAACCTCACTCGATTAATCAAGATCACGCTTAACGATGGAACCGTTCTTACGGCCAGACTGGGTGAATTTAACGATACGCATGCCCAGTTAGTTGAAAATATTAAAGGGCGGATGAAAAACCATGAGATTGCCTTTGCCGATATTAAGCGCGCCGTAGTTGAAATTGAATTTAATCGAAAGGATGACAACTAATGCATGTTGAGATGTCAGCCCTAGTAGAGCTCACTAATGAAAAAGGCATTCCGCTAGAGCAGTTGATTCAAGCTATTGAGGTCGGAGTTCTTACTGCCTATAACCAGACTGATGAAGCCAAGCGTCATGCTCATGCCGTGCTTAATCGTGAGTCAGGTGAGATTCA
>Ga0209296_1003510_pt1 | contig 10674 bp, 9 predicted proteins | sample S_130206_EF_Meta_FD_187319 | JGI IMG/M metagenome (GOLD analysis project Ga0209296, IMG submission 187319) | Freshwater microbial communities from Lake Simoncouche, Canada to study carbon cycling - S_130206_EF_MetaG (SPAdes) (version 2) | ecosystem: Environmental > Aquatic > Freshwater > Lake ...
CGCCTTGGCTGCGTTCTCTGGCTTCAAAATCGTGGTGTGGGCATTTGCCTTTCATTGGGATCGCAACCGAATCTCGAACGCCCTTCCTAAGTCAGCCAAGAACGAAACCTCAGTACCTGCTTGAACTCGTTTGTGTTTATCAGTCTCAACAACTGATCTCGTTGATTGCGACCTACATAAGTAAACGCCAGGCAGCTGATGAATTCACGCGCCAAAATAAAAGATTCCTCTAATTATCCCCATTTCGGTGCTATCCTCGAGACATGACTGACATGACCTTTATGACCCCACTGTCCGAGGACTTTCGCAACAATCGAGAGGCCCTCTACAAGAAGCTCCGCGATGAGTCTCCTGTTTTCATGACGGAGCAAGGGGCTGTGATTTCTCGATTCGACGACGTGTATGCCGTGTGCCAAGATCCGATGACGTTTTCCAGCGCGGGATTACGCGACGTGGCTCGTCCGAGGATGGGTTCCATGGATCCACCAGAACACGGGATCGAACTTGCGCTGATGCAGTCGGCCTTTGACAAGAAGTACCAAGACGGCCTTGAGAGCACCCTTCGCACGCTTGCGCGCTCACTGATCACGAAGGCAGCTGCGGGAACTGAGTGTGACCTCATCAAAGATCTCGTGACTCCGTATTTCCTGGAGGCAACCGGGGTGATGCTTGGGCTGTCCGCCGAGCAACTCCAAGACCTGCACATGATCGATCATTTGGTTCCGCTCATCTTCACTACCGATCCCGAGGTAGGTCCCGTTACACTCGAGGGCATTCTCGAGCGGGCGGATGCTCTCTTCACCGTAGTTCTCGAGGAGCATCGAGCGAATCCCAGAAATGATCACACGAGTGCATTGCTCTCAGTGGGCGCTGATAGTGCTCGGGCGATGACGCAGATCGAACTGTTGGAGTACCTATTCAGGTTCAGAAATGGAAACAGCCTCACCTCTGCTATAGCACTGGGCAATGGAATCGAACTCTTGGCGCGTCATCCGCAGGACCGCGCAGAGCTTGCCGCAAATCCGGCGCTGATTCCGAATGCCTACATGGAGATGCAGCGACTTGAGCCCCCGACTATCGATACCCAGCGCATTACGACCCGTGAGGTGGTTCTGGCGGGAGTGACCTTGCCGGCGAATACTGTTGTGCGGATCAACACTACTTCGGCAAATCTCGATGAGCGCAAGTTCGCTGATCCTGGGAAGTTCGATATTCATCGCGATGCTTCCGGTCAGTTGGCGATGCTCAGCGGTGAGCACTACTGCTTTGGCGCCTATATGGCCTGTCTCGAGTCACGCATCTTCTTCGAAGAGCTGCTGACGATCATGCCCAACTTCACCCCGTCGGGGCCGCCGATACGACTGAAGTCGCTCGTTTACTGGGGTTTCGAGAGCGTTCCCGTCACGATTCCCTGAGTCGGACACACTCATAGATGGTGGCTGCGGGGTTGCCTGAGTTTGTTGAGCCCTATTTCGCAGGTGTAGCCAACAGGTAACGGCTGAACATTGCCGCTAGTTCAGAGGCAACAGCCTTCGGGGTGATCGTGAGCCGCGAAACTTCCGCTTGTTCCAGCATGATCTGCTGGAAGGTAGCGGCGAGAACCATGCGTGCTGCCATGTCGACTCGTCTTTTCGTGGCGGCGCTTTGGGATTTGGGGAGAAAGCGCTTCATGATCTGGGACAAGGCATCGTTCAAGTCAATGGAAAACTGCGCGCCAATCTCGCGCGATTCTGGATCGTGCGAGTTTCCTACCACGAAGAAATAGGTCGTTTCCCGATGACGATGCAGGACCTCGAACCCTTCAGAGAAGATAATCATCAGTGCCGACTCAAGCTCGTCCTGCATCGAGGCCCGCGCGAACACCGGTTCCAAATCCGCACCTAGCCGCCCGAGGGCTCGCTGGTGCATGGAGTTAAGGAAGCCGCGCATGTCGCCAAAGCGGGCATAGAAAGAACCGGTAGAGGTTTCAGCGCGCTCAATAACTGAGTCGAGAGTGAGAGCTGAGATCCCACCCTCAGTGCACAGTTGCTCACCGACATCAAGCATTCGATTCATCGACTCGATGCTCCGCTGTTGAACAGGTGCTCGAAAAGCCATGACCGTCACTCCTATGCAAGTTCTTCAATGTGAATGTACCGTGACGTGCTCGATAGAAAGGCATTGGATACCGACACCGACTCCTACCCCGACACCTTCGGCTAGTAGTTCGGTGACTCCTACTGTGACACCGAGACGGGCGGCACTTGTACTGCTGCCCAAGAAGCCAGCTGCGATGACTGATAGTGCTTCAACGCAGGCAGCGATTTCTTGATTGTCGATTCAATCGTGGTCGGGGATTTGACGGGCCTCACTTCGTATCACCGGCCACACCTGACCTGCCGAGTTGCCGCGTGCAGAAATTCCAAGTGAACATTTCATGAGTGTCAGGGTGTACACGGATTAATAGTAGAGAGAAATTCCATTTTTTTCGAGAAATGCTAGGCAAAATAGAGAATTACTTTATAATGGGGTTGTGGGAATGGCCCACGTCAAAAAGAGTAGGAGCACGCAATGGTGAATTCACCTGTCCTATCAGCTCCGGTGCAGCGCTCACTTCCTGGTGCAGCAGTAGCCGGTGGCTCGGTCCAGACTTCTAATGGTTGGGGCCCATTTGGTCCGTCTGAGGGTGCAGATCAGTCGGGTGCCATGTACATCTTCCCGTCTGAGGGTGCAGATCAGTCGGGTGCCATGTACATCTTCCCGTCTGAGGGTGCAGATCAGTCGGGTGCCATGTACATCTTCCCGTCCGAGGGTTAATCCCTAATACGAGTTGTTGGTGGGCAGATCCCCTCTGCCCACCAAAACGCCAGCGCTCGGAAGGACTTCAGCGCAGCACCGACCTCGTGTGACCCGCCGAGGTGCCACGTGGAGAAATTCCAAGTGAACCTCTGCGTGACATTTGGGTTGATCTGGACGAATAGAGAGAATTATCTAAAATGCAACGAAGAATAATGTTGCACTTATAGAGAAATTACTTTATTTTTGAGAGGTGGGCAGTTGCCCACTTTCTTTAGAATTGGAGTCAACATGATTATTTCACCTGTCCAATCAGCTCCGGTGCAGCGCTCACTTCCTGGTGCAGCAGCAGCCGGTGGCTCGGTTCAGGCTTCCTACGGCTGGGGCGAGTTTGGTCCGTCCGAGGGTGCAGATCAGGCTTCGCGGTACATCACGTACCCGTCTGAGGGTGCAGATCAGTCGCACACCGCGGGATACCCAACGTGGCCGTCTGAGGGTGCAGATCAGGCCACTGCCATTGGCGGTGTCTTTGGCCCGTCCGAGGGTTAATCCCTAGCACGAGGTGCTGGTGGGCAGATCCACGCTGCCCACCAGCACCACCCACTTCATGAGAGGTATGAATCAATGGCACAACCGACAGGCCGGTTCGTCATGCTTGCCCTGGCTTTGGGCACGGTTTTGGTGTCCATTGATGCATCGGCCATGAACGTGGCTCTGCCTTCTGTGCAACGCGATTTCGACGCGACAAGCGCAAATCTGCAATTGATTGTCGTTGCGTACATGATTGCTATGGCGGCATGCACGTTGCCGATTGGCGCGATCAGTGATCGGGTCGGGCGAAAGCCTATGTACTGTACGGGGCTCATTGGCTTCATTCTTGGGTCTACGCTTTGCGCTATCTCGTGGAATGTCGAGATCTTGATCGCCGCTCGCGTCATTCAGGGCTTTGGCGGTGCCGCGATCTTTGGGTTAGCTCTCGCAATCTTGACTGACAATGCCGATCGGGCCCGCGTGCCGAAAATCGTTGCTCTGTGGACAACTATCTCGATCGTGGCAAGTTCAGCGGGCCCGTTCGTTGGCGGAGTTCTGGTCACCACGTTCGGCTGGCGCAGCGTCTTCTGGATTAATATCCCGCTCGCGATTTTGGTTCTGATCGTCGCGATCGCTGCCTTGAAGGACGATCACAAGGTTCAGGCTCAACGACTGAAGTTGACGGGCGGAGTCCTCATCGCGCTCACGCTTACGTGCTTTACGTGGGCGATCTTGCAGATGCAGCATTTCGGATTCTTCTCCCTGAAAGCGCTGCTGCCGTTAGTGATTGCGATTCTGGTCTTGGCTCTCTTGGTCTTCGAACAACGGCACACCGATTCCCCACTTATTGAATGGGGGAACCTCAAGCGCAGCCCCATTCCAACGACTCTCGTACTGAGCCTCCTGTTGGCGCTCGCCCTGAATGGTTCGCTCTACCAGATGACGATCTTCTCCCAGCAAATACTCGGTTTCTCGCCGACGCTTGCGGGAACGATGACGCTCTCGGCATCGATCGCGATGGCTGCCCTTGCTCCACTTGCGCCCAAGTTGTTGCAGGTCTTGGGGGCTGCACTACCCGTGATGATCTCGATGCTCATTGGCGCCGTGGGTATGGTGCTCTTGGGCCAGCTGAATCCGTTGAGCACCCTTACTCAGATAGTGCTGGGCTTGCTGGTGCTCGGCATTGGTCTCGGGGTTTCCAATCCCATCATTTCTGCCATTAGCATGCAGAGCGCAGGGCGTTCAGGATCGGGTGCGGTGTCCGGTTCACTTGGACTGGTTTCTCAAGTGGGCGGAATTCTCGGCATTACGGTGATGGGCGGATTGACAACAAGCGTCGCCATAGCCAAGTGGGGAAGTGGCGGTGGTGATCCTGGTCTCGACGCCATGGTGGGTGTCGGTGATGTGAATGGCGTAGCAGCCCAAGCTGGCCAGGCAGCCCGCGACCTTGCGGCAAACTCCTACGCCTCTGGGGTCAACATTACCTTTGTCCTGGGCGCGGTAATTCTCGTTGTTGCAGGTCTGCTTGCACTTGCCCTGTTGCCCAAGAAACCTCTCGATTCCGATGTCGAGACTCCAGTGACAGTACCGATGCACTGATGACGCAACCCATTGATCTTCAGATCGCCGGCTTGCCGGAACTTCGAGACGCCACCTTGGGTGATCCGAGCGTGGTTATTGCTGTGATCGACGGCATCGTTGATTTCACCCACCCATGCTTCGAGGGTGCTCAGGTCTCGACCACGGTTGCAGGCCAAGACGTAGTGCGCCATGAGACTGCAGACCACGGCACCTTTGTTGCCAGCGTTATCGCAGGTCAACCGGGTACTTCGGTTCAAGGCATTGCCCCGCAGTGCACGTTGATGACTGTGCCTGCATGGACTCCTGAACAGCCACGCCCCTCGCAGCTTGAACTCGCGCGCGCTATCGAAACGGCCGTAGCTCGGGGCGCCGACATCATCAATATCAGCGGCGGTCAATACTCAGATGTGCCGATGGCGCAGGATCATCTTGATCGAGCCGTTCAGCTATGCATTGATCACAACGTGTTGCTTATCGCAGCGGCGGGCAATGACGGATGCGAATGCCTGCATGTGCCTGCCGCACTTGAAGGTGTGTTGGCCGTGGGATCCCACGGAGATACAGAGGCCTCGAGCTTTTCCAACTTTCACGAGCTGTACCAACGCAATGGCCTTTCGGCACCGGGCGAAAACATCACCGGAGCCCGAGCGGGCGGATCGCTGGCACAGATGTCGGGCACGAGTGCCGCTGCGCCCATCGTTGCGGGCTGCGCCGGACTTCTGCTCAGTCTTGCCCGCCAGTCAGGCTCGTCTTTAAGCCCACGCGATATCGGGCACGCACTGCTCACGGGCGCCAATGCCTGTGAATCGGACACTCACCAACTCTGCCAGCGCCTGCTGGGCAGAACTCTCAATATCGAAGGGGCAAGACAAGCGATGAATCAAGAGGTCACGTCAGTTGGCGCAGAACAATCGTGTGGCTGTGGTGGCCATGCTTCCGAATCCCCGTCGCAGGCACTCAGCTTTGCAGACCCCGTGCCCGCAGTCGTACAACAAACCCTAGAAACCCCAGTGGAGGCAGTGATGGAACCAATTCAGCAATCTACAGTCGTAACCGAAGGCGCCGAGCAGTCAGGCCATCCCGTCAAGGACGAAGGCTCCTTCGTCTACGCCCTGGGAACCCTTGGTTTCGACTTCGGCACCGAGGCCCGTCGCGATTCTTTCAAGCAGATGATGGTGCCCGTGATGGTCGGCGGATCACCCGTTGTCGCCAATCCCTATGACCCTCGCCAACTCGTTGAGCATCTTCGCCAGCGACCTTCAGAGGCCCGTTCGTTGATCTGGACCGTGAACCTTGAACTGACTCCCATCTACGCAGTGGAAGCAGTGGGCCCCTACGCCGCGGAGATCAACGCCATTCTGGTTAACTTCCTCGCGGATGCAAATCTGCCGATTTCTGTTGCAGAATTCATTGAGCGCGTGAGTGTTCCGGGCGTCGTCTCCGGGCGCGCTGTTCGACTTTTCTCAGGCCAGATGGTTCCCGTCATTGAAATCGACGCTCCCCGGGGCCTTTATGGGTGGCAGGTCAACCGTTTGATTGCTGAGGCAATTGCCGCTCTCGACATCAAGCCCAAGACAGAGGCGGCGGCCGCCGCGGCAGAGTTGACCGCGACCCTTCGCACCTTCATCGACCGCGTCTACTTCGAGGTTCGTAACCTCGGGCGGCTTTCAGCCGATCGCGCTCTCAACTTCGCGGCGACCAATGCCTTTCAGGCAGCCAAGGTCTTTTCAGAGACGTTCACCAATTCCATGCGACTGGACACAATCGAAGTTGAGCGGAGCCCGTACGCTCGACCAGATTCAGATGCTTGGGATATCAAGTTAAAGTTCTTCGATCCGGAGAACACTCGTCGCGCGCGCACTGTCTTCCGCTTCACTATCGACGTCAGCGACATCATGCCGGTCACTGTCGGCGAGATTCGCAGTTGGTCTTCGTCATCATGAGTTCGCCGCAACCAATCCAAGCACCGCCGGTTCAGCGACCCTCGTTTGTGAATCCATACGAGACCCTGCCGGTGGCATTCGGAAGCTATAGCGAAACCTTGTATTGGATGTTCATTCTCATGCACAGCAGTAATTTCAATGATCCGCCGCAGCTCGCGGGCGATTACTACCGCAAGCGGGGCTCTATCTAGTGCTAGCTCGACAGCATGTGATGAAGTTGAGTAAATAGCTATGGCTGATTTGTGTGACATTCCTGGGATCACCGATCTGCGTCAAGTGACGCTCGGTGATCCCAGGATCCGCATTGCAGTGTTGGATGGCGCTCCTGACCTCAGCCATTCGACACTGAAGGGTGCTCGAATTCGGGTGTTCAACCCGAGCGGATACGACCTCGAAAGCATTGACGACGATTTGTGCCATCACGCAACATTTCTGGCGAGTCAAATGTTCGGCGATCCTGACGGTGAAGTACAGGGTATAGCCCCACACTGCTCCGGTGAGTTCATCGTGTCTGCGGTTGACTACGCCGATATCGAGACGCACCTTTCGGTTGCACGTGCTGTCGAGCATGCCATTCAACTGCGCCCACACATTATTCACTGCGCCATCTCTTTGACGACTCAGACGGGAAGCATTCCCTCACTCATCACGAAGGCGTTCGAGAGTGCGCGCAAAGCGGGCATCTTGATCGTTAACCCGGTGGGCAACGATCACGGCACGACCTATGGCTACCCGGCCATTGAGGAATTCGTTCTCGCAGTCGGCAACGTTGACGATGCGGGCGAGCCGGCAGACTCGACCAACTTCGGCCCGCGGTTCGAAGGCCACGGCGTCATGGCTAACGGTGTGAACATTCTTGGCGCTCAAGTTGGCGGGGGAGTCGGACGCGAGCGGGGGACAAGCCTCTCTGCTCCGATTGTGTCGGCTGTGGCCGCGCTTATTCTTTCCAAGCGCCTTGCGGACGGAAAGCCGCTGGACCCGCTGGAAGTTGGTCGAGCAATTGTCGCTAGCGCCACTCCTTATCGCGGGGAATTTCAGGAGGAGTGCGTCGGCGGGATTCTGAATCCCATGGGCGCGCTAGAGATGGTGGAGTCCGGTTCGGTTCCGGCTCCTTTTGGTACTGACACGGTCAAGGTGAGCATCCCTCGCTCTGCAGCAGGGTTGCCGCCGACGAGTCGTGCAAATTGGCAGGGCAAGGAACCTCGAGGTGTTGAGCAGTCTGCCGCGGACGTCGACTCGCTGGAGCAATCGATTCGAACACCCACCCTCGTCTTCGCCTTGGGCAGCGTTGGATTCGAGATCCCGACAGAGCTGGCCTACGAGGCGCTGGAGCAAGAGCGCAAGTCCGCAGGAATTGACGGCACCGTGGCTGATGCTGGCGTGATGGGTCGGCTGCTTGCGCAGATGCCTTCACTTGGCGAGCGACTTACCTGGCTGCTGGAAGAAAACGGCAATCCGATCTATGCCTTGGAACCAAAGGGCCCCCTGGCTGCGGAAATTTATGGGAATTTCGCGGAGACGCTCACCGCACAGGTTCTTGGGGAGGTTGACACCGTCTCTATCCCCGGGCTTCGCCTTGGTGCGATGCGCACACTACGTGACGGTACGCGCGTGCCCAGAGTCGAGATGGAAGTCTTGCGCGGGCTCTATGCCTGGACTTTGGAGTCGAGCGTGACTCGCACCAATCTCGGTGCCGATGTCGAAGCGATACTGCTGAGCATGCTTGACGCGATCCAACAAGAGGCGAGGAATGAGGGAGTCGGCGGCCCAGCGCGCACCCTGAATTACCTCACGGCGAACCCCGTGCAATTGGCGATGTCGGCCCTGAGTGCTCAGCGTGAAGGATTCACCTTCGGCGATTTCGGCATCGTGCGGAGTACCTTCAGCCGTCCGAACTCTGAATGCTGGGATATCACGCTTCGATTCGTCGATGATGACGATGAATTCCGCGCGGGGCTCATTCATCGCCACACCGTGGATGTGGCCGACATCTTGCCGGTCACCGTTGGTCAAATGAAGGCCTGGCGGGCGCTGTAAGACCCATGGGTTGCGCCTGACCTATGGCAAGTCAATGGGTTTCGACCGCCATAGCTTGTTTAAAAGTAAATTCTTTACTATTCAAAGTTGTCTGACAAACATCGCAATTGAAAATAAATAGAGTATTTCTTTATAAAAATAGATTATTTCTCTATATAGAGGTACTCTCCTTGTATTAAAGCGAAAAAAACTTGAGAGGAACACACATGCAGCTTCATGACAGTGGCCGCAAAGGTAAGTGGGCAGCAGGAATTGGCGCTGCAGTTCTGGCGAGCGGGTTGGTCGCCTCACTTAGCCTGGGCGCCACCTCGGCCAGTGCAGCCTCCGACTGGGATGGCAATGGAGCTCCTCCGTTCTTGAAAACCGCACCGACCGGCACCCCTCTGACCGGCCCGGCAAAGAACACGTTTTTCCCGTGCCAGTTAACCATTCCCATTCCGGGCAAAGAAGGGATGACGGGAACCATTGGAAAAACCGTTGCGACTCAGCTGGTCCAAGCTCAGACTCCATGGGTGCAAGACGGCAAGGTGATTATTTCGAAGATCGAAACCGTTCCGGGCAAAGTGAAGCGGAAGAGCATCTTCAAAGTTACCGAAAATAAGACCACGCGTCATCTGAAGGGCAACGGTATTCCGAGTACACCAATGGGGATTTTCCCGATACCAAGCAACTCTGCTGCATACAGTTATTACGCGGCACTACCCGCACAGGGTTACGCGAATGCGGCAGAGATTCCGGTGAAGGAATGGGATCTCGATGTGACCTTGCCCATGAACCCAAAGGTCTCGGCCAAGCCGCATTGCATTCCATCCCTCATGACCGGAATCACCCTCACTGGTGCGGCATGGCATGCCGAGGTCGCACCGGATTCCAAGATGAATCTCTATGACCCAAATGCGGCGCTGCCGACTGACTCTTGCTTCGGCCACCCTTACGTAGGTGAGTACCACTACCACGGCTATTCCTGGAAGTGCATGGAGCAAGGCAAGGCGGGCGAGCAGTCTCCGCTGGTTGGCTATGCCATGGATGGCTTTGGTGTGTACGGTCCGCGTGGTGCGGATGGCAAAGTCGTCACCAATGCCAAGCTCGATGAATGTCATGGAACGGTAAGCGAGGTCATGTTCAATGGCAAGATGCAAAAGATCTACCACTACGTACTCAACAACGAGTACCCGTACTCGATCGGCTGCTTCCGTGGCACTCCCCAGATTCCAATGAAAGGCATGTCGCAAGTTCCAAAGCTGTAAGGACACTCCACCAGCACGAATGTGTGCTGCCGCCTCATTCTTCGAGGCGGCAGCACAACTTCGAGTTGTTGGCCCAAAATCCTTGGGAGTCAGCTCAGTGAAAGCGGGGTTGCCCACTAGGAATAGAGCAAATACTTTGGAGATTGCGCATGGGTAAGTCGTTGGAAAAGACTTGGAATCGCGGACGCTACTGGGCAGCCACGATCATCCTGTGCGCTCTGCTGATTTTCTCGGCCGTGCTCGTGTTTGGCAGCTCGGTGATGGCCGATCAGGTATCTGACGACCTTCACATGCCGAAGTACCTAGGCGTCTGGGTACTGCCTATCGCCCAACTAGTGACCGCAGCCATCATCTTGTGGCGAAAGTTTCCCACGCTGCGAGTATTTGCCTACGCCTGGGCGCTCTTCTATTTTGCTCTTGAGTTGATGCTGCTTATTAACGTGCAGGATTACGCCTTGGCTGCATTCTCTGGCTTCAAAATCGTTGTGTGGGCATTTGCCTTTCATTGGGATCGCAACCGAATCTCGAACGCCCTTCCTAAGTCAGCCAAGAACGAAACC
>Ga0209296_1003516_pt1 | contig 10663 bp, 16 predicted proteins | sample S_130206_EF_Meta_FD_187319 | JGI IMG/M metagenome (GOLD analysis project Ga0209296, IMG submission 187319) | Freshwater microbial communities from Lake Simoncouche, Canada to study carbon cycling - S_130206_EF_MetaG (SPAdes) (version 2) | ecosystem: Environmental > Aquatic > Freshwater > Lake ...
GAGGCTGTAAAATGGTGGAGTTGATTAAGGGAGCGATACAGTAGAATTTCGGCGCGATGTAGTTAGAAGTTTTAGGGGGCATTACACGCAATTTTTATATCATTTTTCCGTTTATGTATATTTGTCCATCGCAATTTTTGTAAAAATCAAAACATTTTATTTCATCATTTGTAGAATATGTTGGAATAATTTCGTTTGCGGATAATGACAATATTCCAATCATAATTTTTGACTTTATTTTTTGAATATTATTTTGTTTTCTATACTGATTTAGAGATTGTTCCAAAATATATTTAACTTCATTATCTAAACCCTCGTGATCATCTGAAATATAATCAAAACAACATTTTCCATAATATCTCTTTGCATTTTTTCCAACTTTATAAATAAAAGTAATAAACGGCATATATAGTAGATAATTTTATCTTTCAATAAATTTGGCGCATTAAATGAGTAAAGGTGTAAAATAATCTTTGCACATTATATGGGCGCAGGCATTCTACCAGTTACCGTGCATAAGGGCAAAATTATGTTTCTATTTGGACGAGAGAACAAATACGCGGACACTCCCGGCTATTCCGACTTTGGCGGCGGCACGGAGACCAAAGAGAACTTCATGAATACGGCCATCAGGGAGGCCGGCGAAGAGGTCACCGGGTTTCTCGGCGACAGCAAGGACATTAGACGCCTGCTCACCAAATACGGCACGTTTAATATTGACAACACCAGCCCTGGTCACGGAACATACCGGATGCATATCTTTCCTATGGAATACAATGAATTTCTTCCTTTATTCTACAACAACAACCAAAAGTTCTTGCAGCGCCGACTGGACCCGAATGTCATCAAGAAGAGCACCATCTTTGAAAAAGACGAGATTAAATGGATTGGTATTGATGAGCTGGATAAGTTGCGACCGAAGTTCCGCTACTATTTTACCGACATCATTGACAAAATCCTTGCGAACCGGCGTGACATTGAGAAGTTCGCCCGGTCATCGCTGTCTTCTGGCCGGCGCACGCGCAAACGATAGGCTATTAAGAAGAGACGCGCAGATAAATATTATAATAGAGTTCTTCCTTTATCTTTGATGTTTTCAATAAAGGAAGAAAAGGGTTTAAAGTTATTACAGCGTTATAATGTAATCACACTAACAACAAACGAATAACCTAATCATGATAAGAAGAATGTTTTCATCCGGTCCTATCAAGACATTCAATTGCTCAAATTGTAGACTTTATGATCCGTATACCAAATTGTGTAAAATTAATAAATCGCCGGCAATTGACAATAGGATTGATTATAATATTTGTGGCACACTTGCGAAGAGACATTGGCCTTTGGATAAAACGTATTTAATTGCATCGCATATATATTCTGACTTTGGTGATATAAGTGGATTATTTGCATGGATCTCGTTTCCGTGTGCAATAGTTTACGATTTTCGCATGTTGGGGTTCACAGCTTTAACCGCGCTGATTTCAAGCTCGTGTTTGCATGTTTCCAGAAAATATAAAAAAATATATTTAGATGATAATGACCTTAGTGAGCACTAATAAATTAAACATTAATAATATTGACCTAAACACAAGCCTATATTATTATATATCGTTATTAAACGCATTTTTTCTTTTGATGGACCTCGTTGTAGAACCCGACATTTATACTCCCAGCACCGACGAATTAGGCAATTATGTTGACAAAACGCCTGCGTTCTATCTCATCAAAAAAGGCCTGACCTGTCCGTGCTGCTCCAGAAAAGACAAATTATATGACAGTGCGTCCACCTTCACCGCGCACACCAAAACCAAAACACACCAAAAATGGCTCTCCACCATCAACCTCAACAAGGCGAACTATTACGCGGAAAACATCAAGATGCAAGAGACGATACAAAATCAGCGCATTATCATCGCGCAACTGGAAAAGGAGGCGCACGCCAAAATGCGCACCATTGATTACCTGACCCAGCAGTTACTAGAAAAAAAAGATGCAATACCTAGTAATTCCTCTAATAAAACTGTACATGATTTGATTGACTTTGATTAATCCATAAAAGGCACATTGCCAATGTATATGTAATTATGTTGCTTGAGCGCGCGGTCGCCAAAATGTTGAGATATAATGAGACCATCCACCGTCTGGTCATATGTCCGTTGATGAGGATTTGGAGTGGGATAATAGTTCTGGATAATGCTTTTAAAGGTGTCGTGGTCGGCCACATATTTAATCGTCATCTCATAGCACACCGACTGCTGCACGATAATGTTCGCCTTGGCGGCGTCTTTCGGTATTTCTATCGCATAGAAGTCGTATTTCAAATGAATTCCCATGATGCTCGCATATTGTTTGGCCTCTTCCAAGGAGTGAAACATGCATGCATAATTATACTCGCGCACTTTAGACTCCGTGTATCCATTCGTTAATACGTAGACGAGTTGTGACATATTGTTTGCGTTATATTAGATGATTTGTTTAGATTGTTTTAGATTGTTTTATATTTGATTACTTTATTTGCACAAATAAAATAATTCAATTTTATTTTTGCTTGGAATGTCGGGTTATTATGTTATTGGTAAATAATAAATCAAACTGATATAAACATTTTTCATAAATAATAATTAGTATGAACACAATATCAACGCAAATATCAGACCACATGTCAGCCCCATTATCGCATCACATTATGCCATTAATATCAATTGCTGGATATATCGCGTATCCTAAACAATTGCGAATTAATCCGTCTACATTGCACTCGTTATCTGTCATGCATAACGCGTTGTTAGTTGCATTTAGTGCGTGGACGTTCTTGTCATTATTGCAAATATTATACAGCGATGGAATAGTGTTTCAATCCACTTATTATTTTAACAATCCGGCGTTTGACAGGATAATTTATTTGTTTTACCTGTCAAAATATTACGAGTTCTTTGATACGTTTTTATTGTATTTAAATGGAAAAACTCCAATATTTCTTCAAAAATATCATCATATTGGAGCGGTGTTAAATTGGCACTTGGCATATTTTTATAAAGTAGATTCCATATGGTTGCCGTCATTAATTAACTCGTTTGTTCATACGATAATGTATTCATATTATTTAGGCTGCCTGTTGAAAATTAATCAGGTCAGGGCAGTTAAACAATATATTACATCGTTACAATTAATCCAATTTTTCGCATCATATGCGCTGCTATATTTGTATAAACCACCAATAGAAAGCTGGTTTAATTATTATATTATGATAATTACTTCATTATATGCATTTGGTCTAATCGTGTTGTTTGGCAAATTTTACTATGATATGTATATTCGTAAGAAATTATTGTAATGCAGTTATTTAACATTATTTAACATTATTTAACATTGTTGAAGATATATTCTAATAAAGGGTTTAAACACAACTCTCCTATTAATGTAGATTACACAAAAGATGCAACAACAACAACCCAGACTGACCGACCTTGACCTGACCAAGAGATTTAACGCGAAAGTAGAACATCTGGTGCGACATCCAAGCAAATTAAACCAATGCTATGTATCGTTTATTGAGTTGTGCGTCTTTTATAAAAAACTCAATGACGATAACGTGATCGCCATCAAGAAACTACAGGAGATGATTAAAGAACGACCTGTGCCGGTGGAAGAACCCAATCTAGACTGGGACCCCGAAGACCCGCAATTGTATGGCTTCATGGAGAGCTTTATGAATTTGTAATGGTTTGTTTATTATCACATATTTTTAGGCATTAGGCATTAGGTATAAAAATAATAATTTATTATTTTTATAATTGTATTCGCAAATATCATATCGTAATAAATCCCAATAAATTAAAAAGACAATACATAATAGATAATGTTACCTGTGAATAATTATATTAGCGATGCATTATACAATAATAATGACAACTTATCTAATATTATTGCGCAGTTTGATTTTGATGGCAGTTTTGACAACTCCGTATGCATTCAAGTGATAAAAACGCTAGTTGAGCAAAACCCAGTATTGCAACATTACATTGTAACTTGCGACAATACTAATTTTTGGAAAAAAGATGACACTTTTTGTATTGATAACATGTTTACATCTTGTCAAATGAAATTCAAAAACTTTGACAAGGAGATCAACGCCATTATAAACACACCAATTGCAACGCAATGCAAATGGCATTTTTATGTGTTTAATGATAACAAGACCAAATGTAGCCGGGTGTATTTAAAAATTGCGCATATTTATTGTGATGGGTATAAATTAATAGATATTCTTGCCAAATGTCTCAGTTGCGATTATGTCGCTCCAGATTTCAAACGCATTCATAACACTGCCCACACCATAATAGATAAAGTTTATTACCTTGTATTGGGAACCATTATGCTATTAATAACTAATATGCAAATTATATGGAGCTGGTTTATACGTCCTAAGATTTCGCGTTTAATAAATAATTTAACTTCTAATATGCAGGTTCCAATTAATCATGACCCGACGTCCAAATGCAAATCTAGTGTAGACTATGTATCTTGTCCCCCCCTTTCGTTAGATGTGGTAAAGGCCTGCGCAAAAAAGAATGGAATTACTATAAATGACATGTTGTTTGCAGTGACGGTGAAAACAATGTATTACTATAATAAAAAACGGAAAGGTGATTTTTTAGTGACTTCACCAATTCAGTTAAATAATAATTCAACGAATACGCATTTTAATACTAATAATGCATTTGGATTAACAATTAAAGCCAACTGTTATTGTGACAATAATACACTTTTGCAAAACATTCATCATCAATTTAATTTAAATAAATATTCGGCATACGTTCCTATTGCCCACAAAGTCACTAATATGTGTTCAAATTATATTTCAAAAGAAACATTTTATAATGTAATTCCACATTTTTTATCAAAAATTGACATTAAATATACTAATGTCATCGCTAATAATTTTTATACGAAAAAGAATTCCATCATACCTCCTATTAAAAATCTCAAGTTTTATACCATGCCTTCATTAAATTCATCTTGTTTTAATATCATGTCTTTCCAAAATCAAATTAATTGTAACATCACATTCAATTCTCACGCGATAAAGAATAAAAAACGGCTTAAAAGATGCTTCTTAAAAGCGTGTCGCAATCTTATGGCATAGACTTGTCAAACACAAATAATGCCGTGTCTATCTCCACATTCACTTGTGGCTTTACAGTCCATTCGCTATATGGTTGCGCGGCCGTCGTCGCCCTATCCAGCGACAAGAGGCGCTTCAATGCGGCTGCGCGCCGCTCTAATGGTTTTAAACGCGCCGTTTCCCCCTTTAGCATTTGCCGGCTTATCTGCTTCCACCTCCATTCAAACTGGAGCGCCGCCCTCCAATCGGGGAACCCGGCCACGTGGCAGGCACGTGTCCACTTTTCGCCCGCGGCCACTTTGGCGCTCGTCGCGGCCGCTCCTCCCTTGATTTCCTTGTTATGTTGCCTTAACCTATGGTCTAAATCTACAGTAGCGCCTACATATGTCGCGCCGCCGGTGGACACTAGTAGATACACATAGGAGGGCTTCCCCTTGTTTTGGTCTGTTTCTTCCTTTTTTTTATTTTCTACTTTAAAATCTTGTTCCTCTTGTTCCATATATATGTTGCGCCGCTTTTTCTTTGAGTGCTATTCCTCATAATCTTTTGTTCTGTCAATATAATGGAACAAACCAAACTCCGGGAGGACCCGTATATTTTGCAAATGGAGCAATCCCTAAATTTTATCGTATTCCGCCCTCAACTAATCACTAACCTGAATATTGACACCACGAATGATAAGAGCGCGCGTGGCAGAAAAATATGCCCCATCACGTTTGATGAGCTATCTATGGACAATGCGATAATCATCGGCAAAACACTTTATACCACCTATGGAATGAGAGCATTCTTGCAGTCGCGCGACGACCTTTGGTCAGCATTGAATACATATCCCGAACATTGCGATATTTCGCTCCTCATGGAGTTAAAAAATCCTGTGACAAATGTCAGCTTTACCGTGGCAGAAGCGTGCGCGATTTCAGAGCTTATACTTAATAAACGTCCGTACCAGTAATTGTTCATCATTATTAGTTATTGAATTACAACTAATAATGTATTTGCGCTGCATTATGCAATGACGTTCTCATCGCCATCGCTGTTGCTGTTACCGTCGTCGTTGCCGTCGTCATCGCTAAATTCATCTATTGGGCAAATTTCTACTGTATCTACGCAGATGTCGGTGGCTTTGAATGATTTGTTGATTACGACTTTTTCCGCGATTTTTTTAATAATGGCGTTAATGTTTTTTTCTTCCTTTTCTAAATTCATTCCTCGGCCGGTGAGCTCCATAATCATGTTCAAATACGGTGTGCTGTCGCGATGGGTCGCTTTAATGCAGTTGGGGTAGGTCTTCACCCATTCCGGGATGCATTTGATGGTTTTGTGCTCTACGATTTTGATGGCCCGTTTGATGTTCGTGTGTTCCTCGTTCTCTTTTTCCCACGTTACTCCCGCTTTGACATACATGGTGTTGCGCTTTAGGTCGCTGCAATGAATGGGTCGTTTGTGCTCGTCAATCTCGTTTAAATGCTTGATGATGATTTTGGATAGCCCGCCGGAGTAGCCAAGAACGCGCGAGTTATCAAGGTCAATTAATTTAATATGAATGGTGTCTAAAAACTCGTCCATGGTTAGCGCGTCTTTGCACGTTTCGTTTAGATAAAACTGAAGATTAAAATTATTGGTGTTGTTATTGCTGTTATTGCTGGTATTGTTGGTATTGTTGTTAGTGGTGTAATTATTTACAATATTATTTGTTACTCCTGCAGTAGATTTTGCAATCAGTTCTGCGTTTTGTTGAATGAGTTTGAGTATTAATTCATTGCTTATTGGGGGGTTTGCAGTCGCAGTAGAAAATGTGGGTTGTTGCATATTGCGTAACTTTAGACAAACTTGTTTATGGTTATATAAGCTTTGGCGAAATTTATATATTTTACCACATACACATGAATAAGTATTTGGTGGTTTGCATTTTTGTTCGTGCATTGTAAATATAGATAAATGTTTTTTGGTCAATAAATGTTTATTGTAATTGAATTGTTTTGTTGTATTATAGTTACAAAAAGAACAATTAAAACATTTTGAAGACGCATTAGGTACAAAGGTATTTACAGTTGTATTCATTATATATACACTTATATAAAAGTTTTTAAACTCTTTTGTAAAGAATTGTATAATATTGTGAAAACGCTACTTTTTAGGACGCACGAAAAGTAGCTACAAAGTAGCTACAAAATAATCCATATTTTTATGCAGTGAGTATGGGTTGCGGGTGGTTTGTAAATTATGTTCGTAATAGCCTAAATTTTTGTGCTCTCGTTTGCTTACATTGTTCATTACTAAAAAGTTTCGGCACATTTTAACAGCATTATCAGTGTGAAAATTGTCTCATGAAATGCTTACTAAAAAGGAGCAATAACGTGTTTAAACCAATATTTTGACCGATTTTAAAGTTTTAAAAAAATAGTTATGCAGTCATTATAAAATTCGGTAAACGCGGTTAGTAGCATTATGGTCTGGATGGCGTTTTCGCTGTTTTCGCGTTTTTCATAAGGGTCGGCCTAGGCCTATTTTGGACATTTATTTTTGTCCTTTTTTGGATTCCCTTTTTCCAGTAAAATATTCGAAAACAATGAAATCCTGACATTCCATTTCCCCAAAATTTATTTACAATGTTTATAAATATTGTAAATATTGTTAGCGCGTCTTTTAACATATCCTTTGCACCAATAAGAAACTTTGAATTATTGGCATTGCGATTGCTTATCACATTGTTTGTTAGTTATTCTCTATACATTTTGCAAATAGCTCTGCATTTTGTTGGATAAGTTTTATAAATAAATCAGCTCTTATTGTGATTAAATTCGTATTTTCATTCGCAGCTGCACTAGAAAACGTGGGTTGTTGCATATTGTTCAACTGCGTGCAATCTTGTTTATGTTTGTATAAACTTTGTCGAAATTTATATATTTTACCACATACACATGAATAAGTATTTGGTGGTTTGGATTGTTGTTCATTCGTTGTAAACATAGATAAATGCTTTTTAGTCGATACATGTTTATTGTAATCGCATTGTTTTTTTGTATTGTAGTTGCATAAAGAGCAACTCAACAAATTTGAATGTGCACTGATGCTCGCTGGTTCATTCATTATATATACACTTACATAAACGTTTTCATACTCTTTTATAAAGAATTATAATCGCGAAAATGACCATTTTTAAAAAATGCTACTTTTTTAGGACGCAATAAAAGTAGCTACAAAGTAGCTAGCATGTTTACATCAAATTTTATGCAGCACACATGGTGCGCACATTGTTTGTAAAATCTATTCACGACACCTTAAAATTTTACGGTGCCGTTTGCTTACACGTTACATGACCAAAAAAGTTTCATCACATTTTGTGAGCATAATCGTGCAAAAAAACAAACACAAAAAATACTTACGCAAAAGGAGCAAACAATGGATTTTATTCGGTTTTCGGCATTTTTAAAAAATAGTTATGCAGTCATCGCGCAATCCGGCATTCGCGTTTGTCATCATTATGGTCTAGATGGCGTTTTCACTGTTTTCGCGTTTTTCATAAGGGTCGGCCTAGGCCTATTTTGGACATTTATTTTTGTCCTTTTTTGGATTCCCTTTTTCCAGTAAAATATTCGAAAACAATGAAATCCTAACATTCCATTTCCCCAAAATTATGAGAGTCATAGAAAAAATCTGTTTATTTACATTTATAAGCGTAAACATTTGCATGCAAAAAGTTACCAACTCGCGAATAATATTATTTGCAATATGCAGTGAAATTTATGTCACATTGTGCCACTTTTAGCGTTAACATTTACACGAAAGTGGCAAACGTTGCGCATTTTCTCGCTGCACAATGGTAAGGAAAATTTAATAAAAACATAATTTATATTAAATATATATTGACATAAATATTGACACAAATGTTACCACCTAAAAACGTCGGGTTTTTTTACCCCGGTTTTTACGCGTCCGCCCATACTTGCAGTGCTGCTTTTGAGAAAAGCCCTTTGGATTACGACAATTAATACTCTTTTTGTATTTCATGCTCCATTTTCCACCCATCTGTTTTCTACACGTTGTCATTATATTATCCAAATATTAATTATTATTTCTAAAAGTATGTATACTGTGGAATTTATGGATTACTTGGCGCAATGCAATTTTCAACCGGGTCGCGCTGTTGAACAACGCAATATATTATAAAGCATTCCCCAATGGTCACAAACAAATGGAAGAACATGTGAGCGACATACCAGCGATGATGATGTTGTATGGATAGATAGTCTGACATAAGAAAAAACCCTATAATAATACTGATAATCGCTCCACCTCCATAAAAGAAAATACCACGACAATAGATAAATCCTGAAATAACAAAGACAACAAAACATATATATGCCATATAGCAATCAATCGCACGTCTAACCCCGTCTTCTGCGTCTCTCCAGTGGTTTATAGAAAGCAACAAGGCAAACAATGACACGCAACCATATAAATACAATGAGCTCGCAAATGCATATGTCATCGGAATTAAAAATGCGCACGAGGACATAACTAGCCATTTTGTTTCTTCAAATGGCTTGGGGAACTCCGGTCTTATCAAGGGTGCAATGCAATCATGTATAGTTTCTATTGGTTGCTTCACCACCTGGTCATCTATTGTGGTTTGCATTTGGAATTTATCTATGTCTATATTTATATTTGAAATTGCGTTTATGTTATTTTGGCAATTCATTTGTTGCATTCTCCTGCGTCTCTTGTTCTGCAATGGTCGCATCATTCGTAAGCCATTTTACAAACGAGTTTTCTTTTAATGAGACAATGTCGCCCGAATACAACACCATGTTTGAAATATTTGCAATCACATGTAGCGCGCTATGAATGTATGTAGATGCCCAATAGTCGCCGATATTGTAAAAATAAATGCCCACTGGATAACACGCTAGGCTAATCATCATTAATAGGTAATGTAGCGAGGCATGCTGTGCGCCAATAGAGCGCAACAATTGATATGATAGCGAGACGCCAACCACGGACATATCTAAATATTTGCGAAAGGAAGAGTTTGGCAGGCGCCAATAATTCAGTGAAGACAATAGCACGCTGCCGGCCACCATAGATAAACTATAGTGGCCTCTATAGATTGCATAAGTTATAGACGCGAGGGAAGACCAAGAGGTGTTCCATATGAACTTGCATTGGTCCGGGCATAATATACAGCCATCGGGTTGCATGGTTGATAAATGTTATATCCAATGAAGTGTTTATTACATTTACGTTTATTTAAACATAAAGATAATAAAAATGAAAAATTGAAAACTTTATTTGCGATGTAGTTCATTGAAAATAAAATATATGTAATAAAGCTAACCAACCTACAAACCTACCAACAAATAAACAAAATGACGTCAATCTATAGCAAACAATTGCAATGCTCATTGCATAATATCGTGTGCAAGTCGCCTAAATACAACATGGACGATTTATTACCCGACCTGCTGATGGAATGTCAGCTACATGCCTTCGGGTATGACAGAAGGCGCGACGAATACTGGGGAAAAAAAGGGG
>Ga0209296_1003520_pt1 | contig 10651 bp, 8 predicted proteins | sample S_130206_EF_Meta_FD_187319 | JGI IMG/M metagenome (GOLD analysis project Ga0209296, IMG submission 187319) | Freshwater microbial communities from Lake Simoncouche, Canada to study carbon cycling - S_130206_EF_MetaG (SPAdes) (version 2) | ecosystem: Environmental > Aquatic > Freshwater > Lake ...
CCAATAGAATAAAAAGCACCAAGGCCAAACCTGCGAACCCAATCCAGTCGCTCCAATGCTTGCGCTGTGTCACTTGGAATGAAACGGAAGTCATGCGAGGGTCAAGCCTGATTCAAAACAATTTGATACGCTCTGGCATCAGTTTGAGCATCAGGCTAGAGCCAATTTGGAGTTGTTGCTCGGCCAAAAAATTGAGTGACAAGTCAACGGTGAGTGGCGCTTTGGAGAGGGTGGGTGCCATGACTTGGACGTGGCAGAAAGCGCCCAAAAACTCAATCTCTTGAATGGTGGCTTGAAAGACACAAGCATCGCCCGCCAAAATAGGCCTGGCCAACACATCTTCAGGCCGCAAATACACTTTGACTTCACCGACATGACGCATCTGTGAGTGGATGTCTTCCAGTGGAATTCGCATCTCGCCCATTTGCAAAATCTTGTCAGAAACGCTGCCATTTAAAACATTCACTTGGCCGACAAAATCTGCCACGAATGCGCTGGCAGGTTCTCTGTAAATTTCAGTCGGCGTGCCCACTTGTTCGATGCAGCCATGGTTCATGACCACAATGCGATCGGCCATGCTCAAAGCTTCCTCTTGGTCGTGTGTGACCATGATGGTGGTGACGCCTAAGCTTTGTTGCAAGGACCTGATTTCGCCACGCAATCGAACACGCTCAAGCGCATCTAAGGCAGACAAAGGTTCATCTAAAAGCAAAAGCCCTGGCGACGTGGCCAGGGCCCGCGCCAATGCAATGCGTTGCTGCTGCCCGCCAGACAATTGGCTTGGGTATTTGTGGTCACTGCCAGGCAAGCCGATCAGCTTCAAAAGTTCTTGCACCTTTTGTTGAACCAGATCTTTGGACACTTTGCGATTGACCAAACCATAGGCCACATTGTCTGCAATGCTGAGATTGGGAAACAGGGCATAGCTTTGGAACACAATGCCGTAATCGCGTTCTGCAGGGTGGGCTGTAGAGATGTTGCGCCCAGCTTGGTGAATGACGCCGCGAGTTTGCACTTCAAGCCCCGCAATGATCCGCAGTAAAGTTGTTTTACCGCAGCCTGAGGGGCCTAAGAAACACACCAACTCCCCTTGGCGAATGTCTAAGTTGATGTCTTGAAGCGCAACAAACTGACCGAAAGCTTTGTGGAGATTTGAAAGAGAAAGGAAGGGGCTTGCAGACATGAGTGACCAAGAAAAAAGGCCGCCTTGGCAAAGCCAGGCGGCCATTTAGATGAATTTAGCGCTTTTCAGATTTGCCGTTGTAGCGTGCGTTCCATTCATTCAAGATGCGCTCGCGTTGGCTGGCGGCATATTCGAAATCTAATTTGACCAAACGTGACTCATAGTCTTTGGGCACGTTCGGCAATGGATCGGCCACACCGGGGTGCGCCGTGATGGCAAAGTTCTTGCCATAAAGTTTCATGGCGTCTTTGCTTGAAGCCCAGTCAGCCAGTTTCTTGGCAGCTTCCAATTTCTTGGTGCCTTTGTGAATGGCGAAGGACTCAAGATCCCAGCCCAAACCTTCTTTGGGGAACACCAAGTCAATGGGAGCGCCTTTGGCTTTGTTGGCATTGGCACGGTACTCAAAGGCGATACCTACAACGTATTCGCCGCTAGAGGCCATGTTGCAAGGCTTTGAGCCGGAGTGTGTGTATTGCGCAATGTTTTCATGCAGGGCGTCCATGTACTTCCAGCCGCCGCCTTTGCCATTTTGGTCACCAAACAAGGTGAGCCATGCGATGACATCAAAATAACCGGTGCCGCTGGATGCGGGATTGGGCATGACCACTTGGCCTTTGTATTCAGGCTTGGTGAGGTCTTTCCATGTTTCTGGCTTTGGAATGTTGCGCTTTTTGGCTTCGACGGTATTGAAGCAAATGGTAGCGCCCCAAACATCCATGCCCCACCATGCGGGTGGATTGGCCTTGTCGCGGTATTGCGGCATGATGGCGTCCAAATTGAGGGGCGCAAAGGGCTCGAGCATGTCGTTTTTCTTCATCAAGGCCAAGCTGGTGGCTGCCACGCCCATCACGGCGTCGGCTTGTGGGTTGGCTTTCTCGGCCAATAATTTGGCAGTGATCACGCCTGTTGAATCGCGAACCCATTTGATTTCAATGTCGGGGTGGACTTTGTTGAAGCCCTCTTGATAAGCCTTCAGTTGGTCCACTTCCAATGCCGTGTAGACCAACAGTTGGGTTTTTTGAGCCCAAGCCATTGAGCCTAAGAGCAGACCGCCTACCAGCAGAGCTGATTTGTAAAGTGCGCGCATTCGTCATCCTTATCAAGTTAAAACCCACAACTTTCCACCCGAGCTGTGACAACGGTGTGACAAGTCCATGAAATTCATTGGAAACGAAGAATTAGCAGATGTCAATCGGTTTTTGTAAATTGTTGACAATTTACAAAGATGTGATCCAATTTGAGGCATGTCGATTGAAAACATGAAGTCCAGCGCTCACTTCGCACCCATTTCCGAAGCGAATGCCACCATTTCGATGTTGCAAAACCATTCCCTGACGGGAGCCGTGCAGCAGGAGATAGAACGACTGATCAATGTGGGGGAGTTAGGGCCGGGTGACAAACTGACGGAGGCCGCATTGGCTGAACGTTTGGGTGTTTCGCGGGGGCCCGTGCGAGAGGCCTTTCGTGTTTTAGAAGAAGCGGGCTTGGTCCAGCTTGAAAAAAACCGCGGTGTTTATGTGCGTCAAGTGCCCCTTGGCGAGGCCTTAGAGATCTTTGACTTGCGGGCCATGATTGAAGCGCATGTGGGCGCCACACTGGCGAACAATGCGACAGAGCAGCAACTGAAACATTTGAAAAAATTGGTGCTTCAAATGGAGCAAGCTGTGAAAGTGGTTGACGAGACCACGTACTACCGATTGAACATTGAATTTCATGAGGCCATGGTTTCCTATACCGGCAACAAAAAGCTGATCAGCATGTACCGAAAGCTGACTCAGGAATTGAGTCTGTTCAGGCGCAGGAATTTTTCAGACCATGCTTTGCTGGTGACTTCTGTCGATGAACATCGCGATATTTTGGACGCCATTGGGTCGCGCAATGCCGATAAGGCGGCTCAAGCTCTTAAACAACATGTGCTGATGAGCCGAGAAAGAACCATCCAAAATCATGTGAAATATTCCGAAATCAAAACGCTCTAAATTCTGAACAGGACAAAAAATGCAAGTTAACAATCGTTCATATCAAATGCCAAAGCAGCCTGTGGTGGTGGTTTGCGTCGATGGATGTGAACCCGATTATTTAGGCCAGGCTGTGGCTGGGGGCCACATGCCCTGGATGAAAAAAGTGTTGGCGCAAGGTACAGGACTGCAGGCAGACTGTGTCGTGCCAAGTTTTACCAATCCGAATAATTTGTCCATCGTGACAGGCGCACCGCCCAGTGTGCATGGCATCTGCGGCAATTACTTGTACGACAGCGCCAACAATGTCGAAGTGATGATGAACGATCCGAAGTGGCTGCGTGCGCCGTCATTGCTGGCAGCCCTGTCTGATGCGGGCTGCAAAATGGCTGTGATCACTGCCAAAGACAAACTCAGGCAGCTGTTGGGTCACAACATGAAGGGCATTTGTTTTTCTGCAGAAAAAGCAGACAAGGCCACGATCTCAGAGCACGGCATTGAAGATGTTCTTCAAAAAGTTGGCAAGCCCTTGCCCAGTGTTTACAGCGCAGACTTGTCTGAGTTTGTTTTTGCAGCAGGGGTCTGGCTGATGAAAAATCAGCGCCCTGATGTGATGTATCTCTCGACGACGGATTACATTCAACACAAATTTGCCCCAGGCACCGCAGGCGCCAACGAGTTTTACGCCATGATGGACGGCTACATGGCACAACTCGATGCCATGGGTTGTTTGGTGGTGCTCACGGCCGACCACGGCATGAATGCCAAGGTGGGCATGGACGGCCAACCTCAAGTGATTTATTTGCAAGATTGGTTTGATGCCTGGTTGGGTGTGGGTTCGGTGCGAGTGATCTTGCCGATTACAGATCCTTATGTGGTGCACCATGGCGCCCTGGGTTCATTTGCAACGATCTATTTGCCAGCAGGCACAGACCCTGCGGCGGCCTGTCAAAAACTGCAAGCAGAGCACGGCATCGAAGTGGTGTTAACGCGCGAGCAAGCAGCCGCTCAATTTGAACTGCCTGCCGACAGATTGGGTGACTTGGTGGTGGTGTCTGAGCGCGATACAGTTTTGGGTACTTCCAAATCTAAGCATGATTTGTCGGGACTCGATGTGCCTTTGCGCTCTCATGGCGGCATCAGTGAGCAGCGCGTGCCTTTGGTCATGAACCGTGCAGTGCCCAATTTAGACAGACAACGCCGCTGGCGCAATTTTGACGCGTTTGATTTGGCTTTGAATTTTGGCCAATCTGCTTGAAGTTTGAGAAGGTGATTGTCATGAGTCAAGTTGCCCAATTTATCCGAGATCATCAACTCGATGCCATGCGCATTGGCGGCCAAAAAGTAGGTTCTGGCAGAGATCGAGCCATCGAGGTTTTCAATCCTTATTCGGCAGAGCGCATTGGCACTGTGCCCAAGGCTACGTTGGAAGAGGTGCGGCAGGCCTATGCGTTGGCCCATGCCTACAAACCGCAATTGACCAGGTTCGACAGGGCAGCCATTTTGAACAAGGCGGCAGCCTTGGTGCAAGTTCATTTACAAGACATTGCCCGTTTAATTTCAGCTGAATCAGGCTTGTGCATCAAAGATGCTGTGTATGAAGCGGGTCGTGTCAGCGATGTGTTGCTGTTCGGTGCGCAAGAAGTTTTAAAAGACGATGGCCAAATTTTCAGTTGCGACTTAACGCACCATGGCAAACAGCGCCGTGTTTATACGCAGCGTGCGCCCTTGTTGGGCGTGATCACGGCCATCACGCCTTTTAATCACCCCATGAATCAGGTGGCGCACAAAGTGATTCCCAGCGTGGCCACCAACAATCGCATGGTGCTGAAACCTTCGGAGAAGGTGCCTTACTCGGCCATCTATTTTGCCGACTTGCTTTACCAAGCAGGATTGCCACCCGAGATGCTCAGTGTGATCACCGGCGACCCCCGCGAAATTGCCGATGAAATGTTGACCCACCCCAGCGTGGATCTCATTACCTTCACCGGTGGCGTTGCCATTGGCAAGTACATTGCGGACAAAGCCGGCTACCGCCGCATCGTTTTGGAACTCGGTGGCAATGATCCCCTGATCGTCATGGAAGATGCCGATTTAGAAGAGGCTTCTAATTTGGCCGTGCAGGGCTCGTACAAAAATTCAGGCCAACGTTGTACCGCTGTCAAGCGCATGTTGGTTCACCAATCGGTGGCTGCAGAATTTACCGACTTGGTGGTGCAAAAAACCAAGGCATGGTCCTATGGCGACCCTGCCAATCCAGACCATCTGATGGGCACGGTCATTGATGAGGCTGCAGCGCAATTTTTTGAATCGCGTGTGAACGAAGCTGTGGCCAAGGGCGCCCGATTGTTGGTGGGCAATCAACGGCGTGGTGCCTTGTATTCACCGACTGTATTGGACCAAGTGACGCCCGACATGATGCTTGTGAAAGAGGAAACCTTTGGTCCTGTTTCGCCCATCATTCAGTTCAAGAACATCGATGAGGCCATTCAAATGGCCAATGGCACGGCCTACGGCCTTTCTAGCGGGGTGTGTACCAATCGCATGGATTACATCGTTCGTTTTGTGAACGAACTTCAAATGGGCACTGTGAATGTGCGCGAGGTGCCTGGCTACCGATTGGAGCTCACACCCTTTGGCGGCATCAAGGATTCTGGCTTGGGCTACAAAGAAGGTGTGCAAGAAGCCATGAAAAGCTTCACCAACATCAAAACCTATTCATTGCCATGGGCTTGAATTGATTTCACGCTTGTCAAACGCAACATCAACTGAAACACCATGGCCCTCACGCTCACTGACATTGAAAAACTCTTCGACCAAAGAGGCCATGAGCAATACACAGGCGAGCCGGTGACTCAACTGCAGCATGCCTTGCAATCTGGTTTTCTAGGAGAGCAAGAAGGTGCCAGCGATGAATTGGTCACGGCGGCTTTTCTTCATGACTTAGGCCATATGTTGCATGATTTGGGTGAGACGCCCAGCATCCATGGTGTTGACGATGTCCATCAATACCGAGTGGTTCCCTTCCTGCGAGGTTTGTTTCCAGACGCCGTGATCGATGCCATTCAAAGACACGTCGATGCCAAGCGGTATTTGTGCGCCACCAGACCCGAATACCACGCCAGTTTGTCTGAAGATTCCAAGCGGAGCTTGAAACTACAAGGCGGTATTTTCACTGAACAAGAAGCGGCCACTTTCATTGCTGAACCTGGCGCCAAAGATGCGGTACGTGTGCGCCTCTGGGACGACCTTGCGAAACAACCCAGTCTTGTAACGCCAGGGCTTTCTCACTACATGCAAATTGCAAAACGTTGCGCGTTGAAAGATTAAGATGGCCATGACTTGGCCTGTTTTGATTTTGGTGCTGTTTGGCGCACTGCTGCACGCCAGCTGGAACGCACTTGTGAAATCTAGCTCGGACAAAACGCTAGACACTGCACTCATTCATGTTCTGTGTTCGTTGTTGGCACTGCCTGTCTGTTTGTACGTCGGCCCACCACCTGCAGAGTCTTGGCCTTATATATTGGGCTCCTTGGTGGTTCACGTTGGTTATTACTTTGCTTTAGCCGGAGCCTATCGACATGGTGAACTGGGGTTGACCTATCCCTTGATGCGGGGCACTGCGCCGATGTTGGTGGCACTGACATCCTTTGTATTGATTGGTGAAGATTTGTCACCCTTGGCTTGGTTGGGCGTGGCTTGTATCAGCGGTGGTGTTTTGTTGCTAGGCTTTACGCGGGAATGGTGGACACATCGGAAAGCCATTTTGTTTGCCCTGTGCAATGCGGTGCTCATTGCCGTCTACACCGTGATCGATGCCAAAGGCGCACGCAGCTCCGGTCATGTGCTGCAATACATCAGCATGTTGTTTGTATTGGACGGGTGGCCTTTTGCACTTTTGGTCTTCATGCAACGCAAAGGGCAGGTGTGGCCTTATGTTCAAAAGCGTTGGCCTGTTGCAGCAGGTGGTGCATGCGCCTCCATTGGCTCTTACGCCATTGCGCTGTGGGCCATGACCGTTGCGCCTGTGGCCATGGTGGCGGCGCTGCGAGAAACATCGGTCTTTTTTGCAGCGCTGATTGGCGCTTGGTTTTTGAAAGAAGTTTGGACTCGGCAAAGAATTGCAGGCACTGTGGCCATTCTGTCTGGCGTTGCAGCACTTCGTTTGGGTTAGTGGTTGAGGACACGTGCACTAGGAGATCTCATTCATGGCAACACAAAGTTTTCCAACTCACGCCAAAATTGTCATTGTGGGCGGGGGCATTGCGGGTTGTTCTGTGGCGTATCACTTGGCCAAGTTGGGTCAAACCGATGTGGTCTTGTTAGAGCAGGGCAAACTGACCAGTGGCACAACTTGGCATGCGGCAGGCTTGGTTGGCCAAATGCGCCCCAATCGCAACATGACGCGCATGAGCAAGTACGGCATTGAACTTTATTCAACGCTAGAGGCCGAAACGGGCTTGGCCACAGGTTGGAAACAATGCGGCAGTGTGAATGTGGCGCGCACGCCAGAGCGCATGAAAGTTTTGCAAAAACAAATTGCATTGGCCAGAAGCTTTGGTGTGGAGGTTCATGAAATCACACCCCAAGAAGTGGGTGAGCGTGCACCCTTGCTTAGAACCGATGACTTAGCAGGCGGCATTTGGATTCCAGGAGACGGCAAGGCCAATCCTGCTGATTTGTGCATGTCCTTGGCCAAAGGTGCAAGGCTGCATGGCATCCAAATATTTGAAGACATTGAAGTCACAGATGTTGACTTGACTGATGGCCGCGTGAGTGGTGTCAAAACCAAGCAAGGCGACATTCAGTGCGATATTTTGGTGAACTGTGCAGGCCAATGGGCGCGTCAGTTTGGTCAGTTGGCAGGCGTCAATGTGCCGCTTTATTCTGCCGAGCATTTCTACATTGTGACCGACAAGATTGAAGGCATTCACCCCATGTGGCCCGTGGTGCGAGACCCCGATGGCTACATCTACTACAAAGAAGAAGTGGGTGGCTTGGTGATGGGCGGCTTTGAGCCTGTGGCCAAACCTTGGAATGTGCATCCTATTCCTTCTACTTTCCAATTTGAGTTGCTAGGGGAAGATTGGGACCAGTTTGAAATTTTGATGCAAAACGCCATTCACCGCACACCCTGTTTGGAAACAGCCAAAGTCAAAATGTTGCTCAATGGCCCCGAGAGTTTCACGCCGGATGGCAATTTCATTTTGGGTGAGGCACCTGAAGTTCGAAACTATTTTGTGTGTGCTGGTTTCAATTCTGCCGGCATTGCCAACTCTGGGGGTGCTGGCCGCTTGATGGCGGAGTGGATTGTAGGCGGTGAACCCAGCGTTGATTTGTGGGATGTGGATGTGCGCAGGTTTGGTGCTTTCACAGGCAATCGAAAGGCGCTCTCTGAACGCACTGCCGAGACACTTGGTTTGCACTACGCCATGCGTTGGCCTCGGCAAGAATTGCAAACGGTGCGGCCTTTGCGCTGCTCGCCTTTGTATGACATTTTGGCTGCGAAGGGTGCAGAGTTTGGCAGTAAAAACGGCTGGGAGCGCGTGAATTATTTCCGACCTGCGGGGGCGCCGCCTGCTCAAGATACTTTGGACACACCAGGCTGGTTGCCCTGGGTGCAAGCTGAACAAAAAGCCACCCGCGAGGCTGTGGCTTTGTACGATCAAAGTTCCTTTTCAAAACTTGCAGTGCGTGGCCCAGATGCCTTGGCATTTTTGCAAACCATGTGCGCCAATGAAATGAACGTTGCCATCGGCAAAATGGTTTACACCCCGCTGCTCAACGACAAAGGCGGTTTCGAAAGTGATCTGACCGTGATTCGATTGAGCGCTGATCGCTTCATGGTCGTCACAGGGTCAGGTCAAACAACGCGCGATTTAGATTGGCTGCAGCGACATGTCACGCCCGAAATGCGAGTCTTCATTGATGATGTCTCTGCGCAGTTCTGTGTCTTGTCATTGATGGGTCCCAATTCGCTGGCTTTGATGTCAAAGCTTTGCCATGAAGACTTGTCACCTCAAGCTTTGCCTTTTGCGCACACCCGTGAAATAGATGTGGGCCATGCCAAAGTGCGTGCGGCACGCATGAGTTATGTCGGTGGCCCGGGTTATGAGTTGTACGTGCCTGTTGAAATGACACGGCATGTGTACCTGGCTTTGCAAAGTGCAGGTTCAGACTTGGGCTTGCGAGATGCCGGTTACTACGCCTTGGATGCCCTGCGCATCGAACGTCAAAGGCGAGCATGGGGCGCTGAGATGGGGCCCGATGAAACACCCTTTGAGGCGGGCTTGTGGACGGGTGTGAAACTCGACAAAGCCAGCGACTTCAAAGGCAAGAAAGCCTTGTTGGCCAAAAAAGCACAAGCTGGATTTCAAGCTGAGAAGAAACTTGTGAAGATTGTTGTGAAAGACGCTCAACATTATTTGTGGGGCGGTGAGCCCCTCAGTGTGGCTGGTGAATTTGTAGGCGAGGTCACCTCGGCAGGTTGGGGTTATGAGGCCGGCACGATGGTGGCATTGGGTTACATCCGAGGCCATTGGGCGCAACAAGCCATCCAAAACCTGCAAGCGCAGGCCGAGTTATGGGGTGTGCCTGTCGATGTTCTGATTCACGAAGCAACTTGAGTCAAGGGCTTCAAGCAAGCAGACAGGCATAATTTAGCCTTTGCTCAGCATCTGTCTGGGCTTCACTTGGAATTTGAATGACCTTATTGGCTATTTTGTTGGGCACCTTGGCCGCTGGTATTGGAAGTGTTTGGTTGGCGGCATGGCTGAGCTTTGGCATTGTGAGCCGCTATACCCAACACATGCTGAGCTTGGCTGCAGGTGCATTGCTGGCCACCGCTTTTTTGCACCTTTTGCCTGAAGCCTTTGAAGCTGGTGTTCAAGCCCACAACCTGTTTATGACCTTGTTGTTTGGTTTGCTGTTTTTCTTCTTGCTCGACAAAGCAGAACTTTGGCACCACGGCCATGAGCATCACCATGGCGATGTCCACCAAGGTCATGATCATCAAGACGCACACGGCCATGATCACGCGCATTCACATGCTGCAGATGCACCTCACGATCACGGCGCGCACGCAAAGCCCTTGGCGGGTGGTTGGGCCATCTTGGCGGGTGACAGCGTTCACTGCTTTGGCGATGGTGTCCTGATTGCCTCTGCATTCATGGTCGATTTGAAGTTGGGTGTGGTGGCTGCTTTGGCCGTTTTGGCCCATGAAGTGCCGCATCACATGGGCGATTTGGTGGTGCTGCGAGAGGGCTCCCAAAGCCGGCAAACTGCCGTTTTGAAAGTCTCATTGGCGGGCGCTATCACCGCTCTGGGTGGGCTGACAGGCTACGCATTGTTAGACCAGCTGCATGGCGTCTTGCCCTACATGTTGGCCATTGCCAGCAGCAGTTTTATTTATGTGGCACTGGCCGATTTAATTCCGCAATTGCAAAAACGTTTAAGTTCACGCGAAACGGCAGCCCAAATTGTGTGGCTCTTGTGTGGCATTGGATTGGTC